>OJGW01000435.1_pt1 | contig 13675 bp, 11 predicted proteins | sample 1594511 | NCBI WGS metagenome assembly OJGW01 (sample SAMN05416844, study PRJEB24817) | seawater metagenome | isolation source: Sea water | place: Canada:Atlantic | collected 2013-07
ATACGTGATGTCAGCCACCCAAAGCTGGTTCGGGGCCTGCGCGGTAAACTGGCGACTCACCAAATCAAGCGGCTTCTCAGCCAGCTCATCAGGGATCGTGGTGATGCAGCGCTTACCGCGCTTTACACCTTCCAACCCCAATCCGGACATCAACCGCTCAACCGTACAGCGGGCAACACTAATCGATTCCCGATTTAGCTGCTTCCAGACTTTGCGGGCGCCATACACCTGCTGATTCTCATCAAAGACCCGCACAATCTCAGGCTTCAACGTCTCGTCCCGTCGAGTACGCATGCAGCGTTTGGCAGGATTGGCTTCCAAGTCTTTGAATCGGTAATACGTGGACGGCGCAATCGGCAACACCTTGCAGATTGACTCGACACCGTGATTCTCGCGTTCCTGATCAATAAACGCCGCCATTACTTCGGTTTGCGGTCGAGCTCCGCCTGGGCGAAAAAAGCGGCGGCCTTACGCAGTATCTCATTGGCCCGCATCAGCTCACGGTTCTCTCGTTCCAGCTGTTTCAGCCGAGCGGCTTGATCAGTGGTGACACCAGGTCTGGCACCGCTATCTACTTCTATTTTGTTAACCCAAGACCGCAAGGTCTCTGGGGTACAGCCAATCTTGGCCGCGACAGACTGTATCGCCGCCCAGCGGGATTTGTGTTCATGCTCGCCGGTTAACACCATGCGAACAGCGCGTTCCCGAACTTCGGGAGAGTATCCAGGTCGTTTGCTCATCAGCTAATTCTCTCAAGAAAGTTAGCCTCCGATAAACCCGGGGGGATTCAGACCGCATGAATCAAAAACTCGATTTCCGGCTTGTGAATGACCGGGCATTGCAAAGCATAGATAGCATTTTGAACAGCTGGTTACCGGGCGGGAAGCTCCAAAGCGGCGAATACGTTGTGCCGAATCCTACCCGCTCAGATAGTCGCCCCGGCTCGTTTACAATCAACACAAAAAACGGGGTGTGGAGCGACTTCGCCACGAATGATAAGGGCGGCGATATTGTGGCGCTTATTGCCTATCTGGATAACGTCAAGATGGGGGAAGCCTGTAAAAGCCTCGCCAGCTTCCTCGGTATTAATCCCGAGATTAATCGGCAGCAACAACACCGTCCATCAGCCCCGCCCACAACGAAACCAGCGCCACCTCAGGCCGCATTTTCACCCGTTACCCCGATACCTGATAACGCCCTCAAGGCTTGCCCCACCAGCATCCGCAATCTGGGCAAGCCGTCGATGTACTGGGATTATCTTGGCGGGGACGGAAAGCAAATACTCTTGCGAGTCATGCGTTTTGACAAACCTGGCTCAGAGGGGCGAACAAAGGACTACCGGCCATTCTGCTACGGTAAAGACAAAGGCGGCCAGACCGGATGGCGGGCCAAAATGCCCCCCAAAGATCGCCCCTTATACGGCCTCAACCGGTTGGCTTCTTCCGCTGCCGATGCGCCTATTGTGCTATACGAAGGCGAGAAGGCCTCCGACGCGGGACAATCCCTCTTTCCCGGCGCGGTCGCCATGACTTGGCCAAGTGGCTCTAAATCCATCAACAAAGCCGATTTTACGCCGCTGGCAGATCGCGCAATCTGGTATTGGCGTGATAACGACGCCGCAGGCCAAGACAGCGTAGAGCCGCTAAAAAAGGCACTCAGCGCGGTGGGAGTAGCATCCTTCACCACTTTGAACATTGAGCTATTCGCCAAATACCTACCCGGCAATACCAGCGGTAAACCTTCCCTCCTTGATGCCAAGAACTCAAGCCACTGGAAGGAAAAGGCGGACGCCGCCGACGCAGCGGGACTCGGGTGGACTGCCGCCCACATGCCCCTACTCATGGAAAAAGGCTTAATCGCCGCCCCTCAGTTACAAGAGGCGGCGGAAACAAGCACCAGCAACACAGAAGACCATGGCCGCCCCAGCCGCTTCAAAGAAGGCCCAGACGGGGTTTATTGTTTTTCACCAAAGTATGAGAAATACCAGTACGTCGGCGGCCCCTTAAAAGTGCTAGCACGGTCCCGCGACAAACTCAGTGAAGGCTGGGGTCTATTGGTTGAATTTGAGGATTACGACAAGCAAGTAAAGGCCTGGAATATACCCGGCTGTTTTCTGGTAGCAGAAGGCGGCAATAAGGCGGTAGAGGGGCTAATTCACCGAGGATACAAGCTCTCACCCCAGCGGGAAGCAAAAAACCAACTACGGGAGTTTTTGGGCGGTTACGAGACCCCGGAGCGGGTGCGACTGGTAAACCGAATTGGCTGGTACGGCGAGGACGCCTTTATGCTGCCTAACCAGATGATCGGCAAACCCAAAGAGCCCTTGCACTACTACAGCGATTCCGCCGACCTTTGCAAAATAGCCACCTCCGGCGAGCTGGAAGACTGGACGCAGAATATAGGCACTTACGGCAATAGAAATATTTTCCTAACCTTTGCGCTTTCTACGGCCTTTGCAGGGCCGTTTATCGACATCAAAGACACTGAATTATTCGGGGTTCACCTCTTCGGGGATTCCTCCCTGGGCAAAACGACCCTCTTGGAAATGGCCGCCAGCGTATACGGTAACCCCGAGAAAGGCGAATACACCAAGACCTGGCGCACCACCTCCAACGCCCTTGAAGGCATGGCCGCCGCTCACTCTGATTGCCTGCTAGTTCTCGATGAAATCGGGCAAATAGAGCCGCGCATAGTCGGCGAAACCGTGTATTCGCTTTGCAGTGGCGTAGGTAAATCACGAGCTAACGAAACCGGTAGCAATAGAGGCAATCAGCACCGCTGGCGAATCTGCTTTCTATCCAGCGGCGAGAAGACACTCGCCGACCACATGGCCGAAGCGAACCAGAAGCCAAAAGCGGGCCAAGAGGTGCGCTTATTGGCTGTGTCGCCCTGCCCTCACAAAGACGAAGACAAACGGCGGTATCTCGGCAATTTTAACGATGACCACGGCTTTGGGGGCGGTGCCCGCCTCTCGCAGCACCTGAAAGAGCAAGCCCGCAAATATTACGGAACGCCATTCCTCGCCCTGCTTGAATCCATTGTGAACGACAACCGCGAAGACCTGGCTAAATATGTGAGCACAATTCGCTCCAACTTTAAATTTGAAGCATTACAAACAAGCGCCAGCGGCCAAGCAGACCGGGCGGCAGACAAATTCGCGCTCATTGCCGCCGCTGGCGAATACGCTACAAAAATAGGGATCACAGGCTGGCAAAGTGGCTGGGCAACTCACGCCGCCCACTACTGTTTTAAAGCCTGGATCGCGCAACGTGGTGGAGATGGCAGCCTTGAGGATCAGCAGGCTATCGATCAGGTGCGCGGCTTGCTCTTGAAATACGGCGAATCGCGCTTTACTCGATGGGAGGGAGATGGGGCTAAAGTAGACGAACACGCGCCCCGCACAATGGAACGCTGGGGCTACCGTAAAACCACGGTAGAAACCTACTCCAACGACGGCGAAAGCAGCGAAACCATTTTCTATATCCCCGCTAAATCATTTGATGAAATTTGCAAGGGCTTCGATAAATCCCGCGTAGCCGAATTACTGGATATGAGAGGCGCACTTGTCGAAAAAGACAAGCCCGACAGGAACGGAACCCAGCGAAAAACCAAGAAAACCCGCCTACCTGGAAGCGGAAAGAAAACGCTTAATTGCTACGTTATCGGCCTGGCTCAACTACTGGATGACAACGAACCAGAGGCCGGCAACGAGCTGGAATTTAACGATATACCGGGCTTCGATTAACCAGGAGAAAACCAAAAATGTTGACTTATAAGCGTACGAGGGCGGATACTGGCCCCGCTACTGCAAAATCAGTAGCCGGGTTTGGCGACCCGAATAAACAAGGCGGACACACCGCCACCAGTGCGGTTTTTTTGTGTCTGCAAAAAGGCAAGTCCTTCTATGGGCGAGCCATACGGGAGACCTTCGGGTCTGCCGGGAACCTTGTGACCGGTTCGCCAACCTGTATGGTTTCGCCCACCCTTTTGGCGAGGGGTAGGCGGGAATACAACCGCAAACAAGGAATGCCACGATGACCAACCACATACCGAATTTTTCCCTGTGCGAAGCAACCGGCAAATACCAAGCACGCCGCCCGCTAACCGAACAACAAATTATCAACGCCGCCAAGCGAATCTTGAAAAAGCGAGTGTCTCGGGGCAGCGCAATGACTTCGGCATCAGTGACAAAAAACTATTTAATCACCTGCTTTTCAGAGCATCCCAGCGAGGCATTTCTCTGCCTGTTCCTTGATAACCAGCACGGACTGATTGCGAGTGAGGAGCTATTTTCAGGGACAATCGATGGCGCTGCCGTATACCCTCGCGAGGTAGTGCGCCGATGCCTGGAGCTGAACGCCGCCGCTGTCATCTTTGCACACAATCACCCTTCCGGAATCCTAAAGCCAAGTGGAGCCGACCGCAGAATCACCGCCAGACTAAAAGAGGCGCTAGGCACTGTAGATATCAGAACCCTGGATCACGTTATTGTTGCCGGGGGTGACGCCTTTAGCTTTGCCGAAAGAGGCATACTGTAACCACTCCTCCTATACGCCATTGACGCATGTACGCCAATGGCGTACCATCCCAATCTATGGAATTCATTGAAACCCCGGTATTCACCAAATGGCTCAAAGCCAATGTCAGCGATGACGAATACCGGGCCTTTCAGCTTGAGCTAGCCCGCAATCCAGCCAAAGGCGATGTTATTAAGGGCACTGGCGGCTTTCGCAAAGTACGCCTTGCCTATGGTGACCACGGAAAGCGCGGGGGCGGCCGGGTTATTTATTACTGGTTTGATGATGACGGCCAAATCTATCTTGTGATGGGTTACAGCAAAGGCGAGAAATCAGACCTGAGCGAACAGGAAAAGCGGATACTCAATGGGCTGGTAGGCCAGCTAAAGGGTGAATGATATGGCAAGCGACCGATTCTCAGAACTGGTAGAAAGCGTGGAATGGATGGTGGCCCACAAACAAGGCCGCTCGCCTGCTGGCGGTACTATCAGCCATATAGACCCCATTGATGTAAAAGCCCTGCGCAACAGGCTAGGCCTATCTCAAGGCAAATTCGCCCGCGTCCTGAATGTTTCAGATGATACCGTGAAGAACTGGGAACAAGGCCGCCGAAGCGTACCAGGCCCCGCCATTCGCCTTATGCAAATTGTAGAGCGTCACCCTGAGATTGTGGCGGAAGAACTTAGAGCCTGATCCTACGTAGGCCCACCCAGCATCGCCCCATAGCCCATCAATAAATGTTCCCGAGCGGCAAACCTTGGGAACACCATTAAACTTGAACGGGAACAGATAAAAGTCAGTAACTACAATGAGTTACAAGGAATGTTCCCGTGTTCCCATGTTCCCGCCGTTTCAGGCAGCACCCCAACCCCTTCCCCCTTTTGGTATTAAATAAATCTGCGATCAGTGGGGAGGATTTACCGGCCTGCGCCCGAGTTATAGTGCCGCCAACGCCAGCCCCAGCCCCAACAGAAACAAATCACCACGATGGGAGGGGTGGGCCGAAACCTTGAAGCCACCCAGGCGGACACCGCACCCTCCGTGCTTTTCTTACCTGGCTGGAATTGAAAAGAGATTCACCACTTGGAACATGGCCGGGGTGGGCGAAAGTTCGAAAAACCAAATCCCGACACCGCCACCTAAGCTGTCAGTTCGCGAGACTCAAATTTTTAGGGGGGGGGTTAAAAACTTCACTACCCATCCGCCCTAGACCGAGCGGGTCTCCTTCCTTTTGCAAGCGGGAGTTTTGGAAGGGGGGGTAGTCACTGGGCTGGACGTTATCCCGGATGACCATCTTGATCAAAACACAATCAAGAAAAGCAGTACCCAGTCACCGAAAGCCCAAGGGCCGGGGGGAGCCAGAAAAGTATCAGCGCATCGAATTCCTAGACCGCGCCCAAACTCATTCACAGAATATTTCCCCTTTAACGGATTTAGTTAAGTATGCTGTTAACTAAACAACGGCACACCCCACTACTTCTACACGGGTCCTTTGCCCGATTTTTCAGGTACGGCGGCCAGAGTCGCGGGCCTTTTTTCGATGGATTGGCCCAATAGGGGGTTGTCATGGCACCCTAAAAACATGGGGTACTTAACCAGTCTGGGGGTAAAATTGGGGGTAATAAGAATTGAGGAAAATATTTATTCCAGCTATTTCATCACGTTACCTCCACTATTCGACGCCTGTCCGGCTCCTTCATTCACATCCGCAATTCGTTGACGCCTGCAGCCAATCACGCATGCTCTCCGCCTCTTCCCGATAGGTTCTCCGCTCGGCCCTATCCAGGGCACAAAAACGCAAGGCATTCATCAGATAGCGATCCAGCCGCCCCGGCAACAGTGACGCGCCCGGCGTACAACAGATGTGATGCCAGTGCAGCAGTTGCCGGGCAGCATCCCAATGAAGCAGCTCTCCATTGGGATTGAGGGTATAGGCCAAAATGGCAGAATCAGGCAGTACCGGCCCACAGTCTACCGAGCGGGCAACAACAACAGCCGTCGCCGCATCCGGGTACCCGAGAGAGAGTAACTGACGGTAATAACGCGGCTGCCCAAGACCGAGATCAAACGTTGCCCAGCAGAGCTGATGCTGCTCGACCCCATCACCGGGCGCTATCGACACGGCTTTGCTCTGCCCACCCAAGAACGCCGGATACCAGGGTAACGCTGGCTGCGACGCCGTGTGGTAAAACAGCTCGGCCAGCCGAGTGAGCGTCCCCTCATACTGCCCGCTGATAGCGATATGCGTGTGATACACATGGCTCTTCAGGCCACTCAGCCACTGCCGCTCAGTCCTGCAGCGGTCAATTTCCCGATGTCGTTGTTGCATGGCTTGCGCCATCGTGTGCATGGCCCTGAACGACAGCGGCGCCTCGGCTACAGCCTCATCCAGAGAGCATTCCCAAGCGTCCATTCTTTCAGGGCCACTGATAGGCCACTTCCACCCCGTAGTGGCGCGGAGGCAGCGGCGCTTTCGTTGTTGTACCGAGATTGTCTCCCAGTGCAACACCGCCGCCAAAGTAGACGTCATCCTTGAGGTTGTTCACATACGCGCTGATTCGCCACTGCTCATCGGGCAACCAGTTCACACGAGCGTTGTAAAGCTCCTGCCCCCCCAGTGTGGCGCCTTCATAAAGGCTGGCCATGGCATCCAGCCCCACAAAGATCTCGGAGCGATAGGAGTAGTGCAGACGCGGAATGATCAGCCCCACCGGCGTCATAAACTGGTATTGAATAGCGATTGAACGCGTGTGCTCTGGCACCACGGCAAACGGCTCGTCGCTGCGATCGAATTGTGAGCCATCGGCAAGAAACACCGTGTAGTCACGATAATAGGCGTCGGTGTACCCCGCGTTGGCATCGATCCGCAGCGCATCCAGTACCAGCGTCGCCTCCAGCTCCGCCCCCTGAACGATCGCCGCACCGGCATTGTCGAGAAACAGGATCACATCCGTCGGTCCACCCGGCCCCGTTTCCGCCTGCTGAACCTGAATCTGGTCGTAGTCCATGCGGTATACCGCGCCATTCAGCCGCAGGCGCGAACCCAGTGCATCGATCTTGAAACCGAGTTCCGTGTTATTGACGATCTCAGGCTCAAAGGCATTCAAGCGCCGTCCGCGCAGGCCGATCCCCCCGGATTTATAGCCTTCGCTGACGGTTGCATAGGCCATAAAGCTGTCGATAGCCAGCGCGTCCATCCAGGCGCCCCGGCCAAAATACGTCAACGTCGCCGCCGGAGACAGTTGCTCAAAAGCCAGCGACGTTTCATTAATCTCCGGGTCAAGAAACGGGATCGGCTGCGCAAAGTCGATGCCATCGAAGACCACTCGCGGCACCGGCGCGTAGATACCTCCCTGTGCGTGAATCAGCCCTTCGCGCATACCAAAAGCCGCAAAATCAGGGTTGTAGAGAACAATCTCCCGCTGCTTGTCATCTTCGGTATAACGCAGGCCCAGCGTCAGTTGCCATGACTCGGTAAAATCGTAACTCCCCTGTATGAACACCGCCCGAGTTTCATTTTCGATATTGCTCAGATTGACCGACGCCGACAGCAGCGGAAACACCAGATTGTCGGTCAAGTCACCAATCGGCCCCAGGTCCGGAAATAAGCCGCCGGGCAACAGGCTGCCCGCCAGAAAGGTCGGCGGAATACCCAAGACGCCGTTGGCACCGATAATCTGCGGGTAGGGAAAGCCCTTGATGCTCTCCGTGGAGTAAAAGGCACCGAAGGTCAGATCGAGCTTATTGTCGAAAAACCGGCCATTGGCCTTCAACTCCTGACTGAGTTGATAGCGCGCCTCATCACCGGGATCAATGCCGGAAGCGCGCAGTGCCTTGGTCGCATATTTTTCACCGTTGTGTACCAGACTGAAGTCGCTGGCATCCACATCTTCCTGCTTACCCAGATCATATTGACGGCTGTAGGCCGTTATCGATTCAACATCCAGGCTCTCGCCGCGCCAGCGCCAGGTCATTGCGTGCAGTTCAGAGGTCTGCTTGTAAAAACTGGCCTCGGCATTAATGGCCACCTTGCGCTGCTCGGCGAGATCTTCCTGCGCCGCGCAGCGCTGAGCGTAGTTATCACTGGCACCGGGAATGAAGAAGGTGGCAGCCGCCGCATCGGGGTTAATGACCTCGCAATTACTGCCCTGCCCCTTTTCATCCTGATGACTCCAGAACGAAAACCAGTCCAGCGTTAGGTGATCAGAAATATCCCACAGAAAGCGCCCCGCAATCGCCTGCCGATCTTCATCGGCAAACACGCTGTTGTCCGCGATATTTTCAAAATAGCCATCGAGTCGACGCACAGAGGCGCTGAGGCGAAGCGCCATATTGCGTCCCTCAACAGGGATATTCACGCTGGCTTTGAGATCTTCCCGCCCGTAATTACCCACGGTAACGGTGGTCGCCCCTTCCCAGGCGTCAAAGGACGGGGCCTTTGTGGTGACCAACATCGCGCCGCCGGTATTGTTTTTGCCAAACAGCGTGCCCTGTGGGCCGCGCAATACCTGAATGCTGGCCACATCCACCGCGTCGAGGAGTTGGGAATCCTGTCGAGCAATAAAAATACCGTTCAGGTATTGCCCTACGCCAGGGTCTAGCTCCGGCGTCGAGGCACGCTGACCAATGCCGCGCACAAAGATCGCCTGACTTTTCGTGGCGGTAGGCGCCACCTGCAAGTTCGGCACAATATTCTTGATATCCGCCAGGGTACTGATCCCCGAGCGCTCTAGGTCACTGCTACCCAATGCCGATACCGACACCGGCGTATCCTGCAGGCTTTCCTCCCTGCGCCGCGCCGTGACCACCACTTCTTCAAGTTGTGCCATGACCGGCGAAGAATACAGGGGTGCAAAGGATAGTGAGCACCACGCTGCCGTCGACAATAGCGACGACAAAAACACAGCTCTTTTTGTCACTGAGGCCTCTCTTATTATTATTTATCACACACTCTCAATGACACACAGTTACACGAACGCGAATTAACATCCAGCTCCGTACGTAACGGGCCGATGAAAACCGCCGGGGGTCTACATTGACATACTGACGCTGAATGCCGGAACGAGTAGAAATGACAGACGAAAAAAACCCCGGCAGGACAAACACTGCCGGGGCCAATACGGAGAGATAATCGCGACGGGGCCGTAACGTCAGAGAGAGGGGGTAGACATCGCCCCGCCGCGACATGACTTAACAATAATCATTCTCATTTTTATTTGCAAGCAATTTGCAAAAAATATTTTCAAACTCAGGGCTCAATCTCGATCAACACCTCACCTGGCGTCACGCGGTCCCCTTTGGCGACGTGAATATCCATAACAGTACCGGCGATAGGTGCCTGTACCTCCGCTTCCATTTTCATGGCTTCAGTTACCAGCACCGCCTGCCCCGCCTTGACGACATCGCCCTGTGCGACCAGTACATCGACAATATTGCCCGGCATATTGGTAGTCACGTGGCCCGGCTTGCTGGCCTGCTTGCGACCACTGCCACCTTCAGCCTGGTATTCATTCAGCGCCTCGAACACCACTTCCTCAGGCATTCCGTCAAGGGTCATATAAAGATGCCGCTTGCCCTTACCCTTGATACCAACGCCGGTAATCGCGACCTGATAGCTTTCGCCGTGAACATCGATGACAAACTCCGTGGGCACACCGCCCTCGCTGACGGGACGCGGTGTCTCGGCAGCAGATTCCAGCACCTCGGGTTGCAGCGTGCCATCAGCGCGCTGCTGCAGGAAGCCCCGCCCCAGATCCGGAAACATGGCATAGGTCAGCACGTCTTCTTCACTGTCGGCCAGCCCAGCAATTTCACCGCGCAGCTTATCCATTTCATTGGGCAACAGGTCTGCGGGACGCACATCAATCACGTCCTCGGTTCCAATCGCCTTGGCGCGCAGCTCTTCATTAACCTGCCCCAATGCCGCCCCGTAGTGCCCCTGCAAATAGCGCTTCACCTCATTGGTGATGGTGGTGTAGGGCTTGTCGGCCAGAATATTCATCACCGCCTGAGTACCGACAATCTGGGAGGTCGGAGTGACCAGAGGCGGATAGCCCAGGTCTTTGCGCACGCGGGGAATCTCGGCAAACACATCGTCGATACGATTCAGCGCGCCCTGCTCTTTCAACTGGTTCGCCAGATTCGACATCATGCCGCCGGGCACCTGATTAATCTGCACGCCGACATCTTCACGGGTGAATTCACTTTCAAACTGGTGGTATTTCTTACGCACCACCCACAGTTTTTTGGCAATGCCCTGCAAGGCGGTCAGGTCCAGCCCCGTGTCATAAGGCGTACCTTTCAGTGCGGCCACCATGGTTTCCGTGGCGGGATGGCTGGTGCCATTGGCAAATGCGGAAATCGCCGTGTCGATCACATCCACACCGGCTTCCACGGCTTTGAGCTGGCAAAGACCGGCGAGACCGGACGTCATATGCGAGTGCAGCGCCAATGGCAGGTCGAACTCGGCTTTCAGCGCCTGCACCAGCTCCTCAGTAGCCGTGGGTGTCAGCAAGCCGGCCATATCCTTAATCGCGATGGAATCGATGCCCATGTTCACCATATCCCGCGCCTGCTGAACAAAGGTCTCAGTGCTGTGCACCGGGCTGGTGGTGTAGCAAATGGTGCCCTGGGCGTGCTTACCGGCCTTTTTCACTGCCGCGATGGCAGTTTCCAGATTCCGCACATCGTTCATGGCATCGAAAATCCGGAAGATATCCATACCGTTGTCGGCAGACTTCTGCACAAAGGCCGACACCACATCGTCGGCATAGTGGCGGTAACCCAGCAGGTTCTGACCGCGCAGCAGCATTTGCAGCGGCGTGTTGGGCAAGGCCTCACGCAATTTGCGCAGCCGCTCCCAGGGATCTTCCTTCAAAAAGCGCACGCAGGCGTCGAAGGTGGCGCCACCCCAGACTTCCAGCGACCAGAATCCGACCTTGTCCAGCTTGTCGCAGATCGGCAGCATGTCCTCGGTACGCAGGCGGGTGGCGATTAGTGACTGATGACCGTCGCGCAGAACCACATCGGTGATTTGTACAGGCTTACTCATAGCTCTCTCCAAAAGGCTCTTTCCAATTTACAGGCCAGCGTGGGCGGCAATGGCGGTGGCAATAGCCAGGGCAATATCCTCTGGCCGGCTCTTTTCCGAGTACTGCAACAACTCCGGGTGCTTATCGACAAAGCTGGTGTCGAAGGTGGCGGAGCGAAAGTCCGGGTGCTGCAAAATCTGCTGATAGTAAGGGGCTGTGGTTTTAATGCCCTGCAGGCGCATATCGTTCAGGGCACGCACCGCGCGATCCAGCGTATCCTCCCACTGCAGACTCCAGACAATGAGTTTCAAGCACATGGAATCAAAGTAGGGCGGAATGTCGTAGCCGGTGTAGATTGCCGTATCCACCCTTACACCCGGGCCGCCCGGAGCGTAGTAACGACTCACTTTGCCAAAGCTCGGCAGGAAATTGTTCTTCGGGTCTTCGGCATTGATTCGCAGTTGCAGGGCATAGCCGCGATAGCTGATATCTTGCTGGCGAAAGCCCAGCGGCAAACCGCTGGCAATGCGAATCTGCTCGCGCACAATATCAATACCGGTGATCTGCTCGGTAATGGTGTGTTCCACTTGCACCCGGGTGTTCATTTCCATGAAGTAGACTTGATTGTCGGCCAGCAGAAACTCCACCGTGCCGGCATTCTCATAGCCCACCGCCTCGGCCGCGGTAACGGCTAACTCACCCACATAGGCGCGCTGCTCTGGCGTCAGTTGCGGCGAGGGTGCAATTTCGATCAGCTTCTGGTTGCGACGCTGAATGGAGCAATCGCGCTCGAACAGGTGCACCACATTGCCGTGGCTGTCGGCCAGTATCTGAACCTCAATATGACGGGGATTGACGATGCACTTTTCCAGAAACACATCAGCATTGCCAAAAGCCTTGGTGGCTTCGGAAATCACTCGCTCGAAGTTTCGCTCCAGCTCGGCCTCGTCGTCACAGCGACGAATACCCCGGCCACCCCCGCCGGAAGTTGCCTTGAGCATAATCGGGTAACCGATGCGGGCCGCTTCCTGTTTAGCTTCTGCAACATCGGCCAGGTTGTCTTCACTGCCCGGCGTGACCGGCACCCCCGCCGCCACCATCGCTTGACGCGCCTGGGTTTTATCGCCCATACGGTGAATAACCTCAGCCGCAGGGCCGATAAAGAGCACACCGCGCTGTTTGCAGATGCGAGCCAGCTCGGCGTTTTCCGAGAGAAAACCGTAACCGGGGTGCACGGCTTCTACGCCATGTTCTTCCATGAGGGCAAACAGCTTATCCTGATTCAGATAGGTATCCTGGGCATTGCCTTCCCCTAGGCAGAAGGCTTTATCGGCGTAACGTACGTGCAGGGAATCGCGGTCGGCCTCGGCAAAAACCGCTATGGAAGTGATGCCCAGGGATTGGAGGGTACGGGTAACGCGGGTGGCAATGGCACCGCGATTGGCAATCAAAACCTTGTTGAACATGACTTTTTCTCTTGTCGGGCTGTCTCTGGGACAGATGACGGGCCGTCCCGTCTTTATAGCCTTGGCCGCCGGGGTCGTCCCCAGGGAAATTGGTCGGTGCTCAGTCGTTCCAGATAAGAACGTCAATGGGTGTCGGGTTGTAACCGTTGCAGGGATTGTTCAACTGAGGACAGTTGGAAATGAGGATCAGCGTATCCATGCAGGCGGTCAGTTCAACGTATTTACCCGGGGCAGAAATGCCGTCTTCAAAGGTCAGGCCGCCTTCGGCCGTCACCGGCACATTCATAAAGAAGTTGATGTTGTGGGTGATGTCCTGCTTGGCAAGATGGAATTCCGGGTGCTGGTTAATGGCCAGCATCCAGCTGTCACGACAGGCATGCATGGTTTTCTTCTCCAGTGCGTAACGCACGGTGTTGGATTCCGTAGCACAGGCACCGCCCAACGTATCGTGACGACCGCAGGTGTCGGCGGTAATAGTCAGCATGGGATTTCTCATATTGGTCAACAACGTGGTGCCGGCAGTCAGGTAAACGTTTTTCTGTTCACGAATGGTATCAATCGCGCTGTAGCGTTCAGCAGGATCAGCAACACTATAGAACAATGTATCTGCTGCCTGATTTCCATGTAAATCTGTCTCTTATACACATCTCCGAGCCCACGA
>OJGW01000439.1_pt1 | contig 13646 bp, 13 predicted proteins | sample 1594511 | NCBI WGS metagenome assembly OJGW01 (sample SAMN05416844, study PRJEB24817) | seawater metagenome | isolation source: Sea water | place: Canada:Atlantic | collected 2013-07
GCCATTGCGGCCTGACTCAAACAAATGAGCCTCCGGAAATCCCGGGGCGATTCACCACGATGATACCCGGACTCGGCACCTGTTTGTGTGGGCCGGATAGTACCATGGGAGTCCTGTGAGTCACGGTGTTGTCAGCCAACGTGTCTGTGGGAGTTCCTTCCAACCCCAGCAAAGTACTACTGCATACGCTGAGATATGCCCCAAGTTACCGGCCGATTTCTTAGGGAAAATCTGGGGCAATTTGATCGCCAAACTATGCCATTTCAGGCCAATCACTTGCTTGGAGAATGGGTGAGTATAGGCCACCTCCTCCCATTCCCGGCTCAGGTTCCAGTCGTCTGTGATGTCATGGTCATCAAAGATCATCGCTGTCGGCAGATGAGCCAGGAGCCTTTGCACCACTCGCAACCCGTCGACAAACTCTTCTATTGCTTGGCGTTCAGTCTGGTACAGCAAGCGCGAGGCGGGTAAGAGGTTGGGAGGAGGGGCCAGATCAATCAAAGGCCAGAGCGCGGGAGACCAGACCAGCAGATACATTGCCAGTACCTCACCGACCGTTATCAGATGGTTGTGGGCGCTGTCAGCCGTGAAAATCGGTTTCTCGGCGCCACCGAACAGCACTTCGATCAAGGCGGCATTGTGCTTGTGACGCGGGAGAAGTGTATCGCGCTGGTAGAAGCTGGATGGATGGCTGTATAGGACCTCTGCACTCGCGACGCCTGTTACGGCGCCATCGGCCAGAGACTCATTGGGTAGCCCCAGCATCTCTATCACTTGGTGAATGGCGTGCAACATGGGCCCAGCGACATCGTCCGCATAGATCTGATCTCCAGTGAGCACCAGTGCCGATGGCCAAGTGGGCGACTCGATTGTAGCACTTGCCCCTGTCGTGGAATTTTCGATTGATAGACTTTTTTGCTCAAAGCAGCGAGCTAATAAGCGGTCTGCTTCAACCAGTCCGTCACCGCCCAAGTGGTGCGGCTTTCGACATGATCCATGCAACAAGCTGCCGACATGGGACGGCAATATAAAGCCGGGTGTTTTTTGACCCGGATAACATAACCCGGGAGCCAACTCACTCGCTTCAATCCAGGTGGTCTCTGCGCCCTCCAGTCGTTGCAAGGCGAGTGTGTAGCCGATCCAACTGTCCTCGGGTAGTGGTTGATCGAATGCCACGTCTATCAACAGGTAATGCAAATGCTTGCCGGCATTTATGAATCGGCAAGCCTGCTGCCCCGGCTCCAATTCGAAGTTTCGTGGCATCGACTGTTCGTCGACGAATGAAAAACGAACGCGCAGGGGTTCGCTGACTGCCAACCAAAACACCAGCCGTTGGGGTGTCGCATGGCGCAGTAACGGGCCGGCCAGAACCAAGGGCAGTGAATGCTCATCCCTGTTCATAACCACCCCTTACGTATGAAAAAACAGTAGAGAGTGGAGGCTTCAATCTCTTCCACCTCATTGGATTCCGGCAAATCCGTATGCGGCATGCGCTCCAGTAATTTTCGCTCATCTTAGTAAGGCTCGTGGGCGTCGATCCAGTCCGCATCTGTTAGGCAACCGTCGATCTGCTCAGTCGTGTATTCGATCTCCTGGATTAGGCCGCCGGCAATGCGCATCATCGGATCGCTTTGCCGGTGAGCAGATCCCTTGTGTCCACCACGTGCAGGCTCCGCTGTGGGAAGGGGATGGTGAGACCTGCCGCCTCGATAGCCTCCTTGACCCGTTTATTCAGGTCCCAGTAGGTTTGCCAGTAATCGTCGTTGCTGGCCCAAGCGCGAAGTTGGATATTAACGGCGCTCTCCGCCATGGAGGCGACCATGACCTGCGGCACGGGGTCTAGGAGCAACCGGGGTTCAGAGTTCGCAATGGCGCGCAGGACTTCCAGCCCCTGATCAATGGAATCCGAATAGGCGATACCGACGATGATGTCCATACGCCGCTTGCCATTACGGGTGAAATTTTTGATGCTGGCGCCCCACAGGACGCTATTCGGCGAAGCGATATACAGGCCGTCAACGGTTTCTAGGATGGTGGTGAACAGATTGATTTCACGGACGGTTCCCGTTGTGCCGCTAACCTCGATAAAATCGCCTGCTCGAAACGGACGCAGGATTAGCAGCATGATGCCAGCAGCGATATTGCTGAGGGTGTCCTTTAATGCCAGGCCGATGGCCAGACCTGCAGCACCGACCAGAGCAATCAGGCTCGCCGTGTTGATCCCGAAAATATCGAGAATAAATACGCCGCCAATGGTATACACCACATAACCTGTAACCGCAGAAAGGATGGGGATCAGGGTGGCGTCGAGCTTTTGCAGCCGCGGATTGGTGTTCTGAATCGTGCGCCGGATGGTCTTTGCGATCAGCGTACTGGCGATCAGAATGGCAATGGCCAATAAAGCCTTATAGCCAAGGCTGATTAGGGTTACCGAATGGTTGTTCCAAAATGCCGTGAGATTTATCCAGCATGCATGATTTCTCCTTCTTGATGGGATTGGCACCGGCGTGTGCGGTGATTGGGCAAGCCGTAGAAGGTCCAGATCTTGGCCGGTGGCAAATTGCGCCATACCTGTCCGACACAGGTTTCCTCAACACCAAACCGGTTGCGGACCGCTTTCTTTAGTGGCGACATCAGGCTATAGCTGAATTGAATGAAAGGCCCACAGCCTCCCATTACCGCGAAGCTTTGATATAGCAGGCTGGCCTGTAATCGCGAGGGCATGGCAAGTAAGGGCAGTCCCGAGACTACCGCCCGAACCGGTAACGCGATGCCCGCCGTTGACAGCAAGCTTTTCATCGAACGTGCATCCCCTCGCAAAATGCGGATACCCGGAAACCGCTGTTCCAGAAACAGGCAGAAATGCGGGTCGCGCTCGACGATTACAATATCTTCAGGCAAGACACCCCGTGCCAGCAAGGCTGCGGTGATGGCCCCGGTGCCACCACCAAGCTCGATAACTATTCCATCGGTCTCAGGTGTGGCTGCGGCCATGGCTCGGGCGAGATCACTGCTGCTGGGCATGACCGATGCGACATTCAAGGGGGATTTCATCCATTTTTGGAAGAACAACCAACGTGCATCGTCATGGGATGATGAGCGTTTCGTCATGACGATCTCCCCACAACTGAGAGAACCAGCCAGGTGTTGTAAGCGGCAAACGCGATCAGTAGGAGGCTGCCTTCGATCCGGTTGATCCGTCCCTCACCACGAAATCCGTAGGCCATGACAAACAATCCTGCGATCATCGCCATCATCACCGGCCAGTCTCGAGTCATCACCTCTGGAACAATGTGTGGCATCGGCGCGATGACACCCGCGATGCCCACCACGGCCAGAAGGTTAAACATGTTAGAGCCGACCACGTTGCCGATGGCGATGTCATGCTCACCCTTACGAGCCGCAATTACCGAGGCGGCCAGTTCCGGCAGCGAGGTGCCTAGAGCGACGATGGTCAGACCGATAATCAGATCGCTCACGCCCAGCGCCTGGGCGATGGTCACCGCACCCCAAACCAGCATGCGGGAGCTGACGATGAGCAATACCAAGCCGACCACCAGCCAGAAGATAGCTCGGCCCAGCGGCATGGGGTGTACGACCATCTCCTGATCTATCTCTGCTTCCAATGCATCACCTCGGCCCTTAAGGGCCGCAAAAATGGTCCAGCCAACCAGACCAAAAAACCCGGCAAGCAACACTAGAGCTTCAACGCGGCTGAGTGCCCCATTCCAAAACAGCAAGCCGGACACCAGCCCAATACCAAACAGGAGTGGCAGTTCCTTTCGCACGATCTTCGAATGCACGGCAATAGGCGCCACCAAGGCGGTAATGCCGAGGATCAGGCCGGTATTGACGATGTTGGAACCGAGCGCGTTGCCCAATGCCAGATCCGGATTGCTATCCAGAGCGGCCATGGCCGAGACCACCATCTCCGGTGCCGAGGTGCCGAAGCCAACGATCACCATACCAATGAGAAGTGAAGGCATGCCGGCATGTTTGGCCGTTGCCGCCGCCCCCTCCACAAAGCGGTCTGCGCTCCAGACCAGTAATGCAAAGCCACCCAGGATGGCTAATAAAGCTAATGTCATATCAAACCCCTATTTCATCAAAACCAGATAGATCACCCCGGCCAGCGCCACGCGGTAAATCACGTAGGGCCACATGCCGAAGCGATTGAGCCATTTCAAAAAAAAGTGAATCGCGGTGAGCGCCATCGCGAATGACGTTACGCCTCCTACCAAAAAACCGGCCCAGTCAACGCTGGCATCGCCGGTCGCGACTTCCAGCAACTTGGCGCTGGCAGCCAGTGCGGTAATGGGGATGGCGAGCAAAAACGAAAAGCGCGATGCCGCCTCCCGGCTGAGGCCCAGCAACAATCCGGCTGTGATGGTCGCTCCCGAGCGGGACGTACCAGGAATCAGGGATACCGCCTGAGCGAGTCCCACCCAGAGCGCATCTCGCCAACCCAAGGTAGACAGCTCCCGCTGGCGATTGGGCCTCCAATCAGCCCAACCCAGCAACAAACCAAATACCAGCGTTGTAAAGAAGATGATTTCGACTGACCGTAAATCGCTATCAATCAAATCCATTAACAAAAGGCCCAGGCAGGCGGCGGGTACAGTGCTTAAGACCAGGAATGCGGCCAGTTGCCCCTGACCGACAAAACGACGCCTCCGGATTGAGGCGACACTGTCACGGGTGAGCGCTGTGACATCGCGATGAAAATAGAGAAGAACCGCCAGTAGCGTGCCGACGTGGACAGCCAGATCAAACGTAACCCCCTGATCAGCCCAGCCCGCCAATGCGGGGACGAGTATCAAATGAGCAGAACTGGATATCGGAAGGAATTCTGTAATGCCTTGCAGAATACCGAGTAAGAGGGCGTGAAATAGATCCATCAGCGCTCCTCGTGTGAGTATGGAGCGCCAGATATGGCAGCAAAACGTTGCAAATGGGATTCCTCAGGGGTGGACGACGCATACCAAGGTACAACAGCAACGTCCACCCCGGAGCGCTGAGTTGTACCTTAGGTCTTGTCAATCCAACTGGGACATGACCGCCACGAACCTATGGGTTCGGAGACTGTTGACGGCCACCTCAGCGTATGCTGAGAGACTACTCCCCTAAGAGGCATGTATTGTATTCGCTAGATGTTCTACTAACAATAATTTTATGGGTTGAAGTATAGATTCGCTTATCTCTCTCACGCATTCGACTCATTACTTAGAAAGCGTTTTGATGGTATCCAAGGGTCGCATTTATGTAATAGTAGAAAGCTCATAAACTCAGAATCTACTTCTAAACAAGTGAGTGCAGTAATGATAAATTTGTCGGTACGAGCGACCGCTAAAACTTGAACAGTGAAAACTCTGGACTGCACTCTCGACGCAGCTTGAAAATACTCTTGAAGATAGTGAAATTGGCGGTGCCCTGACAGAAATGAGCGCAAAGCAGCTCATTATTTTTCAGCGATAGAAGTGGAATACGCGACTGGCTGGATACTGATTCCTATAGCCTGACAGTAAGTGGGAGACTCTAGTGAGCGAAGTGATCGTCGCTTTTTTTGTCCATCGGACAATCATGCATTTCATTAGCTAAATTTTTTTGAATTTCTCGTTGATAAACGGTTTATAGGCTCTCGAGTGCTTCACTTATCTGTTGTTCAGGCGGCTCTTCGTATATCAAAGTTGTTGACGGATTTACATGGCCAGCTATTTTTTGGGCTACCTTCACCGATTTTTTCTGCTTGTGGATCACATTTGTTATCAACGAGCGTCTTCCGCTGTGTGAACTGGCCTTTTCGACGCCTGCCCAGTGCCTTAGGATTACAGCCATGTGCTCCTGTAATGTGTTAGGGGAATAGGCCCCACCTTTTTGAGTTATAAAAAGAGGGGAGGAGGGCATAAGTGTTCCGCTCTTATCTATGCGTAAACGCAAATATTCCGCCAGCGCGCCACGAAGACCTGCATCTACCATTGGAAGATCCCGCGATTTTCCGCGATGTTTCCGAACCGGTGGGTAAAAGTCTTCCGGATTCACGTCAGCACCGGCTTTAGCTAACGCTTCAATCTGCCGAATCACTTGATTGAAACTCGCCACATCGAAACTGACTGTTTTCCGCTGGTACCGACTTTGGGATCTGCCCATGGCGTCAGCGCCTTTTGTGTAGGCAGCGGGCAGACTCATCACTTCGAGTAATTTGAACTCCGTGCCCGAGGGATTGAGCTTCGCAATCTCCTTGACCTGGAGCAAAGCAATTTCCTGGGCCCGAAGTCCGAGCTTGAAACTGATCTGCATAATGGCCGTATTCTTTTCAGGATGCCGGTGATGCTGGATCACATCGAAAACATGGTCTTGCTGTTCGGCAGTGAGGACGCGGGCCTGGCCAGATTTGGGCATAGAATACCTCGAAGAGGGCAGTAATAAAAATCCGTAATAATGATATTTTAACGGATTATTGATAGATAAGTGAGGTTTCAGCCAAAAATTCGATCTTTCCTTTCTATCAGTCAGGTTTTTCGCGTCCGACTGGTCTCATGTTTAACCAATCACGATCTTCTTGCTTTAGTCCAAAATCTTCGGTCACCGTGTCTTCTGAATTGAAAAACGAATCCCACGTGTCAGCAATTTTTGACGCCGGGCTTGGCTTTAGCATAATTTCAAAAAATGTGCGTACAGATTCCCAATCAGGAAACTGCTCACTACCAAACTGGATTAGGGAGCCCTCGAATCGATCTTGTCCTTTACCTGACGGCATATCGTCAATGAGGTAGTGGCCTTTGTTCAGGTTTTTATGTGGTGTGATGATGAGATTTTGAACTACGGACAGACCTAAGTGTTTTTCGACCCAATCTCGCTTTTCTGAATAGCAGTGGGAATTATGAATGGAAGGCGCCGTCAAGATATACACATCCGTTTCGGGAAGGTCGTTTAACCAGTGATATGACTCTATTGCCCCTGGCAAGGGATTCAGGCCAATGTACATACCCGGCTCCTCGCTTTGAGGGAATTGCAAATCAGGGAACAAGTCCTTTTGCCGAGAAAACCCTTCCGCGTAGTCGCACAAGACGTGATCCATATCGACGTAGATAATCGTCTGTTTCGGGTCGGCCACGTTTTTTCCTCGGGAGACGAAAAATAACAGACAAGGAAAATAGCATAAATTCAATGATTTAAGTATTTCTCTGAAAGGAAGCAACCGCATATGTCGAAACACCCCATTCAGCCCACCCAAATATTCGCATAATATATATTATGTTAAATAATGTATTAGGACGTCCAAGCCCAACGCCATCGCATGGCCCCACCTCTTTTAAGCGGCTCTTCGAGAACACGCGACAACAACTGATTTTTGAGATCTATCGCGAATGGCTCCAATCTTTGGAGCCAGCCAAGTCGGCCGAATGCCAAACAAGCGGTTTTCGCTAAGCAACTGTGATCTGTCCCCGGTACATTTGCATCTGACAATGGAATGCGTACTCGCCCGCCTGTAATGCCGGCAAAGTGATCGACTTCAGTTTGTTGAGTGGCAGGGTTTCGCTGATGCTTAACTCGGGGATCAGCAAGGTTTCGGAACAAGGCGTTGGGTCTTTGCGCATGAATTTAATGTCTATCGCCTTCCCTGCGGGCACTTTGATTCTCGCAGGCGAGTACGTGCCGTTTTCGACGGTGATTATCAGGTCGCTTTCGCCCAGCTCGGCCTCTTTTGGCTTGTAAAGCCAGAACCACCATACAATCAGTGCTATCAGCACGATACCGACGATATTGATCAAAAGCATATCTACTCTCCTTAACAGGATGCTGGCTGGCGCTCTCTAATGTTCTTGTGCCTTAAACAGGCGCAGGCGGTTGGCGTTTGTGACGACGGTCAGGGACGAAAATGCCATCGCAGCCCCCGCGACGACCGGGCTCAATAACACGCCAAAGAATGGATACAACACGCCCGCGGCAAAGGGCACACCGGCAGCGTTATAGATGAAGGCGCCGAAGAGGTTCTGTTTGATGTTGCGCAAGGTGGCTTTACTTACCGCTATGGCATCGGCAAGTCCGTGCAGCGATCCACGCATGAGGGTGATATCTGCACTCTCGATGGCCACATCGGTTCCGGTGCCGATGGCAAATCCGACATTGGCGATGGCCAGCGCCGGCGCATCGTTAATGCCATCGCCGGTCATGCCGACCACCTCACCTTCCATCTGCAATTCCTGAACTTTCTTGGATTTGTCTTCCGGCAGTACCTCGGCGAAAAACTCGGTAATGCCCGCTTTTGCGGCAACAGCCTTTGCCGTTGCGCGGTTATCGCCGGTCAGCATGACGACGCGAATACCGTTCTGTTGCAGGCGTTTTATGGCGGCAATGGAGTCGTCTTTGATGGGATCAGCCACGGCGATAATGGCGGACAGCCGATTGTTCACCGCGAAATACATGGGAGTTTTTGCCTCAGCGGCGAGATTTTGTGCTTTTTCGACGAACTCACCGAGGTCGATATTACGCTCGCGCATCAATTTTTCGTTGCCGAACAGCAATGTCTTACCGTCAACGTCCGCCTGCACGCCATGGCCTGCAATGGCGCTGAAGTTAGCGACTTTGCTGCTTTCGATGCCCCGCTCCCGGGCAGTCTCAACAATGGCTAACGCTAGGGGATGCTCTGATCCGGATTCAAGGGATGCCGCCAGTTTTAGCACGGTGCTCTCGTCCTCCTCGCCAGCGATTAGAATATCGGTGACTTTTGGGGCGCCCAGTGTGATCGTGCCGGTTTTATCCAGAATCATGGCCGATATTTTCGATGCGGTTTGCAAGGCTTCGCCATTGCGGATCAGCACACCCGCCTCCGCCGCTTTGCCCACGCCCACCATGACCGACATCGGGGTTGCCAGCCCCAGTGCACAGGGGCAAGCGATAATCAGCACGGTGGTGGCTGACACAATGGCAAAGGCAAGCGCTGGATCGGGACCAAAATTGAGCCATGCCAGTGCGCTTGTGATGGCAATAATCATGATGACCGGCACAAAATACGCCGAGATCACGTCTGCCAAACGCCCTATGGGCGGCTTGGAATTCTGCGCGCGCTTGACCATATTGATAATTTGCGCGAGCGCGGTGTCTTTCCCGACGTGGGTGGCTTTGAACCGTATTGAGCCGGTTTTATTGATGGTGCCCGCCGCTACGGCATCGCCCTCGGCTTTTTCAACGGGCATCGGTTCCCCGGTTAGCATGGACTCATCTATGGCCGTATGACCGTCGATGACTTCACCATCGACAGGAATTTTCTCGCCCGGCCGCACACGGACAATGTCGTCCATCAATACCTGCTCAATAGCCACGTCGAGTTCTTTGTCGTCGCGAATGACCCTGGCAGTTTTAGCTTGCAGGCCGATAAGCCGCTTTATGGCTTCAGATGTCCGGCCCCGGGCCTTCAGCTCAAGCGCTAGGCCCAGGTCAATCAAGCCAATAATCATGGCTGTAGCTTCGAAGTACACATGTCGCGCCATTTCCGGAACGAGCTGGGGAGCGGCGACAACAACCATGGAGTACAGCCATGCGGTGCCTGTGCCCAGCGCGATCAAGGTGTCCATATTGGCCGAGTGGTTTTTGAAGGACTTCCAGGCACCGATATAAAAATGTTTACCCGCAATGACCATCACGGCGAATGTCAGGAGCCCTACCGCTAACCACGCAAGGCGCTCACCGGTCGTATTCACGGTCATTGCGCCCCCGACGATGCCATATATCATCAGCGGCACACCTACGGACAAGGCGATGGTCATGTCACGCATCAGACGTTTGTAATAGGCCCAGTCTGCCTGTTCTTTTTCCGCCAGCGCATCGTATTCATGCTCGGCCGTTGCGATTTTGGCGTTATAGCCGGCTCTCTCTACCGCATTGACCAAGGCATCTGCTGGTGCCGTGCCCGCCACACTTACCGTGCGCATCGCAAAATTCATCTCCGCCTTTTCTACGCCCGGCACAGCATTCAATGCTGACTCGATTTTTCCGACGCAACTGGCGCAGCCCGCTCCTTCAATAATGAGCTCCTGCAGATTGGCGGTCTCGGCGTCATGATGGTGATGATCATGGGTGTGAGGATGATGGGGTGACGTTGTGGCGTCATTACCATGGCAAGATGCATCGCGAGATGTTGTCGTGTTTGAACTCATGCCCTACTCCCGGCCTATTCGCATGGGCCTTTGATAAGACAGCCCAGCTACGTTAACGGCTTCAATACGTTGACTCGCTTCTACCGCGCTGATCCGCGGCAAATTCTTCAATCAGATGGCAAATCATAGGTCCCGTCGGCGCCTTTACCAGAACAGGAATCTGATTCAGTAAGTCGGTTATACACCTTTGTCCAAGACACAGGTCAAGCCCTTGCCGACGACGCTGTTAATATAAACGAACGGCAGAAGCCCTTTTCTTTGCCCCGGGGCCTGCGGAGCAATGTGGCGTGATACGATTTTGGCGGTAGCGGTCTGTTGTTGCGGTATATCGTTTTAAAATCAAAGGTTTGCTGCGGAAATATGGAGTCTACTCGCCGAACAGATCGGCATGAGCCGACATCTCTACACCAAAATATTTTTCGCGAGCCGTGACAGGAACTGCTGTCCTTGAGTACTGCTTATCACCCTGACTACTCCTAGCGGGAGTTACACTTATAGGGTAGAAACGAGGCGGATTAAGCAGATTTTTGCGTATTTTGAGCAAAAAAACCTATCCCTTATTCATCTGGAGAAGATTCAAATAAATCGTGATGACAAACCGGACATAAGACCTCACCCTTTAGTGGAGTTTTCCAGAATAAAATTAATAACCTTCCAAATCGAAGTCTCGATGTTACTGACGACTCTGATTTGATAATAGAAAAAAATGAAGAATTACATTTCGGGCATTTTACGATAATTGAAAAAAAAATAGGGAAGCTTAAGAACCAAATGGGAAAGAGATAGGGTGCGGAGCTCAGTATTAAGCTGACAAAACTTATCACCATAGCTAAAAATACAATTTCTATTCCGATAAAGAATAACCATCTTTTTCTAATATTCATTTTTCTAAGCAAAACCAAACCCTCTTTTAGGAAGCTAAACTTAAAAATCAGACCCTGTTCCATCGGCTCCGAAGTCTAGGTCTAACGAATCAATTGGATAGCGTGCGCCGTTTTCATTTGGGCCGTCTACCGGGCCAAAAAAACTCTCGAAAAATGTGCTTACCCCTGTCCGAAAACCATTCAAGGCATCTTCAACAGTAATGATGTGAGTAGTATTTTTTGAGCCAACTACTTCAGGAACTGGAATGCCTGTCGTAAAAAATATCGCATCAGCAACTGAAATGCCTAAATTAATCTGTCCACCATAGTTAATATCACCTGAAGTGATAGTGCCTGTTGCACTAATGAAGGGGAGCATTAGGTCTGTCGTAATGCTTCCACTGCTACCCCTGAAACTGTTAGCGATACTACCTTGCTGAACTCCAAATTGTAAAAAATCTACCCCTATATCTACACCTATTGCAGGACCTGCAGTATGATAAAAAGCCATGTCGAAAGATATGTTTCCTACATCATCTGTGAACTGAAATACGACTCCCCCGGATAGATCAAACCCCAAAACTGGAACAAATGTTAACCCAGATCCAATATTTACTGTAAGCCTTCCATCCGGATCGATATATTTATAAGGGTTGTTGTTTGCATACGCATAACGATTAAAGCTATAAGGAATATCGGGAATAAAGCTAACAGGGTCAGGAGAATAAAAACGTCCTATTTGAGGATCATAAAAACGAGCCTTCATGTAGTTAAGGCCACTTTCGGCGTCATAAAAATGCCCAGTAAACCCAGGTTGGCTAGATGTCAGAGCGGGGCTCCCATTTTCCTTGCCAAAGGGTTCGTAATGATATCGCTTTGTTACCCAGCCATTACCGCTACTCTCGCCAACAACTGATCCAAGTGCGTCTGTATGTAAGTAAATCACCCCTGCATTAGTACTGAAGCTATGCAGAAATAATAGAAAACTCGATATCAATATCCTTCTGATAGCCGTCATTTTCTTATCCTTTTACGGTTTCGCAAGTCACATTGCCGGGCTGGAATTCATAAACCTTCACTCCACCGTTTAGCTCTTCGATGCCTTGAAGGATGAATCCTCGTTTTTTAGCTTCAAAGTTTTCTATATCCGTATAGGCTGATTCGAATATAATTTTTCTTTCTGCTCTACACCTAAGTTTGACTTCAAAATCTTTAACGAAGCAAAAATACTCATCCCCATTGATGCGTTTGGTGTATCTCTTCTCTCCTGTTTTTTTGTTAAGTCGAAATTTCCCATCCGAATGGTCCGCGAAGCCGCTATTTGTATAGCCATAAATGCGAGAGTCTTTTACTTTTATACCATTTTCATAGCACGCCTCCCCATTCCCTGGCCTAGAAAAATCAGCCGCCTGTGCGCTTAAAGAAAAAATTATAAAAAATTCTAGTAAGTACTTTTTTGGCATGCCAACCACCTTTTTCAATCATCGATGTCGATAAATACATGAGCCGTAGCAGTATTACCTGCTTCGTCAGAAATTGTGTAGTTAAAGTGAACATCAATTCTTGAACAATTCCCACCATAGTATAGAGTAGTGTCGTTGATAATCGTGATATCAGGATTATCGACTGAAACTATTGAAATTTCATCGCCATCAACATCGCTATCGTTAATGGTTGGATTGAATGTGAAATCTTCACAGCGCTCAATTGTCCATTCATCGTCCAATGCTATAGGAGCATTTTCTGATCCATTGCCAATAGTATTCTTGGCAATTAGAAGGTTATTTAAACGTATATAATTAGTCTCGCTTCCATCTGGGAAAAATTGAGAGATTAGGTTTCCATTCTTCGAATAAATACTAATTGTTTCCCCCGAAGAATCTACGGTGCTGACTATCTTATCGTTCCCGTCATAGTAATAAAGAGAATTCCCAGAATTAATCATTCGACTTAATGGATCATATGAAAATACTCTGAGCCCATTTGAGATGACATTCCCCCTCTGATCATACTGAAAGGATCTGGCTTGTGCTCCACTAATAGAGGAAAGACGGTTGTTTGAACCATAGTTATAAAATATGCTTGAGCTAGGATTAGTAGTCGTCTTTTTACGCAAGTTAAATAGGTTGTCGTATTCGAGGGTCATGATGCCCCATCTCCCGGAAACAGAATTCAATTGATTAATTCCATCATATAAAAATGAAGATAAGCTATAAGCTGATTCTACATGATTGTAGACCGCCCCCAAGTTTCCTTCTTTATCATATGTGTATGTATAATTAAACCTGCTAGGTTTCGAGTACCCGATGTTATAAAAATCCCTGATTTTAATAATGCGACCAGAGGCACTTACATCAACTGATCTGGATAAATTGTTACCGTAATCGAAACTTTTTATTACTCCGGACGGATGATATTCGACATTAGTGGCGTACGCCCCTGATTTAGTCGGCCTACCAAGTGCATCTGGCTGAAATGATACCAATTCACCATTTGGGTATGTAAGCGAGCTTATATTCCCGAGGTTGTCGTATCCCCACTCGATCACATAAGTACTTCCATTGACTGAGAGTGAATCGCCCCGGGATTTCCGGAGGCTCATTTGTTTGAGTCAGGCCGCAATGGC
>OJGW01000455.1_pt1 | contig 13419 bp, 8 predicted proteins | sample 1594511 | NCBI WGS metagenome assembly OJGW01 (sample SAMN05416844, study PRJEB24817) | seawater metagenome | isolation source: Sea water | place: Canada:Atlantic | collected 2013-07
GAGAGGTCTCGTGGGCTCGGAGATGTGTATAAGAGACAGGTCCTGGGATGACCCCTTCCGTAATAAGGTTGGTAAGTACGCCAGGGGGAAGATAATTATTAACGGCTTCACTTAATTGCACAAAAGTGCTGTCGATCAGGTCCATTGGGATACTACTCCAATCAAAAATAGCTTGAAAAATTGATAGCAATATGATAAAGAAGATTACATAGCCCCAAAACTTATGAATCAAAATATTATCCAATCGACTTCTAAGATCGGTAGCCTCATCCTTGTTTACTTGATAGGTTTCTTTTAAAATTTTATTTATAATCTGATATCGCTTAATCGTTTCGCGCTGCTGTAACTTTTTAAGATAGGATTGAGATTGGGTTTTAAAATCAGCAGAATCAGGTACTTTTTGTCGTTCTAATTTGGTGAAATTAACATCTTGAGTGATCACCAACCAAAGTTTATAAAGTGACTGGTTTGGAAAAGCGCGTTTTAAACTTTGGAAATACGTTTCGTCAATGGTCAAAGGATCTAAAATTGGATTCGTCGGTATGCTTCTATAATTAACCAAGGTTTCCTTCAAGCTATCAATGCCTGTTTTTTCTCGCGTACTGATCAACACTATGTTGGTGTTGAGTTGTTTTTCTAAAAGTTCTGAATCAATCGAGATGCCCTTTCGTTTCATTTGATCGGACATGTTAATAACTAAAACTGTTGGGATCTCGAGGTCCTTGATTTGAGTGAACAACAAAAGGTTACGCTTTAAGTTTTCCACATCTGTTACGACCACCACCACATCCGGAAAATCAAGATCATTTTTATTAAGCAATAACTCGATGACCACACTCTCATCCATCGAAGATGCGTTAAGACTATAGGTTCCCGGAAGGTCTAAAATACGGGCTTTGGTGGTTCGATTTAATTTACAAGTTCCTTGCTTTTTTTCAACCGTAATGCCAGGATAGTTTCCCACTTTTTGATTCAATCCTGTCAGGGCATTAAATACGGATGTTTTTCCTGTATTTGGGTTCCCAATGAGCGCAATGTTTATGGTCCTAATCATGCGCTAACTTATCAGTTTTACCATTATATATTTTGCGACTTCTATTCTAATTGCCAAATGGGCTTCGTCTATCTTAAGATACATGGGATCCCTAAAAGGAGCAAGGTATAGCAAAGAAACTTTATTGCCAGGTAGGCATCCCATCTCAATCAATTTTAAAGGTAAAAAATCAGTTTCAATGGATTCTATTATTGCGGTTTCTCCCAAGCCTAGCTTATCTAAAGATATCATTATTTAGAATCATTTTAAAAAACAAAAATAGATATTTTAGCTTATTTAAGAGTTAAAAGTTATAATTATTTAAGAAGAAAAATATTCTTTAGTAAGGATAGAAAGTTCTTCTAATAATCGCCCGACGTCCTCCTCATCTGTACCGTCATAAAAACCGCGGATGCGGCCTTCGGGATCAATAAGAATAAAGTTTTCGGTGTGAATCATGTCAAAAGGGCCCCCATCTCCGTCTTCTTTTACTGCCAGATAGGATTTTCTTGCCAGCCGGTAAATCTCTTTTTTATCTCCTGTCACCAAATTCCATTTGTGATCCAAAACCCCTTTTTCTACAGCATATTTTTTAAGTTGTGGGACACTATCAATTTCTGGGGTGACCGAATGAGAGAGTAACATCACATTGGGTTGGTTTAGGGTTTTATCTTGAATTTTGATCATATTGTCCGTCATTGCGATGCAAATAGTAGGACAAGTAGTAAAGAAGAAGTCGGCGACATAAATCTTGCCTTCATAATCTTTAGAAGAAATTATTTTTCCATTTTGATTGAACAAAGAGAATTTTCCGATGCGGTGTTGTCTCTTTACATGCTGAAGGGTGCTGTCTACTAACTCAAAACTGACCATTGCTGGTTGGAAAACTGGCAATGTTTTCTTGGGAACTAATGCGTTGTAAAACAAAATTAAAATCAATGCGGAAAGCATTGTGAAAAACAGAAGGAATCTTTTGTATTTGGATAGGATCATCATCTAAAAACAAAGATACAGGATTAAAAAATGGAAGTAAAAGGCTTGGTAAGGGTTTTTAACAAATTTGATTAACGATATGTATTTAAAAGTGGTATTTTTGAAATCCAATATTAAAAAGCTACTATGGAATCTATTTTTATAAAAGGCGTTCAACTACTTCTAAGTCTGTCTCTTTTGATCGTTTTGCATGAATTGGGTCATTTTATTCCTGCAAAAATATTTAAAACACGTGTTGAAAAGTTCTTTTTATTTTTCGATGTAAAATTCGCTCTGTTTAAGAAAAAAATTGGAGATACTGTCTATGGAATTGGCTGGCTTCCCCTTGGAGGTTATGTCAAAATTTCTGGGATGATCGACGAAAGCATGGATACCGAGCAGATGAAGCAGCCCCCACAGCCATGGGAATTTAGAAGTAAACCCGCTTGGCAGCGACTGATTATTATGTTGGGGGGTGTTACTGTCAATTTGGTTTTAGGGTTTCTAATTTATATGATGATTCTCTTTGTTTGGGGTAAAAACATACTGCCAAACACAGCACTACCATTAGGGCTTGGCACTTCTCCCCTCGCACAAGAAATTGGATTTCAAAAAGGAGACCAAATCCTTACGGTAGATGGCAATGCCATTGAGGTCGCTACGGAAATTAATAAAATGTTATTTATGAGGTCGGTAAAGGCAGTCGAAGTATTGCATGCCGATGGCAGCCGCGAAACACTCGCTATTCCAGAGGACATTGGGAATCGTATGTTTGAATCTGGACAAATGAGTCTGTTATATCCTCGCTTTCCGGCCATAGTTGACAGTGTCGTACCCGGTCATGGGGCAGCCCTTTCTGGACTTTTGACAGGAGACATTATTGTTGGTGCCAATGACGTTAAGATTTCAGATTGGATGGAGCTTAAGCAATGGAATACAGAACATGCCAATGAAAATATAAATTTGATTATTAAAAGAAATAATCGGTTGGATACCCTCCAAATGAATTTAGATGAAAATGGAAAAATGGGCGTCTACCCGAAAAATTCCATTCGCCTCGAACATGTAGATCTTTCTTTTGCTGAGAGTATTGTTGAAGGATTTGACTATGGATACTGGACTCTTCATGATTATGTTGCACAGTTTAAATATGTATTTACAAAAAAAGGAGCTTCTCAAATGGGAGGTTTTGGTGCGATCGGAAGTCTATTTCCTGATACCTGGAATTGGAAAGGCTTTTGGTCGAGTACGGCTTTGATTTCAATTATTCTTGCTTTTATGAACCTCTTACCCATTCCTGCGCTCGATGGTGGACATGTGATGTTCTTACTTTATGAGATGATTTCGGGGAGAAAACCAAATGAGAAATTTATGGAATATGCTCAAATGGTCGGTTTCTTTTTAATTCTTGCTTTGGTACTTTATGCCAATGGAAATGATATTTTTCGGGCGTTGAGTAGCTAACAACCCTAGGCTGGAAGTAAATAATATCTAGATAAAAAGGTCATTTATGATTAATTAATGCTCTTAGGTTAATTAATTATAAAAAGAGGTTTCCAATTATTGAAATCTTTTTATATGCTCTCTAATATATGAAAGTAATCAAATTAACTTTTTAAAAGAAAAATAAATTAATATGCAAATGACAACATTTATTATTACCAAACGTTTCTTAATTAATAAAATAGATGCTGAAATTTTTTAATTTAGGTTTTGCTTTCGATTCTAAAATTTTCAATCTAATTCTTGAAGTTTCTACAGTTTCTATTATTTGAATTCTTTTATGCCCAATGCATTCTCCTCTGCCAACTTCCTTCCACTGGTTATTTATAAAAACCTCTAGTTTATAATTTCTTACCCGCTCTCCGTTTGAAATGTCTTCTTGAAGTATGATATGATTTATTTTAGTTGCTTTAGCTAATCTAAGGTCTAATACTTCTCCTTCACCACTCATAGTCGCTATTGGGTTTTTAAAACGTCTTTTTATTTCATCTCCCCATTCTTTAAGGCGTTTCACATCTGGTTCAGGAATTAATCCACTCGGATCGGGTGTTAAACCCATTATTAAGGTTGAATTGTGCCCTATTGATTTATAATACATATCTATCAGGTTTTCTAATGGAAAAATGTGCTCTTCATCACCAGGCTCCCAGAACCACTCGTGTCTTCCGTTATATCCTCTTAATGGAGCATCGCTCATGGCAGGCATCCAATATTTCCCATTTGGATCACCTGTTTTTAATAGATTTATGTGATCTGGAGGTGTATCTCCAGAGTGAGAGTAGGGGGTTGGAAATGTTGCCCAAGAGGGATAAGGAACAGTTCCAGATTCGGATCCTCCCCATCGGGCTTCAGCGAGCTGATTGTTGTGATAGAACAAGCAGTTGGGTTGATATTTTTTTACTATTGGAAGGACATCGGGGCCACCTAGGTCTGGGTGACTGGCTCCACCATCAAACCAAATTTGAAAAAGTTCACCATAACGGGTACAAATTTCAGTAACCATGCCTTCTACCATTTTATTGTAATGTGCCTGCCGGTTTTTTTGGAATTCGCCTTCGCCATTAACTTTAAAATTGTAAACCCCAAGAAAGGAGTTCCATCGAATACCCAAATAAATACCGGGTTTGATTCCGTATTTACGACATGAATTAACAAAGTCACTTACAATATCACCTTGCCCGTTTCTCCATTTAAGGGATTTTACACTATATGGGTTTACATCTGATTGGAAAAGTGCAAATCCTGTTTCGTGGGTTGCTGTAAGAATGGCAAATTTGAATCCGGCATCTTTTGCCGATTTAATCCATTGATCTGTATCCAGTTTTTCAGGATTAAAGATTTGATAATCTTTCACAGGGTTTATTCGGTTGCCCGATTCGCCATTTTGATCATATTTCTTTCCATCAAACACATGCAGGTCATAGTGGAAAACAGCACCCATTTCGGCTTGTTGCCAAGCCAATTGAGACGCTGTCGGTTTTGGAATTATTATTTCAGATTGTTGAGCTATTGCAACGTAGTTAGACGGGCTAATAAGAATAAATAGTAATAAATTTCTGAGCTTCATTTTCATAGTGCTAATTATTAATCATTTAAATATATAAAAACCTAGTTAAAGCCAAGAGGTGATTGGGATTAGTGTGCCCAAGGATTCTATCAGTCGTATAGCTCTAAACCACCTGGCTCATAAAGCTGCCCCTTCATCTTACCTAGCATAAAGTAGCTGCAGAAGCAGTCTGGGTGTAATGGGTTGCCGAACTCGATTGCAAGAGTTGCAGCTTTCTGACTCGAATAAACTGGTGAATACCAAAACTTTTAAATCAGCATAATAATTTTAAGTAATATAAAGTATCTTGCTCAAGTCAAATGATCAAATAATGAAACGTGTTCTTTTTTTACCCAGTCTCCTCTTTTTCTTTTTTGATATACTTTATGGACAAGTTAATACAAACAACTATCGCCTTCCAATTCAAAAGACAAATGAGAAAATAAAGATTGATGGAATTCTAGATGAAATCACATGGAAAAATACAGCATTAGCCGATGATTTTTTTATGATTACCCCTATAGATACAGAAAAGGCTACTCAATTTTCTGAAGCAAGAATGAGCTTTGATGAAGAAAACCTTTATATCTCTATTATATTCTTTAATACCTCCACCCAAGGGGAATATGTAGTTGAATCCTTGAAACGAGACTTTTCTTTTGGAAAAAATGATAATTTCTTAGTTGCTATTGACCCATTTAACAATCAAAATACAGGTTTTGTATTCGGTCTAAATAGCTACGGAGCTCAATGGGATGGCACGATATTCAATGGAAGAAACGTCGATTTAAACTGGGATACTAAATGGTATTCAGCAGTACAATTAGATGAAGAAAAGTGGCGGTGTGAAATTGCAATACCATTCAAATCAATCCGATATAATGAAGATATTTCAGAGTGGGGAATTAACTTCAGTAGGCTAGACTTAAAAGCCAGTGAAAAATCAAGTTGGGCTCCTGTTCCTAGACAATTTCCATCGATTACCTTAGCCTATACAGGTTCATTGGTATGGAAAACTCCCCCACCTAAACAGAGTAGAAATATTTCCCTTATCCCCTATTTATCCAATAACCTAAGTAGTAAAAATAAAGCAACTCCAAATAACGATTTTAAAGTGGGAGGAGATTTAAAATACAGCCTTACTTCAGCATTAAACTTAGATGTTACCATAAATCCTGATTTTTCTCAATCAGAAGTAGATCAACAGGTTACTAATTTGGATCGTTTTGAACTCTTTTTCCCTGAAAAAAGACAATTTTTTTTAGAAAATGCAGACTTATTTTCTAATTTCGGATACCGCTCCATTCGTCCTTTCTTTTCAAGGCGAATAGGATTAAATTCACCCATTCAAGCGGGGGTTCGATTAAGTGGAAATCTAGATGAGAATTGGCGGATTGGACTTATGGATATTCAAACCCGTCAAGATGAAGAGCTCAACGTTGCTGCAGAAAACTTTGGAGTGGTTACCCTTCAACGCAAAGTGTTTGATCGATCTGACATCAGTGCTATTTTTGTAAACAAACAAGCTATAGGTCTGAATGAAAACCAAAACAACGCTTCTAAATACAATCGAAATATAGGATTAGAATATAATTATTTTTCAGCCGATAATTTTTGGAATGGGAAACTTTTATTTCTTAAATCATTAAGCTCACTAGCCTCAGAACAAGGAGAAGTTTTTGCTTCGCATATTGGATATCAATCCACACGTTGGAATTGGCGCATTCAACAAGAATATATCAGTGGCGATTATAGCGCAGAAGTAGGTTTTATTCCTAGAAATAATTACATAAAACTTCAAGCAACTGGAGGTTATTTATATTACACAAAAAAGGATATCCCGTTACTCTCCCACGGACCTCGTGCTGGAAGAACATATTATTTTGATACTGATTTTGATAAAAAAGATGAGACACAACAGTTTGATTATTTATTTAATTTCAAAGACAGAAGTAGGTTTACTTTGGGAATACGCAGACAACATATCGAATTACTTTCTGACTTTGATCCCCTACAAACCCTAATATCAAAACTTGCTTCGGGTACAAAACACCAGTGGAATAGTTTCACTATTTCATATGATGCAAAGCCTCAAAAGCGGTTTACTTACTCTGCTGAAGTAATCACCGGAGGATACTATGACAATGGAAAACGCAATGCATTTCTAGGAGAATTTGGCTATCGCTTTCAGCCCTATTTAGAATTAAGCTCCTTGGTTAATTATAATCAAATTGATCTTCCAGCACCATGGAATACAAATTCATTTTGGCTACTAGGACTTAAATCAAACCTAACACTAACAAATAACATTTTTTTTTCCAATCTCTTTCAATACAATGAACAATTGGGGCTATGGAATTTTAATTCACGTTTTCAATGGAGATATAAACCTGCCTCAGATATTTTCTTAGTTTTTAATAGCAACGAGATAAGTGTCCCTAAAGTAGAGACCGGATGGAACCTTACCTTAAAAGTAAACTACTGGATTAATCTTTAATTATATGACCAAATCAAATACCATAAAATATAATCCCAAGACCTAGAGGATCTCCCAATAAAATAATATCAGAAGTAAAAGACAAACTACAGCTACTTATAAACGATTTAATACTCGCATTAGATGCAAATTAGATAGACGCTAATCAAAGGATTAAGACGCTTCAAATAGCCTTACAAGACACTTTACCAAAAATGAAACCATTTATCAGCACCGAGCTTATCCCAGATGGAGAGAATCAAACCCATATAGGAGGAACTTTTGATTTTAATAGAAAAAAATTATTGAAAAAATATTAAGTGATTTTAGAGTTAATGATGTTGAGTATGAAGTTGGTTTAACTGACTTTGAAGAAAAATATAGATTAGAGCACATGCCTATTTCAAAGGTTATTTTAGTATTGTGCAAGTCATGCCATACTTCATATGATACTAATAGAAATAATTTAACAGCATTAGATAGAGTTGTTAATTCTAATATTAAAACTAATGGAGAATTAAAGGTTGGGAAATTCGTTAAAAATAATATGGAAGAGTTAATCAATAATGATTTACTAAGTGATAAAGAAATTATCACCTTACACAGTAAAGATTACTCCCATGATAAATTACATATCCAATATCCACCATTAAGAAAAGTCTTGCCTAATGATCCAGATAAAATTGATAGGTATTGAGTAAAAAAACATATTATAAAAGGAAAAAATTATTTTATATGTTCAGAATGGTATGAAAAACCAAATAATAATGATAAACCACATTTTTTAAATTGGTATATATAAAAAATTCTTATATTTATAATTCAACAGGAAATGTCACTTATTAATTGGTATTTTTATTAACGATGTCTACTACATGAGTGATTTTGTTTATTAAGGGCATTTACTAACAGTTTACCGGTTCTGTTTTTAAGGTCATAGGTGTAAAAAGAATGTAAATGCTATTTCTCATTAGGAGTTATTCTTTTCGACATTTAATTACAATGAATAAAGTAATTATAACAATAATATACTCCGTTATATCGTCCTGTAATAGTATAGATTCATCCTATGAACCACTTCCCGAAAATGTTGATTTCAATTTTCACGTTCGGCCTATTCTTGTTCAAAATTGTTATTTGTGCCACGGACCTGACCTTAGTAGTCGTAAAGCAAACCTAAGATTGGATACACATGAGGGAATATTAGCTGCTTTAAAAGGAGGAGGATTTGCTGTAGTCCCTGGGAGAACAAATGAAAGTCATTTGATTGATAGAATTAATAGTCTACATGAGGATAAAATCATGCCACCGCCCGAAACAAATAGTAAATTATCTAAAAGAGAAAAAGACCTTTTGGGCAAATGGATTGAACAAGGCGCAAAATGGAAACCACATTGGTCATTTATTAAACCGACTTTAAACGAAAAAAATGATCAGGCAGTTACTATTGATCTGCTTATTGATAAAAAATTAGATCAAAAAAGTTTAAATAGAGTGTCAATCGCAAATAAGAATACGCTTATTCGTAGGGTATCATATTTGTTGACAGGGCTTCCTCCAGTGACAAAAGACATAGAAAGTTATGTTTCTGATTCATCGGAAGATGCTTATGAGATCATGGTGGATAAGTATTTAAATTCGTCAGCTTATGGAGAAAGATGGGCAAGACACTGGATGGATTTGGTCAGATATGCAGAAACTAGAGGACATGAATTTGATTATACCATTACGGGTGCCTGGAAATATCGAGATTACCTCATAAGGGCTTTTAATGATGATGTCCCTTATAACCAGATATTAAAAGAACATATAGCAGGAGATTTATTAGAAAATAAGCGATACAACCCTGAAAATGGGCTCCTTGAATCACAAATAGCCACGAATTTTTATACGCTAGGAGAAGGTACACATAGTCCAGTGGACATTAGACAAGATGAGGCCAATCGTATTGATAATATGATTGATGTTATTACCAAAACCTTCCAGGGCCTTACCGTTTCTTGTGCAAAATGTCATGATCATAAATTCGATCCAATTACTGCCAAAGATTATTATGCGCTATATGGTGTTATGGAAAGTACTCGTTTCACCCCATTAGATTCAGATCAATCCATTTCTAAAGAAAAAACGTTTAAAGAAATCCAAGAAATCCAGAACTATATAGCAAGTTTGGTTTATGAAAAAGTACAACCGAAATTCTCAGAACAGAAACCTAAAAAAAACCCAACCAATCAATACAAAATGATTGGGGATTTTAGAAATTCGGATTTTAATGACTGGGTAACTACTGGTTTTGCATTTGGGGACAGAACAACCTTCGCAAATCCAATCATTAGTAAAACTTCTGGGAAACTAATTGCTTTTGATTCTGGAAAAGCATCAAGTAGATTATTTGACAAAGGTATTTTGGGAACTTTAAGATCTCCCGATTTTATTTTGGATTCTGATTTTGTGGGAGTACGGGCTAGGGGATTAAATAGCACAGCACGAGTAATTATTGATAATTTTCAATTAATTCAATACCCTATTTATGGGGACCTTATTAAAAAGATAAATAACACAGATTGGAAAAATTACACTTTTAATGTAAGCGCATGGAAGGGGCATAAAGCTTATGTTGAAATTCTTCCTGGTGAATATGAAAAACACAACTTTAAATTATATGATAATAGTTTTATCGAAGCTGAATATAGTATTTCTTATAATTCAGAATGGCCTTCAGAAATAAAAACAACAGGGAATTCCATATCTCAAATAAAGGCGTTTAATTCTAGGTTGAAAAGAGGAGAATTAAAAGCTCATTTGCCCGAATTAATAAAGGTTATTGGTAGCAGTAAAAAATTAACCGAAGGCTTAAAAAGCAATTCATTTATTTATGGTGTTTCAGATGGCTTTGCCGTTAATAGCCCTGTTTTTATTAGAGGAAGACATCAAGAACTTTCAGAAGAGAATATCCCTAGAAGGTTTTTGTCGGCATTGCCATTAGGTGACGTTTCTTTTAAATCTCAAGGTAGTGGACGATTAGAATTGGCAGAAGCCATGTTGAATAAAGATAACCCTCTAACTTCTAGAGTAATGGTAAATCGTATTTGGCATCACCTTTTTGGTAAAGGCATCGTTGAAACAGTTGATAATTTTGGTCTTCAAGGAAAACTTCCGTCGCATCCAGAGTTATTAGATCATCTGGCCATTAAGTTTCAAAATAAAGGATGGTCTATTAAAAAAATGATAAAATACATAGTAACCTCAGAAACTTTTAAAAGAAGTTCTGTTAGAAATAAAGTACTTTTAACAAAAGATCCCAACAATGTATATTTGGCTTCTTTTCCGGTTAGAAGAATGGAGTCTGAAGCAATAAGAGATGGAATTCTTGTCGCTTCAGAAAGTTTGGACCCTACTTTTTATGGGGCTCCAATTCCCATTTATCTTACCGAATTCATGCAAGGCAGAGGAAAACCAAAAAAATCTGGCCCTTTAAATGGAAACCATAGAAGAAGTATTTATTTGGAAGTAAGGAGGAATTTTTTAGAGCCAATGATGACTACTTTTGATCGTCCTATTCCGTTTTCTACTGTTGGGAAAAGAGACGTCTCCAATGTGCCTTCTCAATCTTTAATATTCATGAATGATCCTTTTATCATAAATCAAGCCGAAATCATGGCCAAAAAATTATTAAACCAAAATAATTTATCATTTAGTCAAAAAATTGAGTGGGTTTATATGCATGCTTTTTCTAGAAAACCATCAACAGCAGAAATAAAGAATGCGAGAAAGTTTATTTCACTTTTAAAAGAATTGAAAAACACTAAAACTTCTGACCTAGATAGTAGCTTAGAAGTATGGAAAGAGTATTGCCACAGTATATTTAATTTAAAAGAATTTATTTATTTAATGTGATGAGTAAGTATCATAATTTCTTGCAAAAACCGATTTCAAGACGTCAAATGTTAGATGTCTGTAAAGGAGGTTTTGGGTCACTCGCTTTTATGAGTTTATTTGGAGTACTTCCATTGGGCTGCAGTCGATCAGAAAAATCAATTTTGGAAGCTTCTAACGTGAACTTAGGGCCACACCATTTACCAAAGGCAAAAAACATCATCTTTCTTTATATGGATGGCGGGGTTTCACAAGTAGATTCTTTTGATCCAAAACCAAGGCTTACAAAAGAGAATGGAGAAGATCCTAGGAAAAAATTTAAAGTTGATGCGACACAATTTGATAATGTAGGTAAGATTTTAAAAAGCCCATGGGATTTTAAACAATATGGAGAGTGCGGAATGCCTGTTAGTGAACTCTTTCCTCATATTGCTACCTGTGTTGATGATTTAGCATTGATTAGATCGATGACATCCCAATTTCCAGAACACACCAATGCAAACTATTTTTTGCATACAGGTAGCGGTTTTCAAGGAAGGCCAAGCATGGGATCTTGGATGAATTATGGTTTAGGGAGCGAAAACAAAGACATACCAGGATATGTTGTTTTAGATGGAGGATTAATTCCCCCGGGAGGACTGGATAATTTTAAAAATGGATTTTTACCGGCTTCCTATCAAGCATCCATTTTAAGGCCAGGCGACCAGCCCATCGCTAACATAAATCCTAAAGAAACCGTTCAGGATTTACAAGAGCAAAAACTAGGTTTTATTAGCCAATTAGACAATCAACAATTAGTAAAAATAGGAGAAGTTGATGCTGTAGAATCTGCAATTTCAAATTATGAATTGGCTTATAAAATGCAGTCCTCCATTCCAGAATTAACGGAATTTAAACAAGAAACAAGGGCCAGTAAAAAACTATATGGTTTTGAATCTGATGATCCACATACGCGGGGTTATGCGGCACAATGTTTATTGGCGCGCAGATTGGTTGAAAGAGGCGTGCGTTTTATAGAATTAACCTGCCCTAAAGTTAGTGCAGACCGTTGGGATCAGCATGGAAACTTAAAAAAAGGGCACGAACTTAATGCTCATGCTGTTGACCAGCCCATTGCAGGCCTTTTAAAAGATTTAAAATCTAGAGGCTTGCTAGAAGAAACTTTGGTCGTTTGGACAGGAGAGTTTGGAAGAACGCCTTTTGCTCAAGGAACAAACGGGAGAGATCATAACCCATCGGCATGCAGTATGTGGATGGCTGGAGCTGGTATAAAAGGAGGTACCATTTATGGGCGAACAGACGACTACGGATATAGAGTTGTTGAAAACGAAGTGACGGTACATGACTTACATGCAACGATGATGCACTTAATGGGAATTAATCACAAACATTTAACCTTTCGTTTTGGAGGTCGTGATATGAGATTAACGGATGTACATGGACATATAATTAAAGATATATTAAGTTGAAAAAATTATTACAAGTGAAAATAAATTCGATTTTAAAATTTAACTTTTTCTTGATTATATCCTTGTTTTTAAATGCTCAAAAATCAGCATCGAGTATTACTCATTCTTTTTTTATTGCTGGCCCTCAACTTACTGGTATTATTGGTGAATCTGGAGCAGTTATTTGGGATTCTAAAAAATCAGGAGCAAGAGATGGTTATGTGCTTAAAAACGGAAATATTCTAATTTGTTGGGCAGATGAAGTAAGAGAGTATAACAAGGAAAAAAGGGTCATCCTCAGTTACACCCCCGCCCAACATTCCATTGAATTAGGAACCGCTTTTAGGCTTTCTAACGGACACACTATGATTACTGAATCTGGCACAGTACCCAGAATTGTTGAGATCAATAAAAAAGGAGTTGTTGTTAAAACCATTCCGCTTCAACCAGAAACAGATAACATTCACATGCAAACTCGAATGGCTAGAAAACTTAAAAACGGGAATTACCTCGTTCCCCATTTATTAGCTTTTGCCGTTAAAGAATACCAATCAGATGGGACTGT
>OJGW01000478.1_pt1 | contig 13175 bp, 7 predicted proteins | sample 1594511 | NCBI WGS metagenome assembly OJGW01 (sample SAMN05416844, study PRJEB24817) | seawater metagenome | isolation source: Sea water | place: Canada:Atlantic | collected 2013-07
CACAGAGTAGATCGTCGGCAGCGTCAGATGTGTATAAGAGACAGGTATTGAAAGATGGGAGCAAACCGATTGCAAATAGGGCAGCTGATGGCTCGACAGTAAAAAGCTAGTGCCAAAATCTCGATTGAGGGTTTTGATGAGAGCCAGTACTTCGTCGACGCCACCGGCGTCAAGCCCGTTGAAAGGCTCGTCTAGCAGAACCAATTTAGGGTTGCCAAGCAGCGCGTGAGCGATAGAGGCGCGCCGACGATTGCCAAGCGACAGGCTGCGAATCTTAAACGACGCGTAACGGCTTAGCCCGAGCAGCGACATCACCTCATCGACCGAGCGCGGGGGTTGAACGCCGCTCGCGGAAGGTTTTTTCTGAGCCGGAATCAAATGCGCAGCGTGTGACAGCGTTTGCCGCACAGTTAAGTTGGCATGCAGAGAAGGCGTGTCGAAAACGGCTACCACGTCGCCGTCGGCGCGATAAAGATGTCTAGGCTCGAAGCCAAGAATCGAAGCGCTGCCCGAGTGTACTTGTTGCAATCCAAGGATGCATTCGAGCGTCGTTGTCTTGCCGGAGCCATTAAGCCCGACGAGACCATGGATCGCGCCGCGCCGGACAGTCAGGTCGAGATCGCGCAGCACGTCAACATTGCCGTAGCGTTTTGAGACTCCGGCAAGGCTAATCACGTTTAGTGCTTGTGGCTGAGCGTTCATCGTTGTCGGTTTTACCTCTGGGTTAGCAGTTCGCTACGGTGAGACCGTAATGTAGCGCTACTCTACAAACAGATCGTCTATCGCAATCTGTTTGACTGACCCGAAGCGTTCTAGTTCCGCTTGGTCGATGATCGAAAGGTCACCAACGATCGAGATAAGCTTCGCACGATCCTTCACATGCTCGCGCTGGAAGTCGACTAGATCTGCGAATTGTAGTTCTTGCAACCGCGCATAGCTGTCGGCACGAGGATCGCCCTCGAGTCCCAATTTCTCCCAGCCGCGCACCGCACCAATAACCTCACGGAAACTAAGTTTGGACGTGCGATAACGATTAAGCAGTGCGGTGACGGTTTCGTCGAAACGCTCTTCAGACTCGGGCATATTGTCGATGAGATCGATAAACGCGTCTAACGCATCGACTGTTTTGTCGGTCTGTGTCCCGATTGCGCCGAGCATCAGGTTCTGATCTTTCAGGCGGCTTCCCTGGCCGTAGCGTGCAGAGGCCGAATAGGCGAGGGCGCGCGCCTCGCGCAATTCTTGGAAGACGACGCTCGACATACCGCTGCCGAAATAGCTCGTGTAAACAGAGGCAGGCACACGGTCGTTTGCGTTGTACTCGCCATCGGCAAACTCGATGCGCACTTGCGCCTGCGCGGTTTGCTGGTCGACCACATAGACTTCATTGGCGCTTATTTCGCGCACTGTCCTAAAGCGGTAGGCGGGCGGTTGTTTTAGGTCGCCTGCGAGTGGGTGATGCCGACGCAGCGCTTCAACAAGCTGCTCCAATGGCATCGAACCGGTGTACGAGAGTGTATGCTCGTAGTCGAGCAGATCGCTCGGTAGCGACAGCAGTTCATCCAATTGTGTCGCCCTAATTTCGTCTGTGGTTAGCGATTCGAGCATGGGTGATTCTTCGCCATAGCGATTATAGAGATTGAGCGCATTTGCGATAGCTGGAGGTGAGCTCTTCATATCTTGGCGCGATTTGATGAGTATCGACTTGAGTTGCTCGAGTGTCTCATCATCTGTTGTTGGCTGTTTAATCGCCGACATCATAAGTTCTAAGCTCGCCTCAAACTGCTCATCCAGACCCGACAGGCTGAACCCCGAGGCATTTTCACCTGCGCCAAAATTAAAACTGCTGCCGAGTCGATACCACTCTTTTTGCAGCTCTTCGTTACTCAGTGATGCTGTGCCAGCCACGTCCATCAACGCGGCGGCGAGGCTGAGTTTGTCGTTCTCTTCGGTGCCAACATCGACGCCGATGGAAAGCGTGAACAGATCGTTGAGCGGGTTTGGCGCATAGAAAAGCTCGACGCCGTCGGCAAACGTGATGCGCCGATAGTCTTTATCGGCCTCAACAAAGCTTGGCTCGATTGGCTCGAAATCCATGGCGAGAATGTCGGCGGCGAACGTCGACTGCCGCGAAGGATCGATGGTGACCGGGTCGATCTGCGGCTTCTCAACCGGCGGCAGTGTGTGCTGCGCGTCTATTTGCAGTACCGCAACGTAGTCGCCGCCGAAATATTTATTGGCAACCGCAACCACGTCGGCCTTGGTTAGCGTCTCCATGCGCTCAAGTTCCGCACTGTAGTTCGCCCACTCAGCGCCTTCGATAAACGATTGGCGCATTACCGAGACGCGAGAGGTGTTGAACTCAAGACTCGCCTTTTGGTTCTTCTTAAAGTCATTAATGATCGCAGGAATGATCCATTCTTCGAATTCGCCTGCTTTAATCAGATCGAGCTGGCTGAGAAGGAGAGACTCTACTTCGTCGAGCGTTTGTCCGTCTTTGGGTACGCCGTAAAGCATCTGCATCCCGTAGTCGTTCATAAACTGGGGTGAGGAGCCGGCGTTAGCCACACGTTGCTGCTGATTGAGGTTAAGATTAATAAGGCCAGCGGTGGCGTTGTCTAAAATCATGTCGACTAGAATTAGCGCCTCTTTGTCTTCGTGACCATTGGGGACAGTGCGGAAGGCAAGCTGAACCTGCTCCTCGCCCGGGTATTGCACAGTTGTGCGCTCCGCGCCGACTAAGGGCATTTCTTGCCACGGACCCACCTCGGGCACCGGTTTGGGCTGCCAAGCGCCAAACTTGTTTGCAATGAGCTCTATTGTCTCTTGCGTGTCGATATCGCCGCTGATGAAAATGCCCATATTGTTGGGCACATAGTAAGTGTCGAAATAGTTTTGTATATAAACGAGCGAAGGGTTCTTGAGGTGTTCGACTGTCCCGATGGTCGGTTGCTGCCCATAAGGATGCTGTTTGAACATCAACTCATTAAGCGCGGTATAGAGAATGAAGCCGCGATTGTCGAGCGAGCGATTCTTCTCTTCATAGACTGTTTCTAGCTCGGTGTGAAAGATGCGAAATACAGGATTCACGAAACGGTCGGATTCGACCTCGGCCCACTGTTTAAGGCGGTTAGCGGGCAGGCCGATCTTATAAACCGTCTCTTCGTTAGAGGTGTGGGCGTTGAGACCCGAACCGCCCATGGCGTTGTAGAGTTTGTCTATTTCATTAGGCACGGCGAATTGAGCCGCAGCCTGCGCCTCGGTGTTAATTTCGGCGTAAATCTCTGCGCGGCGCGCTTCGTCGGTAGTATTAAAATGCTCTTCGTAGAGCGCAGTGATGCGATCGAGATGGGGTTTTTCTGCCTCGTAGTCGAGAGTGCCTAGGTGCTGATTGCCCTTAAAGAGCAGGTGTTCGAGATAATGGGCCAAGCCGGTCGCATCCGCCGGATCGTGTTTACTGCCCGCGCGTACGGCGATTTCCGCATAAAAACGTGGCTCTTCATGGTTTTCGGTCAAATAGACTCGCAAACCGTTGTCGAGCTCATAGATGGAGGCGTTGAGCGGATCATTGGGGTCGCGTTTATCTATGCGGGTATAGCCCGGCGCGGAATCCACGCGGGCTATTATTTCTTGGCTAGGCTCGGTGCAGGAGGCAAGTAAAAACGCAGAGCCTAGCCCAAACAGTGCTTTTGAATAGATTTTGCTATCAATAGCCGCCGTGGCTACAAAGCGCATGGATCGAGTAAGGGGTTTGAAATTTAATGCATCGACTAAAAGCATGACAATCGGCCTCGGTAGGTCGTAAAAAAATAAGGAGCCAGGCGAGGCGGCAAAAGAACGCTCTCCGCCTTACAGCTTCTTGGGCGCAGGCAATGCCTAAATGTAGGGCATTCGCAGTTAAAATGTAAGCCATTAGGGGTTCTTGAAAGAGCTTCTAGCAGCATTTTTTTGCCCAACTCTTCTCAGTAAGCTTGGTTTCGAGGTGGATTCAACGAGCTACTCAGAATACCGCGCAGAACGCTATTAATGACCCGCTCAGCAGCACCCTCCCGTTAGCGCCCGCTCAAGATTTCAAGTATAGCCAACGCTAGATACTCAAAAGTAACGAAGAGTAACAGCAATATTCCAACTAGACGGAAATCGGGGGGTCAGGCGTATACTGGTTAACACAACTAAAAGCCACCTCCAGTGGATTTGCTCGCTTTCAGGTCACCGATTCCATGTGTCGATTGTTCAACATTTTGCATTCAATGGCGGCATTACGCATTCTCGCCATTCTGTTTGCACCATTGCTACTTATTGCTTGCACTAATAACGCTTACGAAGGGCGGGCGGATTCCCAGAGTTATGCCGCGATTGTATCTAAGGCGCCTCTCGTGCCGGGCATGACAGAGCAGATTTTCATCGATGACGAAGACGTAGCAGTGCTTGATGGCTTCGCAAGTAACCAAGAGAGCTATGAGTTTCTGGCAGTTGAGGCCACAAGCGAAGTCGGAGCTAAGATTATCGGGCTTGGCGCGGCGCTGGATTTAGCCTTTCAGCACAATGATGACTATCAAGCGCAGAAAGAAAGACTCTACTTAGAAGCGCTTGCGCTTACCCTTGATCGTTATCAATTCACGCCCATTTTCGATGGACGTGGTGGCGCCGCCTATCAATGGGATAACCGCGATCAGTTTGTGAATGATATGCAGGCGTTAACTGGAATGAGTGAGACGTCGTTAGTCTCGGAGAGCGAGGCGATTAACGCGCAGACGAGTTTAGGGGCGCGCTACCTCCTTCGTAGTGGCGGTGAGATCGCGTTGAATCTTACGAACAATTTTACGCGGTTTTTGACCGGCGGTGTCAGCGAAGCTAATAATAGTGCGTTGATCGGTTCTTTTACGCAGCCTCTTCTACGTGGCGCGGGGTCGGCCATTGCCGCAGAGACACTTCTGCAAGCCGAGCGAGACCTTCTATACCAGCTGAGGAGTTTCACAAGGTATCGTAAGCAATTCGCCGTCAATATCGCTTCTCAATACTATTCGGTGCTGCTCAATCGAGAGGCGGTAATTAATAATTTTGCCGGTCTTAATGCGAATAACCTGCAACTCGAACGCGAGCGTGCTTTTCAGGCAGAGGGGCTACGGACGTTGTTACAGGTTGGCCGCCTAGAGCAATCGTCGCTGCAACTCGATCTACGCTGGACGTCATCAATAACGCGATATAAGCGTTCGCTCGATAACTTTAAGTTGTTACTCGGGCTTACAGCCAATGACAATATTGTCCTCGATTCTATGGAGATGACGCTGATAGCAGAGACTGGAATGACGAGTCCCGAACTTAGCCGTGATGAAGCTGTTGAGCTGGCCTTACAGACACGATTGGATCTCTACACGCAGCTCGATCTCGTGCAAGACGCTGCGCGTAAAATTCGTGTTGCAGCCAATGCCCTAAGGCCTGGGGTCGACCTTACCCTAGCTGTGTCTGTCCCCGACGGTGGCAATAACACGCTGGGCGAATTAGATTTTGAAGATGCGGTTTATGGTGCTGGGCTTGATTTCGACCTGGGGCTCGACAGGCGTATCGAGCGCAATAATTACAGGCGCACCCTAATCAGCTACGAATCGGCTCGCAGGGCGTATCTTCTTGCCTCGGATAATGTGAAGCTCGACGTGATAGACGCGTGGCGGCGGATGACCGAAGCACGGAAGAGTTTCGAGATTAATCAGACGAGTGTACAGATAAACGAACGACGTGTTGAAGAAGCGGAACTTCGTGCCGAACTTGGATTGGGCGACGTGCAAGACACGGTAGATTCGCAAAACGACCTTACCGCTGCCAGAACCGAATTGACGCGATCGATCGTGAATCACAATATCGCCAAACTCGAATTTTGGCGCGACGTTGGACTTCTTTACGTGCGCGATGATGGTGGCTTAGAGGAAGGGGTGACAGATAATTCCGCAGGCCAATCACTATGAGTCAAGAGCCAGAATCAGGCAATAACAATGAGGCCAGAACAGCAATGGACCGAATAAAATCGCAGCTCCTCGCGCTCGAAAGCAAACTCCCAGAGCCAGTTCGATTGCAGCTCATGAATCTAAGCGCTCGGTGGCGAGCAGCGTCTCGCAGAACGCAATCAGTTATCGCTGGGGGCACCGGAGTGCTGCTTTTATTGTTATTTTTCTCAGGGAGTAATGACGAAGCTAATAATGCGATTACTTTTCCTGCGCTGCGCGGCGATCTTGAAATAACCGTGCTCGAAGGTGGCGCTCTCGAGGCTACACAGTCGCAGGAACTACGCTCGCAGATTAAGGGCCGCGAGGGTGTAAAAATTCTCTCGATAGTGGAGGAAGGGTATCGGGTTAGCCCGCAAGACGTTGATTCTGGACTGATTCTAGTCGAGCTTGATACCGCCGCATTAATCGACGAGCAGTTGAATCAAGAGATTTCGGTAGAGACAGCCGAGGCGAGCTATATCGAAAGACGGGCGCAGTATGAGATCCAGCTTAATCAAAACGCGAGCGACCTTAACGATGCGCGGCAGACAATGCGCTTTGCTCGATTGGATTTTGAGAAATTTTTAGGCGGGAAAATCGTTGGGCAGATACTCGGTCAGCTTGAAATAGATGAGCGACTAGCACGTGCTGAAGAAGCCGATCGCGTGGCCGCCGAGTCGCCGACGATTATCGAGCGGCCAAGGCGAGCGGCAAAGCCGAGTCAAGGTGAGCAGAGCCTCGATATCGATTCAATGCCGCCGCAGGTACAAGAGCGCCTGCGAGCTGTCATGGCCGAAAATGGAGGCGAGATTCCTCCTGAGATGCGAGAGCGCATGCAGCGTTTTCAGGGGGGTAGCTCACGCGCGCAAGAAAATGGCGAACCCGGCGCAGGACAGGAGCGGCGAAACGGTTCGCCGCAAACCGCAGGGCGTCCAGCTCCTGCTGACGGCCCGATCAGTGCAGATAAAAACGAGTCGAACGACCTACTGATGCTCGCCGCCAATGTGCCTACAACCGAATTGAGCGCCACCACCAATCTTCTGATGGATGAAGGTTATATGGTTATCCGCTACCAGCTCGATTTTAGCGATTATGCTGATCTCGAATTGTTGGAAGATGGGGAGGCCAAGCAGCAGTTGAGGTCGCTGCAAGATGAGCTTCAGGTTGCGCAGGAAGAACTGTTGCTTACCCAAGACAGAATCGCAGGTCAGCGAAGACTGGAAGAGCGTGGCTTTATCACACCAACCGAGCTTGAGGCGGAGGAATTGAACCTCAATAAAGCGAATAACAAAATGGAACAGAAAGAGACGGAGCTCAAGCTCTATATCCAATATTCTTTTCCAAAAGAGGCAGAGCAAAAACTCTCCGACTTCGAAAATGCGGTGATGAGCTATCAACGGCAGGTGAAAGAGAATATTGCCGAACAGGCACAAGAAGAGGCGCGCTTCAGTTCTGCAGAGCGCAAGTTCAACCTCGAGAAGGTGAAACTTGCCGATGTGAATCAGCAGATCGAGTTCGCTACCATTCGTGCGCAGCGACCAGGGCTTGTAATTTATGGCGCGGCGGATCAAAACTCGAGCCGCTGGCGACGCAGTAATCAAGAGGCGATCCAAGAAGGCGCCACTGTAAGCGAACGCCAGGCCATTCTTACAATTCCTGATCTTCGCGAGATGGCCGTGAAGGTCAATATCCATGAGTCGGCGGTGCAGCGAGTTGCTGTGGGTCAGCGCGCGCGCGTCGCAGTCGATGCCTTTCCTGATGACCCGCTTATGGGCACGGTGACCCGCGTTGCCGTAGTTGCCGATTCTGCTAACTCTTTTATGAATCCTGACCTTAAAGTGTATCCAACGGCGATTAACATTGACGGGACTCACGAATGGCTCAGGCCGGGAATGAGCGCCGAGGTCGAGATATTGGTCGACCGATTGGAAGACGTCATTTATGTGCCGGTGCAGGCCGTGACTTATTTCGACGATCAACGGGTGGTTTATGTCGCCGGTCGTGGGGCGCCAGAGCGCCGCACAATAGAGGTGGGTTCGTTCTCCGAATCGTTTATCGAGATTGTCTCGGGGCTTGAAGAGGGCGATGAAGTGCTCTTGCTTCCACCTCAGCAAGGACAAGGAAACAGCCAGACCGATGCTTGAGACTCTACCGGCAGCTCGCGATTGTGTGGCGAGCCTGACCGATATTCGCAAGACTTATACGATGGGCGCGCTCTCAGTCGAAGTGTTGCATGGTATTAGCCTCGACTTTTTGCGCGGCGATTATGTGAGCATCATGGGCCCGTCGGGCTGCGGCAAGTCGACGCTAATGAATATTCTTGGCTGCCTTGATCAGCCAACCTCTGGCAGTTATTTTCTTGGCGCCGACGACACCTCGACAATGCCCGACGACGAGCTCTCGGGCGTGCGCGGTGCGCGTCTCGGGTTTATCTTTCAGTCTTATAATCTGATTCAACAGTTAAACGTGCTCGAGAATATCGAGATGCCACTTTTTTATCAGGGTTATGCCGAAGACGAAAGCCACGACATTGCGATGTCCTTGGCTAAGCGCGTCGGGCTAGATACACGGGTTCATCACAAGCCATTCGAATTATCAGGTGGGCAACAGCAACGTGTAGCGATTGCCCGCGCGTTGGCCGTCGATCCGCTGATTATTCTTGCGGACGAGCCGACAGGAAACCTCGACTCGCGCTCCGGCGCAGAAATTCTCGACCTTTTTGACGAACTTCACGAGCAGGGTAAAACACTCATTATGGTCACTCACTCCGACGAGCTAGCTGAACGCTCTGCACGGTGGGTTCGCCTCCGCGACGGCTTGGTAGAGAGCGATGAACGACGTACCTAATTCGATTACTGATAACGGTGCTTCTGCTAACCTATCTGTTGGTAAGCCAATCGCAGCGCGTGCCGCAAGCAGGTTTACGGCAACGCGGTTTAAAAAAATTACGCAGGTTGGTATCAAAAGCATTTATTCGCACGGGCTTAGGTCTTTGCTTACGGTGCTCGGGATTGTGATAGGCGTCGCTGCGGTTATCGCTATGCTGGCGGTCAGTGAGGGGTCTAGTTTTGAGGCTCAGCGTCAGTTTCGCGATTTAGGTGCGAGCAATATTTTGCTTAAGAGCGTGAAGCCCGCCGAGGTAGAGCAGTCAAGCAGCCAAGGCTTTGGTCCACCACAGGCGATCATCTATGGCCTTACGCTTGCTGATATTACTACTATTCGTGAATCGATTCCCGGCATAAATAATGTGATCCCTTCACGTATTGTGAAGAAGAATCTTTGGAACGGCGGCAACCAAATGAACTCTGATGTTGTCGGTACCGCAGTCGATTATCCCGTGTCCCGGAATTACAATTTACGTGCCGGTCGATTCTTCAGCGCATCGGAGGTGCGCGAAAATGCCAACGTAATCGTGCTCAGCGACGAGGTTGCTCGCGGACTGTTTCCTATCGACAATCCTCTCGGACAGTCTGTGCGAATCGACAGCGACTATTTCAATATTGTTGGCATTATGGAGGCAGAAGGATATTCCAATCTTGGACAGAACCAGGCGGGGAGTTCTAACGCTGCGCCAAGTCGAGTCTTTATTCCTTTTACCTCTTCGAAGTCGCGCTTCGGTGAGACTACGACGCGGCAGACAGCGGGAGGCACTGAGTCTGAGACAGTTCAATTGCACGAGGCAATTATACAAGTCGATTCGCAAGAGTTGGTGATTCAGGTGGGCGAGGTAATTGATAGCATCCTCGCGCGGCGACATAAAGACGTCGACTATGCGATCGAGATTCCACTAGCACTGCTGCGTCAAGCGGAGGAAAGCGCCCTGCGTGATCAGATCGTTGCGGGGGCAATAGCAGGGATCTCATTGCTCGTTGGCGGCATTGGTATTATGAATATTATGCTTGCGAGTGTGACCGAACGAACGCGGGAGATTGGTATTCGTCGCGCACTCGGGGCGAAGAAGCGCGACATCATTCTGCAGTTTCTAATCGAGGCGGTGATCTTGTCGGGTGTGGGCGGACTAATCGGCGTCGTGCTAGGCATTATTATTCCCTTTATTATTTCGGCGGTATGGGGCATGACAACGATTGTTACCCCGCTGGCACCGATTCTTGCCTTCTCGATCTCGGGCTTGATCGGCGTTGTTTTCGGCATTTATCCATCAATGCGCGCTGCAGACATGGATCCAGTGGAGGCATTAAGGCATGAGTAATAGAAGCAGTGTTTGCAGTAGGGTTGACGGATTAGCTCCCAATAATAGGCGCATAAACCGCCTGTTACTTAGTGTTTCTTTAGTTGTGTTTTTCGTATTTACGCGGACGCCTGCGCATGGCCAGTCGATGGACTACAACGAGACGGCAGACCTCGACATACTCGCCGGCCTCTCCAACGCGAGAATGCATTACCAGAGGTTAAGCTCTCCTTTGCGTCCTAAAGCAGCGATATGGGAAGGGTTAGAAAACGAGATCGACGCGCTGCCAAGCAGTTCCAACGACTATGTGCGTCTCGAAGCGCTCGTACATGAAAAAAGCGCGAGCGAATTACAAGCATTAGTGGAGCAGGGTGTGCTCAACTACGAGCAAATAACGCGCTACTTTATCGCGCGCATTCATACTGTCGAGACCGACGATGCACGCTATCTCAACGCGGTTGTCGCCCTCAACCCTCTCGCCATAGGGGCTGCAAAATTGGCCGATCGAGAACGCAGGGAAGGCAAAGCGATAGCACAAGACTCGCTGTTTGGCCTGCCCATTTTACTTAAAGACAATATTGGTTTCGAAAGCCTGCCAACCACGGCAGGCGCTGCGGCGCTCGCCGAAAACTTTGCCGCCGATGCCTTCGTCACACAGCGTTTAAAAGCCAACAGAGTTGTTATTCTCGGTAAAGCCAACCTAAGTGAATGGGCGTATTTTTTTTGCATCAGCTGTCCCTCGGGATATAGCGCGTTAGGGGGACAAACACTCAACCCCTATGGGCGCCTTAAGTTTAATACGGGTGGTTCTAGCGCGGGCAGCGGCGCCGCGATTGCCGGCGGCTTCGCCGTCGCTGCTGTTGGCTCCGAGACTTCAGGTTCGATATTGTCGCCTTCGAGTGCCAACTCGTTGGTTGGACTCAAGCCTACTACCGGAAGCCTGAGTCGGAGCGGGGTCGTACCAATTTCAAACACTTTGGATACCACAGGCCCGATGGCACGCACTGTGCGCGATGCGGTTGCGCTATTCAATGCGATGACAGGCTACGATCAAGCAGATACAGCGATGCCTCGCCTTACGGAAGATCTAACATTGCTCGTACGCGATGCCGACCTGTCTGGTCTGCGTCTTGGCTTTCCAGCCGCGCTCGCCCTGGAACCTCTCATCGTCGCGGCAGTCGCAAAGCTCGAGGCAGCGGGGGCGATAATAGTGCCAGTAGAGTTTGCGCCGCCTGATCTGGAGGAGGAGGTGCAGTTTATGGGCGCGGAAATGGTGCGCGATCTCGCTAGATATTTGCAACACTACGCGAGCTCTGACGTGGTGATCGAAAGTCTAAGTGACTTGCAGGCGTTCAACCTCGCGGCCCCCGATGAGCGAGTCCCCTATGGGCAGGCCTTAGTAGACCAGATGGTTGGCTTCGAAACCTTTTTTAAGTCAGACGCCCAGGCGGGCGAGGGCGAGATAGCACGACTCAAGAATCGTGTTGTTAGCGAAGTCGGCGGTTATCTCGATTCTCTTTTCTCGCTACATAACCTCGACGCGCTAGTGCGAATTAACAACAGCGGGGCGAGCGCAGGGGCGTTCGCCAATTATCCAGCGTTGACTATTCCGGCCGGCTATCGAGAAACGGGCCAGCCAGTAGGGGTGACGTTTTATGCCCCGTCGTTTCAGGAGCAGCGCTTGATAGATATTGGCGTAAAGCTCGAAGAGCGTGGTGCGGTGCGTCGACCCCCTGTCGGTTACTGATGCAAGCTAACAACTCTTAAGATTCCTTTAAGGAAACGGTTTAAGCCAGCGCTGGAGTTTTATCTAGGGCAAGAAACAATTGGCTTTAGGCCAGCGATAATCGGCGCTGCGAATGTCGGTATTCGTAAAAGTCTCACTTTGGAGATTGATGTGATAGAGGGCTTAGGCGACAAAAGCCAAAACTCGACTTACAGGCTTTAACTCGAGTGTGAATTTTGACCTTGCAGAAATTACGTGCCTCAGAGCTACCAATATTTTTCGACTGTGATCTGACCAGGCGTGCGCCGTCTGTTTTTGCTTAAGCCACGTGCTTTGAGTGCAGTCGTCGTATCGGCAACCATCTCAGGGTTTCCACAGAGCATTAGCTGTGAATACTCAGCATTAATCTCTATGCCGGTGCTACGCTCGAGCTCGCCGTTGTTAATCGCGTCTGGGATTCGCCCCTTAAGCGCGCCTGCGACGTCTTCGCGACTTACAAATGCTTGAAAGATGAAGCGCTCTCCATACTCTTGGGCGAGTTTGTCTATTAGCCCCTGATAGCGAAGATCTGATTGTTGTCGCACTGCGTGTACGAGCACGACTCGCTCGAAGCGTTGCCATGGCTCGTCTGTTTTAAGCATGGAAAAATAAGGCGCAACGCCCGTCCCTGTGCCCAGTAACCAAAGTGTCTTAGAGCTCGGCACTTCGTCCAGAGTGAAAAAGCCGTTCGCTTCGCGCTTGACGAATATCGTATCGCCAGCTTCGAGGGCGACCATCGTATTAGACAGCACGCCGTCTGTTGCGGTGTAGAAGAAAAATTCGATAGGCTGTTGGCCTGGGGCGCTCAGAAACGAATAGGGCCGCGCGATGCGCTCGCCTTCGATGTCGAGACCTAGGCTTGTGAACTGACCTGCTTTGAAATCGTCAACAGGAGCATTGATGCGAAGCGAGAACAAATTCTGCGTCCAACGTATGTTCTTGATTACCGTTCCCTGGACCCACTCAGACATACTCATTCCCGTTGTCGATTTTGACGCCTAAACGCGCTAACTTAGCTTATTAACATTTGGCACTGTAATATCGCGAGATAGCCCTCGCGACTTGGCTGCGCGCTATGGTAGAGATTCCCTTATCGTCGAGCAAGTCTCAGATTTAAAGAGGGCACTCGTTCGGTTTTGTTTGGGCCGTTAACTATAATAACGCCATCACTGACATTTAAGATTAGGTAGATTTTCATGCTAAAAATTTGGTTCGCAATCGCGCTGTGGAAGCGCATCCTCCT
>OJGW01000480.1_pt1 | contig 13141 bp, 10 predicted proteins | sample 1594511 | NCBI WGS metagenome assembly OJGW01 (sample SAMN05416844, study PRJEB24817) | seawater metagenome | isolation source: Sea water | place: Canada:Atlantic | collected 2013-07
GCTCGGAGATGTGTATAAGAGACAGATTATACACTTACTTCTTCGGTGTCTTCTTTGCGGTTTTCTTGACCGCCACCTTTTTCGGCTTCGCCTTTTTCTTGGGCTTTGGTGGAGCCGGTGGCTGCCAGAGTTCGATCTTGTTGCCTTCCGGGTCCATCACCCAGCCGAACTTACCGTATTCGGATTCTTCGGACGCGTCGGTGACGTCGGCGCCTTCAGCTTTCAATTCCGCCAATACGCGGTCGAGATCATCAACGCGGAAATTCATCATGAATGCCTTCCGACTCGGTTTAAAATAAGGGGTCTTAGCGTCGAAGACGCTCCAGACCGTCTGACCCGCTTTCTTCGGATCTTCAGCGTCACGCCAGGGGAAAACACAACCACCCCACTCTTCAATCGGTAGCCCCAGCCGATCCCGATACCACGCACTCAGCGCCTCCGAGTCCTTTGCCTTAAAAAACAATCCGCCAAAACCGGTAACCCGAGGTAACTTCTTCTTCGCCATGAAGTGAATTTACCGCAGGAGCAGTCGCTTGCGAGCCATCAGTAAACGCGACTGAGAATTAATCGCCACAGCAGGCACAAGAATTAGTAAAAGACGCCCAAGTAAACTCTGCCGTATTTCCGAATTCCACAGTAGCCGGGGTCGATTTGTCCGCCATAGCCTTGGCGAAGGAGGATTACTCCGGATTCTGCTTCTTGGAAGCAATGACCACTCCACCGCTCCGGCCTCAGCGAGACCGGCTACAAAAATCTAGATCAGAAAACTAGTCTTCAGGGTGCAAAAAAGCCGGCCCTTCGAGAAGGGCCGGCTGAAAGTTTTGAGACGAACTAAAGCTTAGTCGCGACGACCTTGGAGGATCATCAGAACGTGGAGCAACGATCCAACGGCGGCAACGAATGCGGCGACGTAGGTCAGCGCGGCGGCATCGAGGGTTTCATTAACGCCTTCCATCTCATCCCGGTCCAAAATGCCAAGTTCGACCAATTGAACCTTGGCCCGACGGGTGGCATCAAACTCGACCGGTAACGTCACCAATTGGAAGAGCACGATTACGCCAAGAGCGACTGCACCAATGGTCAGTAACTTGTAGCCCAAGACCGGAGCGCCCAAAAATGCGAGCAAGACGATTCCACCCATCACGACGTAGCTAGAGACCTTGGAGGCGATCTGCGTGGAGGGAACCAGGGTCTGACGGACCTTCATCATCGAATAGCCGACTTTGTGCTGGATAGCGTGGCCTGCCTCATGAGCGGCAACGCCAACGGCGGCCAAACTATTACCACGATAGTTCTGTTCGGAAAGCGCGAGGCGTTTGTTGATTGGATCGTAGTGATCGGAGAGTTCTCCGGGCACCTGCACGATTTCAACATCGTTGATCCCCGCGGATTGCATAACCGCTTGAGCTGCCTCGAAGCCAGAGATTCCACCTCGTGAACCAATCTGCACGTTTTTAGCGTAGGCCTTACGAATTTTGTTTTGGGCGTAGAGACCGAAGAGCATCGGTCCGATAAAGAGAATTAACCAAGTCATGATAGTTTGATGGCTGAGATTATTGTTCGTTGAACAGGTCTAGCAACTTAGTGAGTTTCCCCAGTTTGCAAGTGCATCCGGTGACGATTGGAAAAGTGGTTCGGCTTTGTAGCCTCCCCTTTCAAAATGGAAACAGCGTAAACGAGGCCGTGCAGCCTAGGCCGCAGGCACCAGTCCACTGCGTATGAGCAAGGCGTTGGCGTCCGGGTCACGACCGCGGAAGGCGCGGAACAACTCTGCCGGATCCGCCGAGTTACCTCGGCTTAATACGTGGCGCACGAAGTCCGCGCCGGTTTGGCGATTGAACAGACCTTCTGCCTTAAACCGACCAAAGGCATCGGCCTCGAGGACCTCTGCCCATTTGTAGGAATAGTAACCCGCAGCATATCCAGTCGGATCGCTAAATAGGTGTCCGAAGCGATAGATGATCGGACGAGCCGGCGGTTTGGTGGGGATGAATGTCTCGGCGACGGCGGCCGTGACCCGCGCCTCGAGACCTGCTTCTCCCGCGGCCACAAATTCGCTCGTATGGGTGTGCAAGAGCAGATCCATCTTTCCGAATTGGATTTGGCGAATCATGGCATTGGCCGAACGGAAGTTTCGGGCGCCGATCATCTTCCCAAAAATATCCTCTGGAATACTTCCACCGGTTTCGTGATGCCGGGCGAAGAGATCCAGACTCTCCCGCTCCCAACACCAGTTCTCCATGATTTGGGACGGCAATTCGACGAAGTCCCAGGCCACGTTGGTACCATTGAGCGATTTGATCTCAACCTCACCGAGCAGATGGTGCAGCAGGTGACCGAACTCGTGGAAGATCGTCTCCACTTCGCGATGAGTTAGTAACGCGGGTTTCCCGTCGGCCGGCGGTGTCATGTTGCCCATGATGTAACCCAAGTGCGGCGCGCGTGAGCCATCCGAACGAGGACCACCGGTGATCAATGCGCCCATCCAAGCGCCTCCTCGTTTAGATTCCCGCGGATGCCAATCCGCATAAAACGAGCCCACATGCCGATCATCGCCATCATGCATTTCGTAGAACTTCACCTCCTCATGCCAAACTTCTTCCGCGTTCGCATCACGTTCCTTAATCTTCAATCCAAAGACCCGTTGGGCCAATTCGAAGAGCCCATTGATCACGCGATTCATCGGGAGGTAGGGTCGTAAAACTTCGTCGTCGAAATTATGCAGCGCGCGACGTTGTTTTTCCGCCCAAAACCCCACTTCCCAGGCCTTGAGCTTACCCGCGGGTTCGCCGGTTTGCGCGGCCTTGAATTGTTCAAGTTCGCCGCACTCACGCTGGAAGGCTTCCTGCGCCTTGGACTGAAGATCGTTGACGAAACTGAGCGCGTGTTCGCCGGAGCCAGCCATACGGCGACCGAGCACTTGATCGGCGAAATGAGCCTTGCCGAGTAACTTCGCTTCCTCGTCGCGCAGGGCCAGAATCTGGGGCACCAGCGGTCGATTATCGTGATCGTCAGCGGATCCCACCGCCGTCGCAGCTTTCCACATCTCCTGACGGAGCGACTCGTCTGCTGCGTAGACCATCACCGGTTCTTGGGAGGGCATCTGCAGGGTAAATCGCCAGGCTGGTTTCTCGGCCGTGCCATTCCCTTTTTCGATCGCGGACTTGCGGGCGGTCTCGAGGGCGTGTTCGGGAATGCCGGCGAGACGAGATTCGTCCTCAATCACGACTGACCAAGCGTTGGTCGCATCGAGCACGTTCTCGGAATATTTCTGGGTAATTTTAGCGAGTTCACCCTGAATTTCCTCCAAACGTTTCTTTTGAGCGGCGGGCAAGTCTGCACCCGACTCAACAAAGTCTGACACCGTTTCGTCCACGAATCGGCGATGGATTCCAGTCTGCGCCTTTCCTTCGTCGGATTCAGCGACAGCTTTGAGGCGCGCCCACAAGTCAGCGTTCAGCGGAATGCGGGCATAGAAACCGGATACCTCAGTCAATACGGCATTGTGAGCGGCGCGCAGATCCGGTGAGTCGGCGACTGCCTGGAGGTGAGTGACCTTGCTCCACGCGAAGGTCAATGACTCGGTGGTGTCTTCTAAGGCGAGAAACGTATTCGCGTAGGTCAGCTGATCAAGCGGCAGTCCCGCAATAGCATCAATCGCCACTTGCCCATCAGCGAGGGCTTGTTTGATCGCGGGTTCGATGTGTTCGGCGGTGTGCGCAGACCAATTGATCAAGAAGTCGGGAGAGAGAAACGGATTGTCGGCCATAAAACCTCCAACCAATCCAATCCTCGGTGGGGCGCAAGCGCGCGCCGCTCACCAGCGCCACGTTGCCCCGGCGGCAATCAAGCGGGGCGCAGCGGGAGTCGCAGGAACTTCTTCAAAATCTGAATCCCAGAGGTTATCGATCTGCAGGGAGAGTTCGAGTTGTTCGCTGAAGGATGGGCGCCAATATAAACCGACCGAACTCAACCAGGTGTCGTCGGTATTGTTACGGCGAAGGGGGTTGGGTTCCTGGATGCGAAACTCGTTATCGAAACGCAGATCGAAGTTGCTGGTCACCCGCCAAACGATCGCCGCGGTGAATCGGTGGTTCGGAAAATTTAGCGCATAGAAGCTGCCGTCCACCGACAGACCTCCGTAATCCTCGGTTTTCTCGAGCCAGGTGTAACCCAACTGGAGATCGACCGAGTCCCAACTCCGTCGCGCATAGGCTTCGATTCCGTAGGTCTCGAGATCGACGGCAGCAGCCGATCGAGCCCAAAAATCGTTACGAAACGTCCAGTCAATCTGCTCGTCATCTTCACGATAGAATGCTCCGACCGATCCGCTCCAACCATCGGAGGCGAACGTGGCGGTGAGATCGAGGGTGCGGCTCGTGGCGCGATCAAGGTTGGGGTTGCCGCGGAAAAGCCCGCCGTTGGGGTTGCCCGCCACCGCCGTATAACTGGGCGCCTGTGAAGCGGTGCTGTAGCTGAGAGCGAGCCGTTGCCAGACTTCGCTGGCGGGTAGGATGGCGAACTCGACCACCGGAGTAACCGCATCATCGCCGCGGTTGGTGGTGTCATACCCAATCCCGCTGCGCAGCGCGAATTCACCTCCACCTGCCAACTCCGACTGATGATTCAAATAGGCCCCGCCGGTGATATGGGTGCGGCTGTAGAATCGACCGAAACGCAATGACGTGGATTCGATGTCGTCGGCCAGCACCCAGAGGCGCACCTCCAACGCGTTTTGATCATCGATCCCGAAGCGGCCTCGACCTCCCACGGCCGTCACGTGAGTGGTGTGTTTAAACGGGCGAATCGCTGGCACCGGTAAGAAACGGTTGAAGGCATAGTTGTCGTCGTTCCGGCGCCAATACGCGCCGACTTCGACATATCCATCATCGTCGGACGGAGCCCAACGGTGGGTTCCTGCGATCAACAGCGTCTGGATATCCTCGGTCTCCGGAGAATTGAAAGGCGTATAAAGGTTCGGCCAACCAAAGAACTTGTCTTGGTAGCTCACCAAAAGATTCGTCCCACTGCCCTCTCCCCGATGCTGGAGACGCGCACTGTAGCGAGATATCTCGTGATCGGCGTTGGCAAAGGGCCCATCGGACTTCGAATAACCCGCTGAGAAATCGGTCGCCCAGCCATCACCGAGTTCGGCACCGATCAAGGAATTCCCCCGCCAACTGTTCCAATCGCCCGCACCGAGCGAGATTTCGCCGCCGACTCGCACCGGACGCCAATCGTAAGCCACGCCACCCGCCGTCGCATTCCAGCCCCCTCCTACCGCCAGATCTGCTCCCACGGCGATGGTCGGAGCCGTCAGCATACCGGGGGCAATCGGCAACTCGGCGTAATAGTGCCCCGTCTGAGGGTCGTAGAGGGGCAACCCCGCCAGGGTGAACCCAGTATTGGCGAAGGTGCCGCCCCGGATCGCGATGTCAGCCTGCCCTTCCGCGAAGCTTCGAGCCTGCAAGTCCACGGCGGGTTCGTAACGCAAAGCCGAGACGGGAGTCGCTACCGTGAAAACGGGATCCTGGTTCGCCACCCGAGGGGAGAGAATCGTCACAGCGCTCATTTCGACCGAGGTCGATGCGGCCGTCTGGGCGGATACCGAGGCTCCGGCTAGGCTCAAACCAACAATAATGCTGGTAAAAAAATAGAATTCAGTGCGAGACACACCACTGGGCGTAGGTCATCGAGAGGCAAAATCAAGCCATTGTTAGCCAGTTTTAATTTTTAATTAACAAAGGTATCCGGACAGGAAACCCCGTTTTAGAATAAAGTCTCTGGTATCACACCCTGCAGGGCACAAAAAAACCCCTGATAGTGCCGGGGTTAAATTTGGAACTGGATAGAAACGCTTTAAGCGCCGTCGTCACCAATCGCCTCAACTGGGCAGCCTTCGAGGGCTTCCATACAGAGGGAGACGTCTTCTTCAGTCTTCGGTTGATTGTGCACGAAGGAATAGCCTCCGTCATCGTGGCGCGTGAAGAAATCAGGCGCGGTTTCGCGGCACAGATCACAGTCGATGCACTGCTGATCGACGTAAAATTTGCCGGCTGCATTTGTTTCCCACTTGTCGTCTTTGTCTGCCATAATTGCCACGGAACAAAGAGATTCCCCTCAGACTGTCAAGAGAGTCGGCGGTGATTTTGGCCCGATTCGAACAAAGTGTGGGTGCTAATTCGCATTATTCAGCTGGGAACTTGTCACGTCGGCAAAGAACCGTAGGTTTTTGTCGATGCTCTCTGATCGGTCCTACATGCGCGACAACTACCCGCGCCAGACCACCTCCGTGCTCACGTGGTTGCTCTGCACTATCGTGGCTGGATTCATCCTGCAAAATGTCTTCTGGAAGTGGATGGGGCCAGGCGTCGGGCGGACCTTCGACACGCTGTTTGCGCTAAGTCCGCAGGCTCTTTTATCCGGTAAGATCTGGACGCTCGTGACCTACAGTCTGCTTCACAGCATGACGAGTTTCCTGCATGTCGTATTCAATGCCCTTTGGATCTACCTACTAGGCAAAGAATTACTACCGATACTCGGATCGAAACGTTTCATGTGGCTTTACGCAGGCGGCGTGATGCTCGGCGGTGCCTTGTGGGTCGCCGCTAATTGGGCAGATACCGGACTACTCGTCGGCGCTTCGGCCGGAGTATGCGCTCTGTTAATGGTATTCGCCGCGATTAACCCCAATCGCTCGATCACCCTGCTACTGTTCTTTATCGTGCCGGTGACCATCAAACCCAAGTGGATGGTGATGTTCCTACTCGGCTTTGATCTATTGGGATTCCTTTTTTACGAGCTCCCGGGTGGAGCTGGCATCAACAATATTGGCCACTCCGCCCATCTTGGTGGATTTGCGGCCGGTTGGTTATTTTTCCGTTATGTGCACCAACGCGGAGAATCCACGTCTGGCCAGAGCGCTCCCTCGATCGAACTTCCGGTTTGGTTGAAGCGTTCCAAACCTCAAACAGGTAAAGCCGCCTACCAGGTGAACGTCGGCGGGGCCAAGAAAGCCTCCTCCAGTTCGCCATCCCGCCACCTCGACCTGACGGCCGAAGTGGATCGAATCTTGGATAAGATCAACGTCGATGGGTTCGGCGCTCTGACCGATGAAGAAAAACGCATTTTAGACCGCGCCAAGGACTCCTTAAACAAGCGTTAGGTCAGTTCGTCCCCACTCTACCCCGCTCATCCAGCGAATATTGAAACCTTTTCCCCTCACTCCTTTCTTAACTACCCTATGAGTCTCACGCCCCGCCATCTCGGCCTCATTTCCACGCTTTGTTTCAGCCTGCTCGTTTCTCTGGTCAGCGCCCAACCTGATCGGTCGTTTACGGTATCCGCCGCCGAATCAAAAGAGATCCGCAACTTCGTGCGGCTGCTGGAGGAGGCACATTACAACCGAGAATCGGTCACTCCTTCCAACTACCCCCCCGTAGTCCGCAAATTCATGGAAGATTGGGATGCGCACCATCTATTCTTTCTCGATTCCGACGCGGAGCTCTTCAGCGAAAAATTTGGCGATGGCCTGTATTGGAATGTCTCCACCCTCGGTAACATCAAACCGGCCTTCGAGATATTCCAACGTTACGAACAACGCGCCGAGAGCCGAGCTCAGTGGATTTTCAGCCGCCTCAAAGGAGAATTTAACCTCGAGGGTCATGACCAATACGTAACCGACCGACGCGAATCGGAGTGGGCTGCTGATGAGATGTCCTCTGACGAGATCTGGGAAAAACGCCTGCGCTTCGAACTCATTCAAGAACTACTGAATGAGCACGACCTCGACGAATCGAAGGAACGCGTCCGCAAGCGTTATGAGCGCATGCTCAAAAATCTCTCTGATATCGAGACGCACGAAATCGCTGAAGTCTTTCTCACCAACATCGCGAAACTCTACGATCCTCACTCCACCTACTTTTCATCCCAGACCTACGAAGACTTCGATATCCAGATGCGGCTTCAGCTCGTAGGCATCGGCGCTCTTCTCGGGGTCGAAGATGACGAATGTGTGATCCGTGATATCATTGCCGGTGGCCCAGCGGACCTCGACAATCGGCTGAAGCCCAACGACAAGATCATCGCCGTATCCCAATCGGGTGATGACGACGGCGAAAACGTCGAGCTCATTGGCATGAAGCTACGGAAGATCGTTGATCTCATCCGGGGCGATAAAGGCACCGATGTTTTTCTGACCATTCAACCCGCCGACAGTCCCGATGCTTCAACCCGTAAGCTGATCAAACTTACGCGTGATGTGGTGAATCTCGATTCCGCTCGTGCCCGGGGGGCCATCTTTGAAGTGCCCGATGACAATGGAGGCACCAAGCCGATTGGCGTAATTTCCCTCCCCGCTTTTTATGGCCCCAATCCCGGAGCCACCGACGGGCCGCAAAACAGTGCAAGTGGTGATGTTTCACTACTCATCAATCAACTACAGGAACAAGGCATTGAAGGACTCGTGCTCGATCTGCGCGACAACGGTGGAGGACTGCTGAGCGAGGCGATCAACCTTACGGGCCTCTTCATCGAAAAAGGTCCCGTCGTCCAAGTGCGATCCTACTACGGCGACATTCAGGTGGATAACGACGAAGATAGCACCGTGCGTTATGCTGGGCCCTTGGCGGTGCTCGTTTCTAAATACAGCGCATCCGCTTCTGAGATCGTAGCTGGTGCTTTGCAAAATTACGGTCGAGCCGTTGTGCTCGGCGACAGTTCCACCCACGGTAAAGGCACGGTTCAAACCGTCTATGAAATGCGCAACCTCGACCCCCGGCTGCGCATGATGCCCGACGTCAAAACCGGTGCCGCCAAGTTCACTATCCAGAAATTCTACCTGCCCAGTGGCTCTTCCACTCAGCTCAACGGCGTCGTGCCCGACATCATTCTTCCCTCCATGGAAGACGTGATGGAGTCTGGTGAACGCTTCCTGCCGCATGCTCTGGTCTGGGATGAAATCGAGACCACCGAGTTCGATGGCTCGCCCCTCGACATTCACATCCTTTCTCCGCTCCTCGAAGCGAGCCAGTCCCGTCAAGAATCGATGGCTGAATTCGATTTCCTCCAACGCAACATCGAGTGGTTCACCGCGAGACAGGAAGAGAAGAGTGTATCCCTCAACTTCGAGGAACGCTCCCTCCAACGTGACACCGACAAAGATTTTCGTGAGGTCATGGATGAAGAACGCAAGGCTCTGCGTGATAACAAATACGCCTTCACCGAATTCCTCCTCACGCCTCCGGAAGACGAAGAAGAAGAGCCAGCCGACCTTGTCTCAATCACCGATGATCTCGGCGCCGAAACCATCGTGAATAGTGCGGATGTCGAAGCGCTCGACGAAGCACTACCCGAAGGTGATATCCCCGCCGACCTAACCTTAGCCGATGACACCGCGATTGCCGCGGGGGACGGAGCCGAGGAAGAGGAGGAAGAAGAGCCCGCTCCCACCGGATTCGCCCGGCTTGATATTCATCTACGCGAAGCGCTTCGCGTATTGGTCGATGCCGTAGTGATCGGACAACAGCCTCAGTTCGCTGAGCGCATCCCTCTCACCGCTCGCACCACCTCCAGTGGTGGTTGATCGCGGCAGACCAACAAGAAAGTCGGGCGTAAAGCCCGACCCACGTCGGAAGTGCGCGAATATGCCTTAAGTGGGTTGGGCTTTCCCGTCCGCCGTAGCCTCGGCGAAGGAGGAATGCCCCACAGTTTCACCCTACGGAACCAAATAAACGGTTAGAAAAATAATGAAACGTGATTCACCCCTGACATCAGGTAGGGCTGTCTCGCCGAGATCGCCGCGTTTCATCTAGCAGAATAATTCTGCTCCACTTCGACCGTGACATAATCACGGGACGAATCCGCCGAAGTCCCGCCTTGCGGGACGAAGGCGGAGCCACCAACGGCGCGCTCGGCGATCACGCCCTACCCTCTAAACCGACCGGCGGGCGAAAACGAATCGATCGCGTTCGGTTAAATCCTGACGCGATTGCACCTCTGCGAAACCGGCAGACTTCAGTCGGCTGACCAAGTCGACATGTTGGGCGATGCCCGTTTCCATGGCCAACAGTCCACCCGGAGCGAGCCAGTCCTGAGCCTCTGAAATAATCGTGACGAGCGCATCCATCCCATCCTCAGCAGTGGATAGTGAAACGGCTGGTTCGTGGTCTTTTACCTCGGGCTGAGTTTCCGCCACTTCGGCCGCCGTCAAATAAGGTGGATTGGCCACGATCAACTCAAACACCTCGCCGCTCGGCAGAGATTTAAACCAATCGGACTTCAAAATCTTAACGCGGTCGGTGAATTCTAGAGCCTCTCGATTCTCCGTCGTGAGAGCCAAGGCCTCATCACTGATGTCCGTGGCCCACCCATGCGCTTCTGGCCAGGCGTGGGCCAAGGCCAAGGCGAGCGCCCCACTGCCGGTGCCAAGATCGATGTATTGCACCGGAGGCTTACTCGCGAACTCGACGCAAATCAGCTCAACCAGGTATTCCGTTTCCGGACGCGGGATCAGTGCGCGGGAGTCCGTCTTCAGTGTCACTCCCGCAAAATCGACCGATCCAATGATGTGCTGCAGGGGCTCGCGTTGACCGCGGCGCTGGATCAACGGACGGATCAGGTCGAGTTCCCGCTCGGGCAGCAATCGCTCGAACTGCAGGTAGAGCTGCATGCGCGGTAATCCAAGCGCGTGCCCTGCTAGCAACTCGGCGTTGAGTCGCGCGTGTTCGACTCCTTTGCGCTCCAAGAAGGCGGCACTCTTGGTGATGACCTCGAGTAGGTTTGTCATCCCATCGGTGAAGGGTTCCCCAACTCGGCCAACTTCATCGCCATGTCTTCATGCAACAAAGCACTCATCAACGGCTGAAAATCACCCTCCATCACTTCAGTCAAACTGTGCAGGGTCAGGCCGATGCGGTGATCGGTCACCCGACTCTGCGGAAAATTGTAGGTGCGGATGCGTTCGCTCCGATCACCCGTGCCAATCTGCCCCTTGCGTTGAGCGGCATACTTCGCCCGCTCTTCGTCTTCCTTGAGTTTCAACAATCGCGAACGCAGCACCGTCATCGCTTTGGCCTTATTTTTGATCTGCGATCGTTCATCCGCACACGTTACGATCAGGCCCGACGGATTGTGAATGATCTGCACAGCCGAGTCGGTGGTATTGACACCCTGCCCACCCGGACCGCTCGCCCGGCACACGGTGATTTCTAGATCCTGGGGGTCGATGGAGACATCCACATCTTGAGCTTCCGGCATCACCGCAACCGTAACCGTGGAGGTATGGATACGGCCATTGGCTTCAGTCACAGGCACACGTTGCACACGGTGCACGCCGCTCTCGAATTTCAATTGGCGATAGACCGAGTCACCGGTGATGAGTGCGATGACTTCCTTGTAACCGCCGCGCTCGGCATCACTGGTCGACATGGTCTGGACCCTCCAGCCTTGGGAATCCGCAAATCGCGTGTAAGCGCGAAAGAGTTTTCCGCCAAAGAGGGCCGCTTCGTCTCCGCCGGTGCCGGCCCGGATTTCCAAGAGCGTATTGCGCGAATCGGTGGGATCAGGCGGGATCATCGCGAACAAGACCGCTTGCTGCATTTTGGCGAGAAGGGCTTCGTTTTCCGGCAGTTCCATTTCCGCGAGCTCGCGCAGATCAGGGTCTGACTGGTCGTCCTTCAGCAGGCCGCGGGCTTCGGCGATCTGCTCTTCGATCTTCTCAATGGTGTCATAGTCATTCACCAGCCGAGACATCCGCTGCTGATCCCGTGAAACCGTCGCGGCCCGTTGCGGGTCGGTAAACAGGTTGGGATCCAGCATTTGGGCATCCAGTTCATCCAGGCGGATACGAAACGGAGTGATGTCGGGCAGATCGTTCATGAAGGAAGGGAACGTTGATAAGGCCCAAACCGGGCCGAAACGAAAGCACGAACCACCCAGATTTTGCCTATTGCGAAAATACCCGTCGTTTGCACAGTGCGCGTTGTCGGTTGAACCAGAATGGCTCCCGGTACCACGCCCTCCGTTATGGCTACACCACTTTTCACTCAGAACATCATCGCCTGCATTTGGGACTTCGACAAAACGTTGATCCCGGAATACATGCAGACGCCCCTATTTCGTCGCTACGGAATCAATGAACCCAATTTTTGGACCGAAACCAATAACCTGGGTAAGCACTACAAGGAACGCGGTTACCATATCTCTGGTGAAATCGCCTACTTGAACCACCTACTCACCCATGTGTTGTCGGGTGAAATGGCGGGGCTGAACAATCGAATCCTCCGCGACTGCGGCGGCGATATTGAGTTCTATCCCGGCTTGCCCGACTTCTTCGATGGCAGCCGCAAATGGGTCAAAGAAAAGCCTGTCCACTGCAAACACGAGATTGTGCTCGAACACTACATCGTCAGCACCGGACTCGCCGAAATGATTCGAGGGTGTGCGATCGCCGATAAGGTGGATGGAATCTGGGCCTGCGAATTCGTGGAAAACCCTCTGCAACCGGGCTTCCTCAAACAGAAGGAACTTTCTATCTCGGCTGAAGCTGAGATCTCCCAGATCGGCATGGTCATCGACAATACGACCAAGACCAAGGCGATCTTCGAGATCAACAAGGGCTCCAACAAGAACGCGGCCATCGATGTGAATTCGAACATGAAGCCGGAAGATCGCCGTATCCCGATGCAGAACATGATCTACATCGCGGACGGCCCAAGTGACATCCCCAGTTTTTCCGTGGTCAAAAAAGGGGGCGGCAAAGCCTACGCCGTTTACAACCCGGAATCGCCGGGTGAGTTCGAGCAAAACGACCGCCTGCGCCAAGTCGGTCGGATCGATCATTACGGCGAGGCGGACTATCGGCTCACCAGCGCCACCTGCAAATGGCTGAAGCTCCAAATTCACGCCATGTGCGATCGTATTGTGGCTGACCGCGAAGCGGCCGTGGCAAGCAAAGTTTCCAAGCCTCCCCGCCACCTCTCCGGTGACGACGATCCGCGGGAGTCGAAGAAAGCGGCGCCGACACAGCAGCAGAGCTCATTTTTGGAGTAACGGCCGGGAAGCGAGATCGAGGTAGCAACGGTCTTATTTTATGAGCTCAGAGCGCGTTCCCCTCAGGTGGCGGACCGGACGGAGCCGGTCC
>OJGW01000482.1_pt1 | contig 13130 bp, 13 predicted proteins | sample 1594511 | NCBI WGS metagenome assembly OJGW01 (sample SAMN05416844, study PRJEB24817) | seawater metagenome | isolation source: Sea water | place: Canada:Atlantic | collected 2013-07
TATCAGTGAGTTATGGTGCCCAGAGGCGGAATCGAACCACCGACACGAGGATTTTCAATCCTCTGCTCTACCAACTGAGCTATCTGGGCATTTACTACTGCTTCAAACTTCGCGAGGGCTTGTGGACGTTGCATCTCAGCTCCACGCGAGGCGCGTATTAAACCCTTCGCGCGGGTATGAGTCAAGACCCAGCGGACTACTCAGAAGGGACATAACCCTCGGCTCGATCGAAATCTGCGCCGGAAAGGAATTTATCCATCTGGTCTTGCAAGTATTTGCGGTGCTCGGCGTTCGCCATGCTTAGCTGCTTCTCGTTGATGAGCATGGTTTGATGACTTTGCCATTCGCTCCAGGCCTTCTGTGACACGTTCATGAACAGCTCTTGGCCTTTGTCGCCGGGGTAGGGTGGCGCCATCAGGCCGGGGAGGTCTTGCTGAAATTTACGGCAGAATACGGTACGGGACATGAGTAGCCTCTTGGAAAGCGTGTCTGAATTAACCTTTAGAGGAGTATACGCGAATGCGTGCTTAGGTGGCGCTCAAGCTCTTGATAATCTTCTTTATCGGTGCGGCCAAGCCGACCTCAATAGACCCATCGAGTGGATACCAAAGCCAGCGTTCGGGCTCGGCGGCTGCGTTGATGGGTTCGCCTTGGACAGTCACTGGCGTGATATCAAGATGGAAATGCGAGAAGGTGTGTCGCAGTGGCTCGAGCGTAAGCAAGGATTCTTCTTGAATAGTAACCGCGGCGGTTAGGCTAGGCAGTTCTTTAGGGTTATCCCCCTCAGGAAAACTATAAAGCGAACCCCAAATGCCGCTAGGTGGTCGTTTTTCGAGTAAGACATCGCCAGCGCCGTTAAAGACGATAAACAGTGCAGTCTCTCTTACCGGAATAATTTTCTTGGGTTTCTTGCCTGGTATAGAGCTGATGAGATTTTGCAAACGCGCTTTGCAGTCGTCAGCCAACGGGCAGACTTCGCAGCGAGGCTTGGTGCGAGTGCAGACTGTCGCGCCTAGATCCATCATTGCCTGCGTGTAATTGGCGACGCGGTCAGCTGGCGTTAACGCAGTAGCGATCTCCCAGAGGTGATTGCGCACACGCGTCTGCTCAGGCCAGCCAGCGACGGCATTATGGCGTGCAAGCACGCGTTTAACATTGCCATCAAGTATTGGTGCATGCACGTCCATGGACAGTGCTGCGATAGCCCCAGCTGTGGAACGTCCAATGCCCTTAAGCGATGCAAGTGCGTCGACAGTGCTCGGAAAAGTGCCGCCATATTCTGCGACTAAGGTTTTGGCGGCAGCGTGCAGATTGCGCGCGCGTGCGTAATATCCTAGGCCAGTCCAGTGATGAAGAACAGAGTCTTCACTTGCCTCGGCGAGTGCTTTTACCGTGGGGAAAGACGCCATGAAGCGGTCGAAATACGGAATGACAGTCGCGACTTGGGTCTGCTGTAGCATAATCTCCGAAACCCACACGCGATAAGGCGTTACGCCCTTCTGCCAGGGCAAATCATGGCGGCCGTGTTTGTCAAACCAATGCAGCACGCGGCTATGAAAAGGGTGTTTCACAGGCATTTTAGTTGGGTGCTTGCGAGCGTGAAGGCGCGGCGAAAAGCTCGCGAACGCCGGCAAAATCGGGGCTACAGAATTGACTCGCGGCTGCACCAAGATTGGCAACGCAGTTGACTGGCCAGGGCCTGCCGCGGTGCGCGTCATTGATTTGCAGCGGTTCGACGCGCGCGTCGTCCAATAGCGTAAAGGCGAGGCGGTAATCGAAGTCGCCGCTGGCGCTATTAAGAGTGCCGCTCCCCTCTATTTCTAGATTGTCCATCAACAAATTTAGCCGATGAGGCGCATCGATCCCAGAAGCTAAGATGACAAAACCACTCAATTGTTCAAAGCTGAGACGGTCGGGCCATGCTTCAGTAGAGCCGCCAGCGGGACTGAGCGCTGCGATGGAGCTGAAGACCTGCTTCACCAAGCTGATGTCTACTGTGTTGATGCTTAAATCGTAGGTGATGTCGCCGGAGATCGAATTTGCGATGCTAGCCCAGTCGTCACCCGCCGCAATGAGCGCCATGTCGGCGCTGAGCTTGCCGTCGAAGGTCGACGTAAGAGGAAGGACAGGGTAAGAGGCCGAAAAGTCCTCTGGCATTACAAAGGTCGAGAAAGCGGCGAGGTCTAGTCGGCGCAGGCTCGCATTGAGCTCAATTAATTTTTCGCCACCGGGGGGTCTCTCGAGGCGCAACACGCCTTCAATCTCGCCTCCCCAGAGAGAAACAGGCTGCAGCTCGATGTTCTGCACATTGCCTTCGGTGCTAACGAAAAGCTGCAGTTCGCCAAGGTTGTGCGTCGCGCCAGTGATTCCTTCGACATCTATCGAGCCGGTGGTATTTCCGTCGCCGCTGGCAACTAGGTCTAGTAGCACCGGTTGCCAAAATGCGATGCGCTGTCGATCGAGAAAGCTCAAATCCAGCGTTGAGGCACGTACTGAATAATTTAGGTTCTCGGCTTGAGACGCGGTAACAGCGAGGAGCCTGAGGTCCGCGTCGATCGTCGCATTACCAAGTGTCGCATCGAAGTCGGGGATGGTTAGGCCGGAATTGTCGAGCACAAAGCTGAAACTAAATGAGGTTGGCGACGCAGTGAGTGCTGCAGATATCGGCGCGCCCGGTTGTTCGGCTTCGGAGATAGACGTCGGTTCTAAACCGCTTAAAAAGTCGTTGAGGTCGAAGCGCGCAGCTTGAGCGGTGCCTCGCATGTTAAGTGAACCGTCTTGCCAATCTATGTCGGCGGTTATTGTGGCGAGCATCGGCGCTATTCCGAGCCTGAGCTCATGAATAGACGCCTGCTGTGCGCTCGAATCGAAGGCGAGTTCGGCACCGAAATTCAATGGCACGAGAATTTCGTCGGCGTGCGCGGTGCTATAAGTGGCATAGGTCGCCATGCCTTCGGCGGTAAAGGCTTCACGGTTGTCGTTAGCTTCGAGAATGTCGAGAGTGACACCGCGCAGAGAGTAATTGCTGCCTTGGGTGACGTCTTGGAAGTCGATTGTGCTGTCTTCGATCACAATGCGGCCGATCGAGAGGTGCTCCCTTTGTGCTAATTCCTCGTCTGTATCCTCTCTGCGGCGCTCGGTTTTTTCAGCGCTGCCATCGAAGGAGTCGCGGAGTAGGGGCGAGAGCCAGATATTGCTGCCGTCGGCTTCGACTCGATGGTTTACGTGAAGGCCGCGGAGAATAATCTCGTTGACACGCAGGCGGTTGTCGGCAAATTCCCAAATATCAACGCTTATCACCGCGCTACGAGCGGAGGCGAGTTCCTGCGGGAACTCTGGATTTTTCAGCCTAAGATCTTCAATCAGAAATTCGAAGCGAGGGAAAAAACCAAGATCAATGTCTCCGGCTACACTAAGTTCAAGGCCGAGGCTCTCCCGGACTAGCGCCTCGAGTGACGCCTTAAAGCGATTCTTGCCGATAAAGGTAAGTGGCACAGTGAGGAGCGCCGCGGCGAGCGCAACGGCCACAAAGCTTATAAGAAGGATTCTGACTAACTGATTTTTCTTCATTGAGGGCGCGGATTTGTCTCGAGAGCCTGAGTCTACCGGATTCCCCAAGGTGCTGCATACCATGTCGAGCGCATTTTCGCACTGCTTTCAATAGTCTAGGCCGAGCCCTATAATGCGGAGCCTAACAAGAGCGATTTCTAAGCGTCATTCAGCGAAGGCTGCTTAAACAGACTTAATCCGGTTGCCCTTGCGCAGCCTAAACCTATTCAACGCCAATATCATGAGCATGACTATGAGCGATAACACCCAGCGTCAAGCGAGCATCGAACGCAACACTAACGAAACGCAGATCAGCGTCGCCGTTAATCTCGATGGCACCGGAAAATTGAACTGCGATACCGGTCTGCCTTTTCTCGACCATATGCTAGATCAGATAGCGAGACATGGGCTCATCGATATCGAGGTTAAGGCTGTTGGCGATCTCCAGATCGACGCTCACCACACTGTCGAAGATATCGGCATTACCTTGGGTCAGGCGTTCGCGAAGGCGCTCGATAAAATGGGCATTCGCCGCTATGGCCATGCTTATGTGCCTCTCGATGAGGCGCTTTCCCGCGTGGTTGTCGATTTTTCAGGGCGTCCGGGGCTGGAATATCACGTCAAATTTGTGAAAGGAACGGTAGGCAATTTCGACGTCGACCTGTTTCACGAATTCTTCCAAGGCTTTGTCAATCACGCCCTCATGACGCTACATATCGATAATCTACGTGGCAAGAATGCGCATCACCAGATCGAGACTATTTTCAAGGCCTTTGGCCGTGCTGTGCGCATGGCCGTAGAGCTTGATCCACGGTCGGTTGGCGTTGTGCCTTCGACTAAGGGCTCACTCTAGTCTGAGCCCTCGGTGACACTTTTTGCGCAAGTTTTTGCTGGGCGCGCACCAATTCACAGGCGCTTTTAACAAGGCACTTTTAATTAAACACTCATTATCAGGCACTGCCCAGTTAGGCTCGAAACAAACGCTATGAATAAAATCGCCGTTATCGACTATGGCATGGGTAATCTCCACTCGGTTGCCAAAGCACTCGAACACGTAGGCGCGCAGCTCGGTCAGCAGATCGAGGTTGTCGTTACGCCGGACCCCCAACTCATCGCTGCAGCCGACCGGGTAATCTTTCCTGGCGTCGGCGCCATCCGTGACTGTATGGCTGAGATCAAAAGGCTCGAAATTGGCCGCATCGTACGCCAAGCAATCGAGACGAAACCGGTTTTTGCTATTTGTGTCGGTATGCAAGCGCTAATGACTAGAAGTGAAGAAAATGGCGGCGTTGATTGTTTGGGAATTGTCGATGGCCAAGTGCGCTATTTTGGCGACGCGCTCAACGACGAGGCGGGGCAACGGCTTAAGGTGCCACACATGGGCTGGAATGAAGTCGAGCAAGTTGGTACTCATCCTTTATGGCAAGGAATAGCCGATCGCAGCCGCTTCTATTTTGTCCATAGTTATTATGTGCCGCACGACAAAGATAGTCTCGAGCGTGGTGTCGCTGGCGTTGCGCGCTATGGCAAAGAGGTTGCCGCCGTGATTGCGCGTCCCAATTTATTCGCCACCCAGTTTCATCCCGAAAAAAGCCAAGAAGCTGGCTTGTCACTGCTGCGAAATTTTTTGCAATGGGACGGGCAGGCGTAGCTACAAAGTTTTCTTAATTTAAAACTAATCGATTTAATACTGCTGCGCCTTTTAACGCGCCGCCTCGGAAAAAAACAATGTTAGTAATACCCGCAATAGATCTTAAAGACGGCCAATGCGTGCGACTCAAGCAAGGGCGTATGGAAGACTCTACAGTATTTTCAGACGACCCTGTGAGCATGGCAGGTATTTGGGCGGCGAAAGGCGCGCGCCGGCTTCATATAGTCGACCTCAATGGCGCGTTTGCAGGGACGCCGGTCAACGCCGAGATTGTGCAAGCTATCGCAGCTCGCTACCCCGACTTGCCGATTCAGATTGGCGGCGGTATTCGCAACCTCGAGAGCATTCAGTTCTATCTGGACGCAGGCGTAAGTTATGTAATTATTGGCACTGCGGCCGTTAAAGACCCCGACTTCGTGCGCGCCGCTTGTTTAAAATTTCCGGGTAAAATTATTGTCGGCATCGACGCAATAGACGGCATGGTTGCCACCGACGGCTGGGCCGATGTCTCCGAAGCGTTGGCGACAGATCTAGTGGCGAAATTTGCCGATTATGGTGTCGAAGCTATCGTGTACACCGACATCGCGCGCGACGGCATGATGAAAGGCGTGAATATCGAGGCGACCCAAGAGCTCGCGCAAGACTCGGCCATTCCCATTATCGCGTCTGGTGGATTGAGCAAGCTTGCCGATGTTGCTGCGATTCGTGAGGCGGCAGATACCGAGACCGGTGCAGGAATCATGGGTGTTATTACCGGTCGTGCTATTTACGAAGGCACTATCGATCTCGCACTCGCCCAACAGCTTGCCGATGGCTATCCCGATCTCACGTAAAAAGCAGAATTTCTACTCTCGCATCGACACTCCCGATTGACGCCTCGGAGTGTAGATCGTTGCAGCAGGTGCAGTCGGCCAGCTCGGGATTATTTGCAAGCATAGTCGTCAGTGATTCGAATCAATAAATGAGGAATAAATGTGGGTCTCGCTAAACGCATCATCCCTTGCCTAGATTGTGAAAACGGCCGCGTCGTTAAAGGCGTCCAGTTTCTTGATATCCGAGACGCCGGGGATCCGGTCGAAGTCGCTAAACGCTACTGTGATGCAGGCGCCGATGAGATTACTTTTCTCGACATCACTGCAAGTCATGAAGGCCGCGAGACGACTGTCCATACTGTCGAGGCGATCGCCAGTCAGGTGTTTATCCCGCTGACAGTTGGCGGTGGAATTCGCACGCTCGAGGACATTCGAGCGATGCTTAATGCCGGAGCCGACAAGGTTGGCATCAATACCGCGGCGGTAACTAATCCTGAGTTTGTGCGCGCAGCAGCGGCGCGTTTCGGTTCGCAGTGTATCGTTGTGGCTATTGATGCGAAGCGTGTGTCTGGCGATGGCGAGGAGCCGCGCTGGGAGATATTTACTCACGGAGGCCGAAATCCGACTGGACTCGATGCGATCGATTGGACGCGCAAGATGGTCGAGTTTGGCGCAGGTGAAATATTGCTGACAAGCATGGATAAAGACGGCACTAAAAGCGGCTTCGACTTGGAATTAAATCGTGCAGTAAGCCGAGCAGTGCAGGTGCCGATTATTGCGTCGGGCGGCGTTGGCACTCTCGAGCATCTAGCCCAAGGTGTGCTCGAGGGCGAGGCCGATGCAGTGCTCGCCGCGAGTATTTTCCATTTTCAGGAATATACAATCGGCGAGGCTAAAGACTATATGGCACAGCGTGGCATCGAAGTCAGAAAAGTCTAACTGTTGTGCGGAAGAATTGAGACCCGCTGATTCGCCAATCTTGTTAAGCTTGTTAATTTTAGTCGCTTCGCTAGCCTCGCCTACAAGCCTAGCGCAGCTCTCTTTGCTGCTAGCGGTTTATAGGCGTTAATACCCTTGAGTACGTTTAGCGCCTCGTTTAGCGGATAGTCGTTAACCAGTACTTCTTCTGCCGAAATCAACACCTGCGCGAGTTCTGCAGCGCTGAGATCGGACTGCCCCTCTTTGCTTTCTTGTTTTGCAGCCCGATCGAGTGCTGCGTCTATTTCGCCGTCTATTTCATCCGCCGAGGCATCAGTGTCATCGAGTCTCTCGTTGCCGTTTTTCAAGTGACCGGCAAGATCAGACTCTTTGTACTGCGTCACGCTGCGCGAGCGCCGCGTGACAAACGCTTCTTCGACTTCGATGTCGGGGATAATTCCTTGGGCTTGAATCGAGCGACCGCTGGGCGTGTAGTAGAGCGAGGTTGTTAGTTTGATCGCTTTGTCGGCGGCGAGTGGGAGCACGGTCTGCACCGAGCCCTTGCCAAAGCTGGCTGTGCCCATAATGAGCGCGCGGCCGTGGTCTTGCAGCGCACCGGCGACAATTTCGCTCGCCGAAGCCGAGCCGTTATTGATCAGCACGACGAGGGGTATGTCGGGCGCAATCGTTTGCAACGAGGCCGAGTAGCTTGAGCGTGAGTCTTCGAGGCGGCCCTTTGTCGAGACGATATCGCCACTATCGATGAAGGCATCGACCATGCTGACCGACGCTTGGAGAACACCGCCGGGGTTATTGCGAAGGTCGAGGACGAGTCCTTTTAGCTCATCATCGGCGGTAAGCAGTTCTTGCAACTCTTCGGCGAATTCCTCGCCTGTATTGCCACGAAATTGAGAAACGCGCAGATACGCATACCCCGGTTCTAACGCGCGGCTGCGCACGCTCGAAATCGCAATGATTTCCCGCGTGAGGGTAATGTCAAAAGGTTCTTCGCCTTCGCGCGCGATGGTTATAGATACTTGTGATCCGGGTTCGCCGCGCATCATCTTCGCCGCTTCGTCGGGCTGCATCTCGCGAATCGGCTTACTGTCGATTTCGATGATGAGGTCGTCGGCTAAAACGCCCGCTCGGTCGGCTGGCGAATCGTCTATTGGTGCAACAACGAGTATGTAGCCGTCGCGCCGGCTCACCTCGACGCCAAGCCCGCCGAACTGTCCGGTCGTGGTGTCTTGAAGCGACTCGAACTCGTTGCCCGCCATATAGGCCGAATGCGGGTCGAGACCCGAAAGCATGCCTTGAATCGCATATTCGAGTAGCGTTTCGTCGTCGACTTCTTCGACATAGGCGCGGCGGATATGATCCAGCGCTTGAGTAAACATGCGCACCTCGTCGAGGGGTAAAGGCAGTGCGCCTTCGTTTTCTTGCGCGGTCGCGGCGCCGGAGAATAGAAGTGATGCTGCGACGGCTACGCTGACAAAGCGCATAGCGGAGAATATAGAGCGGCGATTGGCGGGTCTAAAAAAGTGATGATTTATCATCGTAGCGCTGATTCCATGGTTGTCGTCTCGAGTTGAGCCTGCACACTAAGCGTTTCGGCTGCTTGTGCTCGGTGCTTGGTTCTGGCACTAAGCAGTGAGTTCGTGAATTTTTCTATAGTTTCAGTTTACGTCTAAATAGGCAAATTCAGTCGCTATTTAGAGAGCCAAGCTTCAGGATTGAGCGCAATCCCGCCTTTGCGAATTTCGAAATGCAATCCAGCTTTTTCGCCGGCGCCTCTCCCCGCGTTAGCCACGACGTCGCCTGCCTCAATCGATACGCCAGCCATGACTTCGAGAGATTCATTATTGCCATAAAGCGTCATATAGCTATCACCGTGATCGACTATTACAAGTAGGCCTGCACCACGAAGCCAGTCTGCAAAGACGACTCTACCCGAATGCACTGCGAGCACAGACTCGCCGCTATTGGCGTCAAACGTGATCCCTTGCCTGCTAACTCCATTCGAGTCCGTGCCGAAACGCGCATGGATAGAAGCCTTCACCGGCGCGCTAAGTTTGCCTTTCATCGAAGCAAAACGGGTGCCTGCTTCGGGCGCAGGAATCCTCCTCATGGTGAGTTCGAGCTGCTCAACAAGCTGCTGTATGCCCGCTTTGTCCATCTCTAGTTGTTCCAGTTCGCCGCGCTGTGTCTTTATTGAGGTGGTCAGAGCAGCGAGAGCTGCCTCTCTCTCTTGGGTTTCGGCGACGCGTTTTTCCTGAGCCGCCGCAGAGCGCGCTTGAACTCGGACAAGTTCCTGTCTTTGTGCCTCTAATTGCAACTGGCCCTTGATAAGCTCGTCGAGCGCTTGTTTATACAAGGTGAGTGTTGCCCGCTGCGCGGCTGTTATACGGCTGAGATAATTGAGCTGCCGGGCTGCATTTGTAGGCCCTTGGCCTGAGAGAAAGGCGCGTGCGAGGCTCATGTCGCCCTGTTTGTGTAACGCCCGCATCACGTCGCCGAGTGCTTGTTCGCGAGCGGCAAGTGCAGACTCTTGCCCTGAGATGAGACGCTGCAGTTCGTCAAGTTTTCCTTGGAGACTTCGGCGCTGCTCTGCCAAGCCTTCGAGTTCGCGAGCGGAATTTGCAAGTGCGACAACCGCATTTTGCAGGCGCTTTTCTTCGTTACTCTGTTGTGCGTTGGCTTTTAAGAGCCAGGTTTGTACTTCGTCGATTGCGCTTTGCGCTGCCGCTAATTGCTGTTTCGCTTGCGCAGGAGTCTGCGCTGTCTGCTCTGCGCCTAGTGTGGGCGCAGAGGCCAGCAGAGAGACAATGATAAACGCGGCTAGTCTCATCAGCTGAGCAAGTCTTTCCCAGTCATTTGTGCTGGAATAGTTAAGTCGAGCAGCGAAAGCAGGGTGGGGGCGAGGTCGCATAAACTCCCTTCGCTGGTAAATTCTTTTCCTGAGCCGCCTACATAAACAAGGGGCACTGGCCCGTTGGTATGAGAGGTGAGTGGCTGCTGCGTTTCGGCATCGAGCATCTGCTCTACGTTGCCGTGGTCGGCGGTTATAAGAAGCTCGCCGTTGGCTTCTTCGATTGCTGCAACGATTCGGCCCAAACACGCGTCGAGCGCCTCAACGGCTTTAACAGCGGCGTTAAAGTCGCCTGTGTGGCCAACCATGTCGCCATTTGCATAGTTGCAGATAATCGCATCGTATTTGTGCGAAAGAATGGCAGCGACCAACTTATCGGTTACTTCAAACGCAGACATCTCGGGTTGTAGGTCGTAGGTCTTCACATCTGGCGAAGGGATAAGCTCACGGTCTTCATTGCTAAACGGCTCCTCGCGGCCGCCATTGAAGAAGAACGTCACATGAGCGTATTTTTCGGTCTCGGCGATGCGTAGCTGTGTCTTGCCCTGCGCAGCGAGCGTCTCGCCGAGCACATTCACGAGCGTTTCGGGCGGATAAGCGCACGGTGCAACTATGTCGTCTGCGTAATGCGTGAGCGTCACGAAGCTTGCAAGCGCAGGAAGGCTTTTGCGCTCGAAACCGTCGAAGTCGGCGCCGATGAAGGCGCGAGTGAGTTCGCGGGCTCGGTCCGAGCGGAAGTTCATGAAAACGACGACATCGTCATCATTCACGGTTGCGGCGGAAGCGCCAACAATCGTCGGCTTAACAAACTCATCATCTTCGTCGCGAGCATAGGCCGCCGCGAGGGCAGTTTCGACATTGGAGAGCGTAAATTCGGCCTCACCCCGGGTGAGAAGATCATAGGCGGGTTCGACGCGGTCCCAACGGTTATCGCGATCCATGGCGAAGAAACGCCCGCAAATCGAGGCCACCCGACCGCAACCGCTCTGCGCAAGTAATGTCTCTACCCGCAACAAAGGAGCGAGGGCGCTGCGTGGAGGAGTGTCACGTCCATCTAAAAAGGCATGGAAGAAAACTTGCTTAGCGCCGCGCGCTAGAGCGAGTTCGAGCATCGCAACGATTTGGTCTTCGTGGCTGTGAATGCCGCCTGGCGAAAGGAGGCCGAACACGTGCAGTGCCGAGTCTTTTTGTATACTAGTGTCGACGGCTTCGGTTAGGACGGGATTGCTGACAAACGAGCCATCAGCGATGTCTTTGTCGATGCGAGTCAGATTCTGATAGACGACTCGGCCGGCGCCCAGGTTCATATGACCAACCTCCGAATTACCCATTTGCCCCTCGGGTAGGCCCACGGCAAGGCCAGAGGTTCGGATCAGTGTGTGAGGCCTTTCTTGCCAAAGTGCATCCCAAGTAGGGCTTTTGGCTGCGAAAATTGCATTGCTGTCGGTAGCGTCGCGATGCCCCCAGCCGTCAAGAATGAGGAGAAGTGCGGTCTTTTTCGCTGTCATCGGGAGCCTGCTTGCCGGTTGTTGTAGAAAGGCGACCATTATCCTCGAAACTGGCGCGCTTCTCTACAAGCCTATGCCCCCCCCGCTTCTTATGGGCCGCTGTGGCGTGTATACTTGCCACCCTTATTTGCCGCTACACATCGGATTCAGCATGGCGCAGTTCATTGAGTTTTTGAGTAACCACCCCATTTTGGTCGGCTGTTGGCTCGCCGCTTTTATCGGCATTATGGTGTATCACCAGCGCACTGGCAGCAAGGGAGCGAGCCCCGCGCAGGCAATATCGCTCATTAACCGAAGCGAGGCTTTAGTAGTCGACATACGTGATAAAAAAGACTTCGACGAAGGGCATATTGTCGACGCCCTGCATATTCCTGCGGCTAAGCTCGAACAGCGCGTTGCAGAGCTGAGTAAGCAGAAGGGTAAGCCGATTGTCGTTGTGTGTAAACATGGCCAGCAGGCGGGTGATTCGGTTAAAAAAATTGAATCTGCCGGACACGATCCGGTTTACAAATTAAATGGCGGTATGGCCGAATGGAAGGGGCAGTCGCTTCCTGTTGTAACTAAGTAAAAGCTGCTAAAACGCGCTATAATCCAGAAAAATCATCAGAAGTGACCGTATAGGACCCAACATGGCAGATAACGAAGAGAACCAACAACCAAACGAACAGGCAGCAGCTGGCGAGCAAGCGGCAGGCCCACAGTTCGCCTTACAGCGTATTTACCTCAAAGATGCCTCTTTCGAGTCACCGCGCAGCCCGCTCGTTTTTCAGAGCCAGTGGCAGCCTAAGATCAACTTCGACATCAAGACAAAAAGCGACAAGGTGCAAGACGGCGTTTACGAGGTTGTTCTAGTCCTCACTGTCGAAGCAGAGCTCGAAGAGCAGCCCGCGTTTGTCATAGAAGTGCAGCAAGCGGGTGTTTTCACAGCGAAAGACTTTGGCGACGAGCAGCTTGCCCAGTTGTTAGCCACCGTTTGCCCTAATATCTTGTTCCCCTATGCGCGAGAAGCGGTAGACAATCTTGTTGTGAAAGGTAGTTTCCCTGCTCTTATGCTGTCGCCAATCAACTTCGATGCGCTTTATGCGCAGCAGCGACAGGCTCAGGCAGAACAGGCGGTATCGACAGAGCCTACTAACTAGGTCTGTTAGTTTACTAATGCATTAATCCCGCCTCTATTTTTATTCTGTAGGGGGATTACGGAGTAGCAAGAGTAAAAGGGTGAGACGCGAAAGCGGCTCGCCCTTTTTATTGCCTCCTGATTTTTGCGGGCGCTGTAAATACGAAGTTGGAATAATGGGGCATTTTATCTCTGGCGGCATAGGCTTGCTGTTAGTTGGAAGCTCCTTCGAAACTCAGCTGTCGCCATGCTTCATAAGTCACCAACGCTGCTGCGTTCGATAGGTTAAGACTTCTGCTATCGGCGCGCATTGGTATCCTCAACAAGCGATCCACACCCAGTTCCGATCGAATGGTATCAGGCAGCCCGCGCGTCTCAGGCCCGAACACCAGAAAATCTCCCGAGGCAAAGCTGGCCTCGTGATAGTGTCGTGATCCCTTAGTGCTGAGTCCATAAATCGTTGCGCCTTGCGTCGCAGTAACGAAGGCCTCCCAGTTTTTGTAAAGGTTGATTCCTGCAAATTCATGGTAATCAAGGCCGGCCCGACGAAGTTTCTTATCGTCCAGCGCGAACCCAAGAGGCTCAATGAGGTGCAGTTGACAGCCCGTATTAGCCGCTAAGCGGATGATATTGCCTGTGTTGGGAGGGATCTCTGGCTCAAATAAAGCTATATTTATCATAATTTTAAGTGCTCTCTCCTAAATTT
>OJGW01000500.1_pt1 | contig 12877 bp, 16 predicted proteins | sample 1594511 | NCBI WGS metagenome assembly OJGW01 (sample SAMN05416844, study PRJEB24817) | seawater metagenome | isolation source: Sea water | place: Canada:Atlantic | collected 2013-07
GCGTCAGATGTGTATAAGAGACAGAATCTTGACCTTACACTTTGCACCATTATCGAGCTCAGAAACCGCATTGGACTGACGGTTTTGCTGATCGGGTGTCGACGCACAGCCCACTGAAAATATCGCCAACAACAACACCGTCATCATGGAGAGAGAACGCATAACTACCTCATTTACTGATATAAGAAAACGTTCCGAACGCCCTGCTCTCGCCATCATGGGCCTATTGGGTTGTCGTCCGGCTGCGACAACACCCTGTCGACGCACCAAATAAGATCACATGACCCAAAATATAACATTTGGCGCACTATATCTGAACAAAGCTCTTCCGAAACGATACGGTGTCAGCGTGGACGTCTCTACCCAGGATGCAACAACGAGCTTCTCCAATACCTAAGCAGCGGAGAAACTAGAGCGAAACATCAGCGTTACGCTGCCTAAGCAGAGACATTACAGTCGCGGTGTAGACAGGCTCCTGCCCCAGCACTCGACAGCGCTCGACCACTGCGCCGCAGATGGCGTCTATCTCCAGCGGTCGCTGTTTTTCAACGTCCACCAGCATAGAGGTTTTGATAGCGTTAAACCGGCTGATAAGTTCAAACATCTCGTCGCGGTCACAGGCGGTAAGGTTAACGCCGTCGGCCGCGGAGGCTATAACCACTTCATCCATCATTCCCAGCACAATACGGCTAAATTCAGCGTGATGAGTAAGCTGACGAGTATCCAGCCCTGTAAGGGCAGAAAGGGGGTTTACACCGTTGTTAATAGTCAATTTACGCCACAATGCGTGGCGAATGTCGCCACTGATATCAGCGGGGATTCCCGCGACATCAAAGGCGCTCTTCATCCTACCCAGCAGCGGCATGCGCCGGTCTGCCACATTGGTATAGTGCGGCCAACAGCCCATCACCACCCTGGCCTCCCCCTCGGCGCTGATCACACCAGGGGCGACAATATGCCCACCGATTTTCACTGCAAGGCCGCCCAGTGTGCGTTCATTGCCGAGCTGTGCAGCAATAACCCCCTCATTGTCCACACCATTTTGCAGCGATAGTACCGGCACTGCCGCATTTGCCAGCCAGCCGTCAAGCGCCGCCATGACCGCCGCCGTGGCGCCCGCCTTGATCGCCAGCACAATGACGTCGAAATCCTCGGCACGGTATGCCCGAATCAACGTGGACTGATCCACTGCCAGCAGCCCTTGATGCAGCTCACCGCCTTCCCACTTCAGCGTGAGTCCGCGGGCCTGTATCGCAGCGAGATGTTCGCCACGTGCAGTTACCATCACCTGATCACCTGCGGCAGCGAGCCGGGCGGCGTAGTATCCACCAATCCCCCCCGCTCCCAGAATCAACCAGCGCATCACTAAAACCAGCCGCAGCCGTTAAAGGCTCGCTGACTGTCGGCGGGGGCACTGCCGAAAAGATGCGAGGGCGCCAAACGACCGGATATGCCGACCGCTATGTATATGAGATCGCGAACCAGATCGCCGGGCAACGACGTGCACTTCCCGGACGGCATTTTCAGCCCCTTCAATCGCTGTAAAGCCGACTGCACATCCCGATGTCCTGTCAGGTTTTCGCGACTGCCCTGACGATCGAGACAGACAACGGCAACACCATCCTCCACCCCTTGGGCAATATGCTCACCCAATCTTATGTATTCCTCAGCAGGTCTCCCCGGTGGTAAGCGCAATTCCATAACCGACACCTGCCTTTTTGGAAGCAGAGAACCGGCCAGCAAGGTCAGGCTCGAGGAGATGTATCTGTCCATCTCCACATCAATACCTGCCGCCGCGCACTTGGTTTTAAGCCGCGACGCATAGGGCCCACCCTCGCCGCCATGGCAGATTTTGACGGAATATCCCAAATCACTTTGCGAAACGAAGAGCAACGCTTCAACCTCGCCAAGCGGTGCAAAGACCTGATGAAGCGGCGAGCGGCCATTGCTGCTCAGCAGAACTTCCATGCTGGATGACAGGTAAATCACCGGCACTCTCTGCATACGCCGCTCGCCCTTCTGGTTTTGGTGTGACGGAGCGCCGTTCAGCGCCCCAGTTGCTTGGCCGACTGCCCGGCGATCCCGAAGTGTTGCTTGGGCATTTCGGTAATCATCACGCGGATGCGCTCCACCGGCGCGTCCAGCGAGCGCGACATGGCCTCTGTCACTTCGCGGATCAACGTTTCCTTTTGCTCATCGCTGCGACCTTCAATAATGTAAAGCTGTGCTATTGGCATAATCGCCCTCCTTATTCAAAACGTGCCGAGACTGAACCCAGCCCCTGATAGCGCACACAGATATTATCGCCTGCCTCAACCGCAATCGCCGCGGTAATTCCGCCGGTCATAATGAAGGTGCCCGCGGGAATATGCTCGCCGCGCTCAGCCAGCAGGTTTGCCAGCATGGCAACGCTGGATGCAGGGTGCCCCAGCACAGCAGCACCGGCACCAACTTCAACAATTTCACCGTTTTTCTCAACGACCACACCGAGGGTTTTCAGATCGACATCTGCCACATCGGCCATCTGCCCGCCGGTGATGAAGCGCGTTGAGGAGGCGTTATCGGCCACCACGCTGACCAGATCGAACTTGAAGTTCTCGTAGCGCGAGTCGATCACTTCCACAGCGGGAATCACGAAGTCGGTGGCAGCCAGCACGTCGCCGATGTGACAACCCGGCCCTTTCAGCGGCGCCTTGGTGACAAAGGCAATCTCCGCCTCAATTTTCGGGTGAATCAGTTCTTTGGTGTTCACCACACCGCCGTCGGGCACGCTGAAGTAGTCGGCCAGAAAACCGTAGATTGGCGTTTCCACACCCATCTGCGCCATTTTGGCCCAGGAGGTCAGGCCCATTTTCAGGCCGATAACCTTGTTGCCACGCGCCTCTTTGCGACGGCGGATTTCCCACTGTACGTCGTAGGCATCCTCGAAATTCATCTCTGGATACTGATTGGTCACTTTGCTGATGTCATGGGCCTGCAACTCGGCATTTTCGATGTGCTCTGCAAGCGCCAGAATTTGCTCGTTAGTCAGTGTTCTTGTCATTTGAATTAACCCTCTTGCGCGGCGAGGAGGTCCAGCGCCACATCCACAATCATGTCTTCCTGACCACCCACCATCCGGCGGCGGCCAAGCTCAACCAAAATATCCACAGTCTTCAGACCGTATTTCTTCGCCGCCACTTCCGAGTGACGCAGGAAGCTGGAGTAAACCCCCGCATAGCCCAGGGCCAGCGTTTCGCGATCTACCCGTACCGGGCGGTCCTGCAGGGGACGCACAATGTCGTCGGCCGCATCCATCAGGGCGTAGATGTCGGTGCCGTGTTCCCAGCCCATTTTGTCGAAGGCGGCAATGCACACTTCCAGCGGCGCGTTACCGGCACCCGCACCCATGCCCGCCAGACTGGCATCCACCCGGTCGCAGCCTTCTTCTACCGCAACAATGGAGTTGGCCACGCCCAGCGCGAGGTTGTGGTGGGCGTGAATGCCGGTCAGGGTGTCGGGCTTGAGGACATCTTTGAGGGCCCGGAAGCGGTCGCGGATGTCGTTCATGTTCATGGCACCGCCAGAGTCCACCACGTACAGGCAGGTCGCGCCGTAGTCTTCCATCAGCTTGGCCTGCTGCGCCAAGCCCTGCGGGGTTTGCATGTGGCTCATCATCAGGAAGCCGACGGTGTCCATGTCCAGTTTGCGGGCGTGTTCAATGTGCTGGCGGGAGACATCGGCTTCGGTGCAGTGGGTGGCGACCCGCACGATGCGGGCACCGGCGTTGTAGGCGGCGTCGAGGTCGTGAACGGTGCCGATGCCGGGCAGCAGCAGGGTGGCGATCTGGGCGTGTTCAACCACTTCGGCCACCGCTTCAATCCACTCCAGGTCGGTGTGGGCGCCAAAGCCGTAGTTGAAGCTGGAGCCTTGCAGGCCGTCGCCGTGGGCCACTTCGATGCTATCGACCTTGGCCTGGTCGAGGGCGCGGGCGATGTCCTGCACATTTTTCAGGGAGTATTGGTGGCGAATGGCGTGGCTGCCGTCGCGCAGGGTCACGTCGGAGATATACAGCTTTTTGCCGGGAGTAAATGTCATGGTGTGCTCCTCAGTTGACCAGCGATTCGGCGATGCGCTCGGCGGTACCCATTGCCGCCGAGGTCATGATGTCGAGGTTGCCTGCGTAGGCAGGCAGGTAGTGGGCAGCGCCTTCCACTTCAAGGAAGATGGAGGTTTTCAGGCCGCTAAAGCGGCCGAGGCCGGGCACGTTCATGGGCTGGTCGGCGGGAATGTCGTCAAACTGGACTTTTTGTTTGAGACGATAGCCGGGCACATAGCTGTTCACCGCCGCGACCATGGCTTCCACAGAGGCTTCCACTTCGGCTTTGTCGGCGGCCTCGGAGAGCACGTACACGGTGTCGCGCATCAGCAGCGGTGGCTCGGCGGGATTGAGAATGATGATGGCCTTGCCTTTTTGGGCGCCGCCCACCACTTCAATGGCCTTGGAGGTGGTTTCGGTAAATTCGTCGATGTTGGCGCGGGTGCCCGGCCCGGCCGACTTGCTGGAGATGGAGGCCACAATCTCGGCGTAGTGGACCTTGGCAATGCGCGATACCGCGGCCACCATCGGAATGGTGGCCTGGCCGCCACACGTCACCATGTTGACGTTGCCCTCACCCAGATGTTGTTCCAGGTTAACCACCGGCACGCAGTAGGGGCCGATAGCTGCCGGGGTCAGGTCGATGATTTTAAGATTCGGTTTGCGGCTGCGCAGAAACACTTCGTTGTGCATGTGCGCCTTGGCCGAGGTGGCATCAAACACGATGTCGATGTCGGCAAACGCCGGCATGTTCACCAGTCCCTCCACCCCTTCGTGGGTGGTGGCCACGCCCATGCGGGCGGCGCGGGCCAGGCCGTCGGAGTCGGGGTCGATACCGACCATCGCGCCCATTTCCAGGAACTGGCCCTTGCGCAGAATCTTGATCATCAGGTCGGTGCCGATGTTGCCCGAGCCGATGATTGCGGCTTTGAGTTTCTTGCTCATAATACTTCCTCGATAGATTGCCAGCGGCCTTACACAAACCGCACGGAGGCGCTGCCGATACCACCAATGTCCACCCGCAGGCTGTCGCCCGCCTGCACCGGCTCCAGAGGCACCAGCGAACCCGACAGAATCACTTCGCCAGCCTTGAGGGAAATACCGAATTCGCCCAGCGTGTTTGCCAGCCAGGCCACACAGTTCACCGGCGAGCCCAGCGCGGCACCGCCAGCGCCGGTGCTGATGAGCGCACCGTTCTTTTCCACCACCATGCCGCAGGTAACAAGATCAACCTTGCGTGGCGATACCGCTTCGTCGCCCAGCACAAACAAGCCGCATGAGGCGTTGTCGGCCACAGTGTCCTGAATGGCAATATTCCAGTCCTTGATGCGGGAATCGACAATCTCGAAGCAGGGCATCACGCACTCGGTAGCCGCCAGTACATCGGCGTTAGTCACGCCCGGACCACACAGGTCTTTCTTCAGGATGAAGGCAATTTCCCCCTCGGCACGCGGCGCAATAAGACGCTCGCTGATCGGCATCACTTCACCGCTGTTAAACACCATGTCGTCGGTCAGATAACCAAAATCCGGCTGATGTACGTTCAGCATGGTTTGCACCGCCTTGCTGGTGACACCGATTTTTTTGCCGATGACCCGTGCGCCCGCCGCTTGACGGCGCTCCAGCATACGCAGGGAAATGTGGTAAGCATCTTCAATGCTGATGTCTTCACCACGGCTGGTCAGAGGTGAGACCGCTTCACGGGCGAGCATCGCCTCGTAGAGTTCATCACCGAGTAACTGAATTTTTGACGGCTCCATCAAGCCCCTCCTGTCGCCGTGTTATCGGCTTCGTTAAGAAAATCATTCACCAGCCGCGCAAAGCGGTCGGCGTGTTCGATCTGAGTCCAGTGTCCGCAGCGCCCGAACACATGCAGCTGAGCGCGGTCGATCAGTTCGGCAAGCCGCAGCGAGGCGCTGAGCGGAATCACCTCATCCTCGCGTCCGTGCAGAATCAGCGTGTCGTGGGGCAGTGCGCGGATGGCCTCTTCCGGGCTGCCGAGCGCATCCACCCAGCGTTGGCGCGGCGCTGGAAACATCGCCGCAAAAGACTCCTGAAAGCCGGGGCGAATACTGGCCTGATAGCGCAGCTCGGCCAGCTCGTCAGTTACCAGGCTGCGATCGTAGGCAAACACGTCGAGCAGCTTGCGCATGGCCTCCAGCGACGGTTCATAACCCCATACGGCATCCAGTCCGGCGGTAAGCGGAAAGCTCACGCCCACCGACCCCATCAGCACCAGACGGCGCACCCGCTGCGGGTACGCAATAGCCAGTGCCAGTGCCAGTCCACCACCAAAGGAATTGCCGACCAGATCCACCTGTTCCAGTCCCAGCGCATCCATTACGCCGATGGCATGGTCCACCCAGCGTTGGCGGTTGTAGACGCCATCTGCCGGGCGCTCGCTGTAACCAAAGCCGAGCATGTCGGGGGCAATAACGCGGCGCGAGGTTGCCAGCGACGGCATGACCAGTCGCCAGTTGGCCCAGGCGGTAACGCCGGGACCGGAGCCGTGAATCAGCATCACCGGAAAGCCTTCGCCCACATCATGCAGATTGGTGCGATAACCCGCCGCGCTGATTTCCCGGCCCAGTTCAGGGCTTTCTATGGCAGCACTCATCAGCACCTCACAACTTGATGCACACGTTTTTCATTTCGGTGTAGAACTCCAGCGAGTGAACCCCACCCTCGCGGCCGATTCCCGACTGCTTGCTGCCACCGAACGGTGTGCGCAGGTCGCGCAGGAACCAGCTGTTCACCCAGACGATGCCCGCTTCAACCTGTCCGGCAACGCGGTGGGCGCGGCTGACGTTCTCTGTCCAGATTGCCGATGCCAGACCATAGGGGAGGCTGTTCGCCAGGGCGATGGCCTCTTCTTCGGTGTCGAAGGGACGAACGTGGCAACAGGGGCCGAATATTTCTTCGGTGACAACGGCGGAGTCATCCGGCAGGCCTGTCCAGATCGTCGGCTGCACCCAGGCGCCTCCCGCCAACGCGGCGGGCATATCCGGCACGCCACCACCCGTAACGACCGTAGCGCCGTCTTCTACCGCTTTCTGGTAGTAAGACATCACCTTGTCGCGGTGTTTGTGGCTGACCAGCGGGCCGAGGTTGGCAGCCGCGTCCTCCGGCGGGCCAATTTTCAGCCCCTCCGCCGCCGCTTTCAGCCTGGTGACAAACTCGTCAAAAATGGCGCGCTCAACATAGACGCGCTCGGTGCCCAGACACACCTGCCCGCAGTTGGCGAAGGCGGAGCGCATGGTGCCTTCAATGGCCTTGTCCATATCACAGTCGGCAAATACCAGCCCGGCGTTTTTACCACCCAGCTCCAGCGAAATATCGCGAATGCCTCTGGCAGCCGATTTCATAATGACTTCGCCTGTGCTGGTTTCGCCGGTAAAGGTAAACCCATCCACATCCGGGTGCTCGGTTAGAAACGCGCCCGCCGAATCGCCGCCAAAGCCGTGAACCACGTTGTACACGCCTGCGGGCACACCGGCTTCGTTCATCACCTCACCCAACAGCGCGGTGGTGGTGGGGGTTTCCTCCGAGGGCTTCACAACCACGGTGTTACCGCAGGCCAGTGCCGGACCGACCTTCCAGGTCATCAGCAGCAGTGGCAGGTTCCAGGGACTGATCACGCCGATCACGCCCTTGGGACGACGCACGGCATAGTTGAGCGCGCCGGTACCGTCTGGGGTCGCCATCTCGAAGGACTCTGTCGGCACGTTCTTCACCATGTCGGCAAACACCTTGAAGTTGGCCGCGCCACGAGGAATATCAATATGGCTGGCCATCGACCGGGGTTTGCCGGTATCGCGGCACTCGGCCTCCAGAAACTCTTCGAAGCGGGCGTTAATGCCGTCGGCCACCTTGTGCAAAATCCGGGTGCGTTCATCCAGAGTCATTCGCCCCCAGGGGCCGTGCAGGGCCGCGCGGGCCGCTTTCACAGCGGCATCCACTTCCTCGCGCCCGGCTTCGTGAACCCGGCTGATCAGCTCGCCGTTGGCCGGGTTCACATTGTCGAACAGCTGCCCGCTGGCGGAGCCGACATACTGTCCGTTGATGAAATGCTTAACGTCATTCATTACTGAATAATCCTGTGCTGGTTCTTGATCAGGTGAGTACGGTCAGGAATCGCTCGTTCAGCTGGCGGTCGTGATAGAAGATCGCCTTGCCCAGTTGCTCCGCCTGCCAGGTGGTGGGCTTGTGATCGGGGTAGATGTAGTCACCGCCGCAGAACACTTCGTTGCGGTTGCCCGAAGAGTCGAAGAAGTAAATGGTTTTGCCGTGAGTCAGGCCGTGGCGGGTGGGGCCGATATCAATCGAGGTATCGGTCATGGTAATCAGATCGGCCGCGCGCAGAATGTCTTCCCAGGTTTCGAGGAAAAACGACGCATGGTGGAACATGCCTTTTTCCTCGTGGTGGATAAACGCCACATCGTGCGCCTTGGTAGACAGGGTCAGGAACTGGGCAATGCGGTTGCCGTCCGGTTCCAGCACCTGCTCGGCCAGATAAAAGCCCAGTACATCCACAAACAGATCGTAGGTGGCCTGCAACTCGGGGCCATACAGCAGGCAGTGGTCAAAACGCACCGCTTTCATGCCTTTCAAACCACGCGGCCAGGCCTCGGGGTTGATCTCGCTCACACCCCACTTGCCCAGATATTTCTTCTCACAGAACAGCTCAAAGCTGTGGCCTGAGGGCGATACAAAACGCACCCGGCGCCCGCAGTCTTTCAAGTCGCCTGCCGGTACCTGTTCCAGCTCGACGCCATAGGCCTCAAGGTCGCGCTCCAGTTGCTGCAAGCTGGCTTCGTCTACCACCTTGAAGCCCATAAAATCCATGCCCGGTTCGTCGGCCGGACGCAGGACTACCGAAAACTTGTCTACTTCAGTCCAGGCTTTCAGATACACCCGGCCCTGTTCGTCGCGGTCGGTTTCGATCAGCCCCAACAGCTCCGTGTAGTGTTTGACTGCCGCATCCATATCAAGAACGCGAATTTGAACGTGCCCTGGGCGCATTACACCTTTTTTCATATCAGTTACCTCAACGCTTTTATTGTTGTGTGTTTCTCAAAGGACGCCGCCGCTTGGGGACGGCACTCAATAATCAGATCAGTCAGCGGGTAGACGCGGCAGGCCAGCACTTCGCCCTGCTCCACAGCCTCGGGAGGCGCGTGAACCCGACTCATTTTTCCGCACTCGAACTGGCCTTCCAGCACCTTGACCTTGCAGAAGCCGCAGCCACCGCCCCGGCAACCTACCGGCACGCAGCGCATACCGTTTTGCTCCATTGCCTTGAGCACGCTCTGCGCCGCCTCGCAGTCAAAGCTCTGGCCGCTGCACTGTTCTAAAACGCGAAATACTCTGCCCATGACGGCTCCCGCTATATCTTCTTGAACAGGGCTGAACGCTGGGCCTCACCCGCGCCATCAGCGGCGGTCAGGAAGCGCTCCATGAAAATGTCGCGCTCGAACAACCGCCCCTGCATCAGCGCGGTAATCGCAGCATCAATCATGGGCGGCGGGCCGCAGAGGTAAGCTTTATGACCGGCAAAGCGACCATCGAAATGCGCCTTGGCGGCCTCGTGAACAAAGCCGCGCTGCCCATCCCAATCATCGCCGTCAGCCACATCGCTAAGAGCGGGCACATAGGTGAAGTTGTCGTGGTCGCGCGCCAGGGTTTCAAACAGCTCGCGGTTGTAAAGTTCGGCGAGATTACGCGCGCCCTGGAACAGGGTGATATGACGGCTGTCGCCCTGCTCCAGCAGATCGAGAATCATCGACTGGGGGCTCGACAGCCCCGAGCCACCGGCAATGAAAATCAGGTCGCCGTCCTGCGAGTTACGAACAAAGAACTGGCCGTAGGGGCCGGACAGTTTCAGCTCCTCGCCCACCTGCAGCTGCTGGTGGATGTAGCCGGAGGCCGCACCGCCCTCAACCAGCCGCACATGCAGCTCAACCTCGTCGGCGCGCCCCGGAGGATTCGCCAGTGAGAAAGCACGAGGCCCCTCGACGCCCGGCAGTTCGATATTGATGTACTGACCGGCCTGAAACGTCATTGGCCGGTCCAGCTTGAGATGAATACCCTTGATGGTGGGCGACAGCTCGACAATGTTCGTCACGGTCGCCACGTAATCTTCGACCGGGTGGCCTTCAAAATCGGGGTCAACGTCAATGTCGGCCTCGATTACCACGTCGCTTTCCACCGTGGCACAGCAGACCAGCACCTTGCCTTCGTCGCGTTCAACATCCATCAACGCGAAAGGCGAGGCCTCGCCTACGTCAACATCACCTTCCAGCACTTGTACCTTGCAGGTAGCGCAGGTGCCGTGGCCACAGGCAAAGGGCAGCCACACACCCTGGCGAAGGGCCGCCTGCAGTATGGTCTGGCCCTCTTCCACCTCAATCTGTTCGCCAATCGGCTCTATGGTTACGGTATGAGTCATAGCAGTGTCCTCAGGAAGCCGAACCGTCGATGCCGTTCAGGCCCTGGGTGCGCACCGTCAGCATACTTTTATGATCAATACCGCTGTCTTTCAGACTCGCGGTCGCATCCGGCACAAAGGCTTCGTCATTCAGCACCCAGTCAGCGGCCAGAAAATTCGCCTTTGCCGAATCGGGGTGTGCCGCAACGGCGGGCTTGAGTACGGTTTCGACAAACTCGCCAAAGCTCATGTCCGGCGCCACCAGAAAAGCAAAGGGCGCGCAGAACAGCAGATGGTTGGGCCAGTACACATAGAGCAGCTGCATACCGTGGAAATTTTCGACCTTATCCTTGGGTTCAAACTTGTAGTCGTATAAGGCTTTAACAGTCATCGGTGTCACCTTGTTATTGTGGGTCGTGGAGCCGCCCGGTCAGCTCGCCGGGCGGCGTGCGGATCAGGCCGCGTCCTGTTTGTCTCCGCTGCGTTTGGCGGCGGGCGATTTGCCCTGAATCTCCAGCCAGCGGCGGTGATCAGGCGAATCGACATACTCCAAATTGTCGGTGCCCGGTTTGATGTGGTAGTACTCCGAAACCACCGTGCCAACGTCGGCACCGCCGCAGTTGCCCTGATAAATCTGGTGTACCGGCAACCAGGCCTGCACGTATTTCTCCGGCTCGTTTTTGAAAATGTCGCAGCAACCTTCCGAGCAGAAGTGGTAGCGTTCGCCCTCATACTTCAGCTGACGATGGCTGAAAGTGGTCGGTTCGTCTTTCTCGGTAAAGATGACGGGGATCTGGCAGACCTGACACAGCTGCGGCAGGGTGTTGTTGTAGAAACGGCGCCCCTCGGCATGCTCGTTTCTCAAATACTCGAAACGCGGGCGGTAGTACTTGTCGAAGGTGTCGGGATACTTCTCTGACAGCCAAGCCATTTCCTCTTCGTCGGGCATCCAGGTGTGGAAGTTGGTGGCATGACTGTACTGGTAGAAAGTCGACCAGGTTTGGTGGCTGACGTGGTGCTTGGCGTCGTTGGCAACATCCTGATAGTTGGGCGGACGAATGCCGTAGCGCTCAAGGTCTTTGAACAGGGCGCCACCATTTTGCTCGTAGTACACCTCCCAAGCCTCCGCCCAGGACATCACTTTGTTCGGCAGCATGTAGTCCATCATCATGCCTACCAGGCTCAGCAGGCGGAATCCGCGCCAGAACCACTTGTCGATCCACTGCTGAATAATCGGCACGTTGTCTTCGTGCTGCTCAAGAATGAACTTGATGACTTCCAGCCCCAGCGTCATGTGACGCGCCTCATCCGACTGGGCAGAGAAGCCGAAGGTAACGGTTGCCATGTCGCCGTTGTAGGCCGCACCCGACATAAAGGGCACAAACAGCAGGTTGGTCAGCACATATTCGAAGGAGAAAGAAATCGCCGTCAGGAACTCGAAGGGACCTGCGGAACGGGCATCGTCAAAGAAAGACTTTGGCACTGACAGGAACCACACGCGGTCGTGCATGTGCGCGCCGTCGTGCAAGCCGTTAAAGTGCTTGTTGTAGTGACTCATGGCGTGCTGCTGAGTCTGTGAGTGGCGCAGCTCGTCGATGGCCTGCATCTGACAGGCAACACGGGCACCGGCGCCGCTGAACTGACGACCCACTTTTGCATAACCCTGAAAAGCGGCGTGTTCAAGGGGCGATACCCCGCTGAGGAACAGTTTCAGCGCGTTTACATAGCGGGCATCGGAAATATTCTGGTGGCCGTTGTTCTGGGCAAAGGCGTCAAAAATGGCGTACAGCTTTTTCTCTTTTTCCGCCTGGTATTTCCAGTAGGCATCCATCGTCAGGCGGAACGGGTCTTCCCACTGCGACCAGTCGGTAATTTTGATCCCTTCAAACTGTTCGTCGGGGAAAATATCTTCTTTCTTCTGGTAGGACGGCTCCCAGGCCATGTCCCGCGTCAGGTACTGGTATTTGTCTTTAAGATTCAGTTTCTTCTGCTTGATGCTCATTATTCTTCTCCCGATCAATTCCACTGCAAAATAAAGTGGTCGTCGTCTTCGTCCACGTTGCCGCCGATACTGATGACATCCACCAGCATTTCCTGCACATCCCAGTCGCGGCCGAGTTTTTCTTCCATCGTCTCACGGTTAATCACCAGTCGTTTTTCCGCCTGAATACGGATCATTGCGGGCTGGTACTGCACCTCGGCGTGGGGGTTGTCCTCAACCACGGCATCCACCAGATAACGGGCGTTGTCGTTGTCCTGAAAGGCGATAAATACGAGCTGGCTCATGCGGAAACTCCCTGGCTGTTGAGACCGAATTTACTGAGGCTGTCTCTTATACACATCTGACGCTGCCGACGATCTACTCTGTGTAG
>OJGW01000503.1_pt1 | contig 12842 bp, 12 predicted proteins | sample 1594511 | NCBI WGS metagenome assembly OJGW01 (sample SAMN05416844, study PRJEB24817) | seawater metagenome | isolation source: Sea water | place: Canada:Atlantic | collected 2013-07
GCATACTATGCCACTGATACTGTTTATCTATATTAACAAACAATTGAAGCATGGCTGTTTTGCTGGGAGAGACAAAAAATATCGGTTCAGTAACTGAAGAATAAAAACTCGTGAGTGAGGTAATCGTCTTGCTAGATGACTTGCTCTCATCGCTCAGGCTATGAACCAAAGGCCAAGCAATGCTTAACACCGGCTCTTGGCCTGTATTTGTGTGATACAAACAATGAACGATTACATGACTGTTTTTAGGGAGCATAAACTCTTCTGTGGCAGCTAGCCAAGGCAAAGTTAATTCAAATAACCTTGCCTTAGGTAGACAGCTTTCATACTGAGCTTTATATTGGACAATAAACTCACTAAACGAAAGCGTGCCGTAGCTTGAATTTAAGCCCGAAAGTTGTTCGTTCTTAGCCATTAAGCTCTCTGCCATAAAATAAGACTACTCAGCTAATAACAAAGCCAATACTTGCTCTGTTTTTTCCTGCATTAATGCCTCATCACCTTTAGATTCAACATTTAGACGAACCACTGGTTCGGTATTACTGCTGCGTAAGTTAAAGCGCCAATTACCAAACTCCATACTAATACCATCAGTTTTATCAATCACTTGAGCTTGTTCTTGATAACAAGCTAGTACACGCGCGATAGCTGCTTTAGGATCTGCAATTTTATTATTAATTTCGCCCGATGATGGATAAGCAGCTATACGTTCTTTTACCAAGCTAGAAAGTGGTTGTTTACGTAAACAAACAAGCTCTGCAATTAATAACCAAGGGATCATACCACTGTCACAATAGAAAAAATCACGGAAATAATGATGAGCACTCATTTCACCACCGTAAATAGCATCTTCACTGCGCATACGTTCTTTGATAAAAGCATGACCCGTTTTACTTTGAATCGCTTGACCACCCGCTTGCTCGGTAATATCAATAGTATTCCATGTTAAGCGTGGATCATGAATGATTTTTGCTTCAGCTTTACTTCCTTCAATTTTACTTAAAAAATTATCCGCTAATAAGCCAACAATATAATAACCTTCAATAAACTCACCGTTTTCATCAAACAAGAAACAACGATCAAAATCACCATCCCAAGCAATCCCCATATCAGCACCATGTTCGATTACTGCTTCACGTGTCGCCGCACGATTTTCTATCAATAATGGATTTGGAATACCATTTGGGAAGTTACCGTCAGGCTGATGATGTACTTTAATAAACTCAACAGGCACATTGAGCGCATTAAAAGCACTTTCGATGGCATCCAGCGCTGGACCTGCCGTGCCATTTCCTGCGTTTACTACCAGCTTTAACGGGGTAATATTTTTATTCTCAATATACGTTAATAAGTGCTCAGTATAAGGTTGAGAAATATCAGCAGTTGTTAACGTACCTGGGGTAGCAACTTCGATAAAGTCATTTTTCTCGGCAAGCGCTTGGATATCGAAAAGACCCGTATCACCACTGATCGGCTTTGAATTCTCTCGCACCAACTTCATACCATTATAATCAATAGGATTGTGACTTGCAGTTACAACAATACCACCGTCACATTGTAAGTGACTGGTGGCAAAGTAAATGTGTTCAGTACCCGCTAAACCTAGATCAATAACATTGGTGCCACCTGCCATTAACCCTTCTGCCAAAGCCTGTTTTAACTCTTCACTGGTTAAGCGAATATCACCACCTACTACCACGGTTTTTGCTTGGGTATGTTGGGCAAAAGCACGACCCACTCGATAAGCGACATCGGTATTTAATTGTTCGCCTAACTTTCCACGGATATCATAAGCTTTGAAACAGGTAATTGCAGAAGGGCCCGACGTTAAGGCTACTTTAGAAGATGACATGAAATAATCTCGTCCTTGGTATTGTATAGATAATGTTGTGTAAAGCAGTAGAGGTTAACGTTTAACCAGTTGTACTTAACACGTTAGCTTTAAGGTATTTTAGTTTGATGCTATTTTTTCTTCTAATGCGGCTAATTTAGCTTCAAGCTCAGCTATTTTTACTCGCGTTTTAATCAGCACTTGTGTTTGCACATCAAACTCTTCGCGTGTTACCACATCAAGTTGTGATAATTTGCTTTGTAAGACTGTTTTAGCTTTATCTTCTAATTCATTCGCCATACTTTTCAAGCCCGGCGGGATAGATTCAGTGACTTGCTTAGCAATTTCTTCAATCTTTTTTGCATTCAACATAATAATTTCTCATCAATTTCACTTGATATCATTGTAACTGTTTTGCACATGACTAAAAACAGGTAAAATCTATCACATGAAAGTTTATTCGAATTAAGTAACTCAAAAAGCAATGAAATTAAATCCCGGACAGAATGAAGCAGTGAAATTTGTAAGTGGCCCATGCCTTGTGTTGGCTGGTGCAGGCTCGGGTAAAACCGGGGTTATTTGTCAAAAAATCGCCTACCTCATTCAAAAGTGTGATTACAAAGCGCGTAATATTGCTGCGGTAACATTTACCAATAAAGCAGCTCGAGAAATGAAAGAGCGTATTCAAAAAATGCTCGGTCGAGATCTAACTCGAGGTTTAACCGTTTCTACGTTTCACTCACTTGGGCTTGATATTGTGCGTCGAGAAATAAAAATCCTAGGTTACAAACCTGGTTTTACCTTATTTGATGATCAAGACTCACTAGCATTACTCAAAGAATTAACCATTGATGAACTCGATGGTGATAAGGATTTACTGAGTAAACTACAAAGCAAGATATCCAACTGGAAAAATGATTTATTCTTACCTGACGATGCCTTAAAAGCGGCAAATGATGCTGATAGCAGTGAATGTGCTGAATTTTATCAGCGTTATCATAAGCACATGAAAGCCTATAATGCCTTAGATTTTGATGATCTGATTTTGATCCCGACACTGTTAATGAAAAACTATCCTGAAGTGCGTGAACGTTGGCAGAATAAAATTCGTTATTTATTGGTTGATGAATATCAGGATACTAACGCGAGTCAGTACGAATTAGTGAAGCATATTACCGGCGAACGCGGTCGCTTAACGGTAGTAGGTGATGACGATCAATCTATATACTCATGGCGCGGCGCTAAACCTGAGAATTTAATATTACTTGGTAAAGACTTTCCGGCACTTAAATTGATTAAACTAGAGCAAAATTATCGCTCTAGTGGTCGTATCTTAAAGTGTGCCAACGTACTGATTGCTAATAACCCGCATGTCTATGACAAGGCATTGTTTAGTGAGCTTGCTTACGGCGTAGAGCTTAGAGTAATACAAGCGAAAAATGAAGAGAATGAAATTGAACGTGTTATAGGCGAACTCATTGGTCATCGCTTTATGAACCGCAGTCAATATAAAGATTACGCGGTGCTTTATCGTGGTAATCACCAATCTCGTTTGCTTGAAAAAGCACTGATGCAAAACCGTATCCCTTATAAAATCAGTGGTGGTACTTCCTTTTTCTCACGTGCAGAAATAAAAGATGTTATGGCTTATTTACGGGTATTGGTGAACCCTGATGATGACAATGCGTTTTTACGTATTGTTAATGTGCCTAAACGCGAATTAGGTCCGGCTACGTTAGAGAAATTAGGCACCTACGCCAACATGCGCCAAATTAGTATGTTTGCTGCCAGCTTTGAACTTGGTCTAGAACAAACCTTAACCGGTCGCAGCTTAATGAAGATGCAAGCATTTACCCAATGGGTCGTTGACATTGCGGATCAGGCTGAACGCGGTGATACTGCCGCAGTATTGCGCTCGATGATCCGTCAAATAAATTACGAAGACTTTTTATACGATACCTCAATGAGTGCTAAAGCGGCCGAGATGCGTATGAAAAATGTCACCGAACTTTTTAGCTGGGTAACGCAAATGCTTGAAGGTAGTGATGATGAAGAGCCGATGACCTTACCGCAAATTGTTACTCGTTTGACCTTGCGCGATATGATGGAACGAAATGAAGAAGAAGACAGTAACGATCAAGTTCAGTTAATGACACTGCATGCTTCTAAAGGCCTCGAGTTTCCCTACGTATTCTTAATTGGTATGGAAGAAGGTTTATTACCCCATCAAACCAGTATTGATGAAGGCAGTGTAGAAGAAGAGCGCCGCCTTGCTTATGTTGGTATTACTCGCGCTCAGCGTGAACTAATCTTTACTTACGCAAGAGAGCGCAGACAGTTTGGTGAATTATCTCGTACTGAAGCCAGTCGATTTTTGCATGAATTACCCCAAGATGATTTAAATTGGGAATTAGGTGCCGCGAAGAAGAAGACCGTTGAACACGTTGAAAAATCAAATCAACAAGGTATGGCCGGTTTACGTGCTCAGCTCGCTAAAGCCAAGGAAGCTAAAAAATAAGTTTACGATTTTAGTTTTTTGACCGGGCTATGCTAGCATTTAATTTTAGGTATAATCCAATCAACTCTAAATTTATGTCTAATTAAGTGATGATAATAGATGAAAAAAATCAATAAGATGGCTAATTTCAAAGGCGCCTTTCTCACTCTTATAATATTTTGGCAAGCGACTTTGTCTGCCAATACATTACCTAAGTCTTTAGCTGAGAATTCTAATAATCAACCTAAAGAAGCACTTATGTCTGATACTGTTAAAGCTGTAAAAAAGGCATTAGTTATTCAATTAGAAATTGTAGAATTAACTGATAATGGCGGCTTAACTTATGTAGGCGGGAAAGTGAACGCAGCCGATCTTGAGCTGTATTTATCCCAAATGAAGAAAATACTAGGTGATGACTTTACCCGTTATCGACAACATCAAAGTGAAAGAGATCATCAGACTTTCCACATGACATTAATTAATCCATACGAATACAAAACGGTCACAAAAGAGATCGATATAGGAACAATGTTGTCTGTATCTTTAAGCGGCTTAGGGAGAGTAAGTAAAAATAAAAAAACAACATATTTTGTTGTGGCTCAATCTCCACAAGCAACAAGTTATCGCCAGAACTTAATGTTAACGAATAAAGACTTTCATGTAACCTTAGGCTTTTACCCTAACGATATTTATGGTGTTAGTAAGGGAGTAGCAACACTTATTAAATAACAAACTGTATTGAAGCTTTATGTTGTTTTGCTAACATTCCTTAGAAGAGTATTACTCTCGCCACTTAAGTAATATCATTCAGACTAGTTTATTGAGCACCTAGCCAGGATTATAAGGTTTAAAGACAAGACATTGGTTGAATAGAATAGCTACAGCAATCTCTAAACAAACAGCGACGAGTAATAAAACGCTAGCGGCTTAACAGAATAGCCCCTGCAATAATAATTGCTGCAGTAATAATACTGTAGATAATACGATGGTTATTTTTACTCTGGTTTGCCAACAAGATTTGCATTAACTGCGTTTGTTGATGTTGGTTTTCACGGCTCGTTTTTAAGTAGTCGTAAACTAAGTCAGGCATTTCAGGCAGTTTTTCGTTCCAGAAAGGTAAGTTCGCTTTAATTTTACTCATAACGGCTTTAACACCCATTTGCTCTTTAACCCAGTTTTCTAAAAATGGTTTTGCTGTTTGCCATAAATCTAGCTGTGGATAAAGTTGACGTCCTAATCCTTCAATATAAAGTAAGGTTTTCTGCAGTAATACAAGCTGCGGCTGGACTTCCATATTAAAACGACGCGCAGTATTAAATAAATTAACCAAGACTTGTCCGAAGGATATTTCGGATAATGGTTTGTTGAAAATAGGTTCACAAACTGTGCGAATGGCAAACTCAAATTCATCAACGCTGGTATTGGCTGGCACCCAACCAGAGTCAACATGTAGCTGGGCAACTTTGCGATAATCACGATTAAAAAAAGCGACGAAATTTTCAGCTAAATAACGTTTATCTTCACGATTTAATGTACCAACAATGCCGCAATCAATAGCAATCCAAGTAGGATCTTTGGGCTGAGTTGCATCAACGAACACATTACCTGGATGCATATCTGCATGAAAGAAACTATCACGAAATACTTGCGTGAAAAATACTTCAACACCACGCTCAGCCAGTAACTTCATATTTACGCCAAGCTGGTTAAGCGTGTCGACTTCCCCCACACCAATACCGTAAATACGCTCCATGACTAAAACATTTTCAAAACTATATTTACTATAAATTTCAGGAACGTAAAGTGCTTTATCATACTCACTATCTTGTTCAAAATTACGTTTTAATTGGATAGCATTTGCAGCTTCTCGGTTAAGGTTTAATTCATCAATAATAGTTTTTCGATATTCTTCAACCACTTCTTTTGGACGTAAGCGTTTACCGTCAGGTAACCAACGGGCAACAACGCCAGCAAACAATGACATCACCTTAATATCAGCCAAAATGGTTTTACTAATATTAGGTCGTAAGACCTTGATAACGATATTTTTTTCTTGCTCACCAGTCATTAACGTTGCGGTATGAACTTGGGCAATAGAAGCCGACGCTAATGGAATCAAATCAAAGTCTTTAAAGTGTTCTTCAAAAACATCTGCCCCCATAGCTTTGATGATAATATTTTTTGCTTTTTCACCTTCAAAAGGAGTGACTTTATCTTGTAGTAAAGCGAGTTCATCGGCTAACTCAGGCGGCAATAAATCGCGTCGCGTTGACAGCATTTGACCAAATTTAATAAAAACAGGCCCTAAAGATTCTATCGCTAAACGAAAGCGTTGCTCTGGGGTTTTATCTTTATGTTTATTTCTCAACCAAAATAAACTGTGTCTGCCGACTTTAGCGTACCAGGGCAATAGACCCGCGGGTATCATCTCGTCTAAACCGAAATTCAAGAAAGTTTTAACTATTTGATAAAGACGTTGGCTACTCACAGTGGCGATTATTTCCTATGCATTATTAGTGATATTCACTAACTACTTTTTGATTATTTATTAGCTATGTCGGCGATGAGTTTATCAATTCGCGCAGACAAGGCATCCACCTCACTAGCAAGGTTTTTTGTCATTTGGTTAAAAGCGTTTAGTTGACTACTAGTAACCACTAAACGTTTCTCATGCACAAGATACTCGCTAATATCTGACTCAAGCTGTTTGCCTGTCGCGACAAACGATTTGGTAACTTTATTACCAAACTGTAAAAGTTTATGAGTTGGAACATCACCAAGATGCTTTGCAAGTTCTGATTGCCAATCTATTTCAAGTGATTGTGCGATATTAGCGAATTGTTGCGCTATTTTAATATCGCCAATAACATCCAATTCATCTTTTTTAATCAATTGAGTTAGAGACACATTAGCTTTTAATTTTTTAAGCGTATGTATGCTGGTGTTAATCGTGCAATCACTGCACTCATAATTAGACCTAACAATAATGCTAACGGGACTTGTAGTATTATCTACCGTAAAACATAACGGAAAAGGCAACTCGGCCAACTCAAGTGTTAACGTTTTTTGAGCTACTGCAGCAAAAGATACTGATTTATTATTTAAGCTCAACGCTTTGTTAATAATCAATTCAAGGGTTGCCGTAGCAACTTGCGGTAATAAAAGGCTGTTGCTCAGTTGATTACTAAATTGGTTATTTAATTGAGTACCAGCCTGGTTATTAAAAGGTGTCATGGCTAAAACTTGTAACCTTTATGTAAAGCAACTACGCCGCCAGTTAAGTTTTTGAAGCTGGTTTGTTCAAAACCCGCGTTCTCCATCATGCCTTTTAGGGTTTCTTGATCAGGATGCATTCTGATTGATTCGGCTAAGTATTGGTAACTTTCGCCGTCTTTAGCTACCAGTTCACCCATTTTAGGTAATATATTGAATGAATAAAAATCATAAGCTTTATTCAATACTTCATGTTCTGGTTTTGAAAATTCTAAAACAAGTAAACGTCCGCCTGGTTTTAGTACCGAATAAATAGAACGTAAAGCTTTATCTTTATCTGTTACATTACGCAGACCAAAGGCAATGGTGACAATATCAAAAGTATTCTCTTCAAAAGGTAAATATTCGGCATTGGCTTGCACGTATTCTATATTTTGCACTAAGCCTTTATCGCGCAATTTATCACGACCTACATTTAACATCGAACTGTTAATATCTGCTAATACAACTTTGCCTTCTCGGCCAACTAACTTAGAAAACTTAGCCGTTAAATCGCCCGTTCCACCGGCAAGATCTAAAACTTTATTACCTGGGCGTACACCACTAGCATCAATGGTAAAACGCTTCCACAAACGATGAATACCAAATGACATTAAATCATTCATCACATCATATTGCTTAGCAACTGAGTGAAACACTCCTGCAACCATAGAAATTTTATCGTCTTTTTCTATCGTTTTATAACCAAAGTGTGTCGTACTTTCATTGTCGACTTTAGCTGGTGTTTCTGGCGTTGTAGGTAAGTCACTGGCTTGAGAGTTTTGATCTGTGGGGGACATGATATTTTCACTTAAAGCAATATTAAAACTATAATTGCCGATAGTTTACTGTATGCATGCTAAATCACCAAATACCCCACTGACTTTTTATTGATCTAACTAAAACAAAGGTGTCATAAATCAGCAATAAATACTTAAAAGACATTTATTTAGCACTGCGCCAATGTAATAAAACAACATAGATGAAATAAAACTACAAAAAGACTTGCCAATATAGAGCATCTACTCTATACTTCCTTTCGTTCCCTAATGCGGACGCTTGTTGTAATAATTGAATATTCTAGCTTTCCTCATAGCTAAGTCACCGATAGCCTTGCTATCGGTTTTTTTTTGCCTGATTTTTATCTCTATCTTACAATTTCTCTCCCATCCCTAATTACAAATAGTTCAGCCGCAAAAACAAAAGAGATAAGTAATTTAAAGCTCTAACTTGTACTGAGTAATATCAATGAATTAATCAGATTGGTTTAATAGCGAAGCTCAACCAAGTTGTTTGCTCAGCGCTAACACGGTAAAATAATCTGCATCTATACAAACCTCCTAGGCAACTATGTTAATTAGCAGCGAACAACTCAACACAATAGAAAAGTACGATGAAGAAAAGCGTTTAAGTTACTTGCTTCAACAAGTAGTTAGCAATAAAGAAATTTGGATATTAGCTGATGAGCACGGTTGTGTGATGCTAAATACGGAAGATGAGGATTGTGTGCCTGTTTGGCCAAACGAAGAATTTGCACAACGCTGGGCAACTGATGAGTGGCAGGAATGTAAAGCTGAAGCTATATCGTTGAATAAATGGTATAGCCGCTGGAGCACAGGCTTAGTAGATGACGAGCTAGCCTTGGTTACATTTCCGAATCAAGATAATCAGGGCTTAGTCTTATTTCCAGAAGAGTTTGAAGAGGCGTTATTAAAAGAAACCAAGAAGCAAAACCGAAAATAAAGAAGTGCAGATCCGATAGTATTTAAAGTACATATTGATTGGTAACGGGTATATCTAGCCCTCTTGCTTTACAATTATAATTACCTGCATCGGGGAGAAATGTTAACTCTGGATATCAATATCTTTTAAGGACAAAATGAAAGTCAGCATTGGATCACTAACACACCCTGCGGTCATCGCATTGCTAGAAGAACATCATCAAGACATGCTACTACACTCACCATCAGAAAGCGTACACGCGCTGGATTTATCAGCGCTAGCGCAAAATGACGTTACTTTTTGGTGTGTTTGGAAAAACGATGAATTAGCCGGCTGTGGTGCCTTAAAAGAATTATACCAAGTTGATTAAGTTATTTCCCACTCAGCGAGAGTTAAAAGGCTCGAAGGTAAGGCATTGATTGAAGAGAATAGTTATTCTATTGTCAAAATCAATAACGCAGCATGTGAGCCTTTTAAACTCGCCCTTTGGGAGCTCATTAGCAAACTAATAACATCACAGAATTAATGAAATATAGAATAACTATGTTTAAAAAATTTTGCTTGTTCTAAGCTTGCTAATATAGCTCTGAGTAGGGAATAAATTTAATCAAATTGGTATTAGATGATACTCACGGTGAAATTAAATCCATGCGTACTTCATCACATTTTTTACGCCAAGGTGTCGCCAAGCTTCTTTTACAATATATCTTTGATCAAGCAATTACACGTGGTTACCAAAAACTCAGTTTAGAAACAGGCACCAAGACCGCATTTTTACCTGCACAGAAACTCTACCAGCAGCTTGGCTTTGAAGTTTGCCAGCCCTTTGCAGGTTATCAAGAAGATCCCTACAGTACCTTTATGTCAAAGAACATCTGCTAGCTTAGCTATTACGCTTACTATCATTTAAACGATAAACCGCTGAAAACCCCAAATCCATTTATCCACCTTAATTTTGTATTTTAACTTAACAAAAAGTAAGTTAAAATAACGTTTGAACGATATTCGAATAACATTTCCTATAGGGTTTACATGGCTCCAGCTCCACGGTTTAGTGCAGAAGAACAAGAAAGATTAATTATAGGCGCGGCAATCAAAGCGATAGAAGAAAGTAGTTTATTAGATTTCTCTATGTCAGCGATTGCCAAATTAGCAGGTCTGTCTATGGGATCAGTGTACAAATTTGTGCAATGTAAAGAAGATGTACTTATCGCCTTAGCCACTCGCATGTACCAAGAGCGACAATCCGTTTTCAAAAAGGTACTCGCTTTACCCTTAACAACACCAGAGCGTATTATAGCTATAAGCTTATTAGATTTTTCTAAAGTTCAAATGTATAACTTTGATAATCAACTTGAAAGTATTGTTAATACCGAAGCGATGATGAAGCGATGTTCAGAGCGCTGGTTATCGCTCATGATCGCCTGTGGAAAACAATGCGAAACTATGTTTCAACAGTTTTTGCAAAACGCTGCCGATTCTGGAGAATTAACTTCAGGTAGTCGCGATATTGAAGAAATCAATTTAGGCACTTGGTCATTATCGGTTGGTTACTTTCAAACGGTACGCTTGCATCAATGCTGGCACAATGATCTAAATGAGAGTATCGAAAATGAAAATAGCTTAGTGCTAGCTGCGGATAATGCACATATTCGCACCATGAAACGTTTAGTGAACACATACGATTGGCAACAAAAAGTTTCAAATGATGATATTGAAAAAGTTTGTCTGCACTTAGCAGACGCAGAACTTAGATAATAAACAAGAGTTTGCATTGATTTACTACAACTAAGAAAATCAAATCGAAGCAGCTGATAAAAACTAAATCACTTAAAGAATAAAAAGATAAAGGAACAATCATGAACATAACTAAATGGCTTTTAGTGATTATCATATTAGCCTGCACTATTTTTGGTTTATATAGCTACAAAGCATCGCTACAACAAGCTGCCAATGATCAAGCTGCGAGTATGCCTGAGATGGCGGCAACAGTCACCGCAGTGAAAGTAACTAATATTAACTACCAAAAAAATATCCAAGTCAGTGGCGAAGTACAAGCATTCAAGTTTTTAATGCTCAACAACGAACTGGCTGGTGAAATTACCCGTTTAAACGCAGCTTCAGGTCAGGTTGTTAATAAAGGACAAGTACTACTTGAATTAGATCATCGTGACGAAGATGCTCGTTTGATGGCAGCTAAAGCGACACTGACATTAAATCAACAAACGTTAGATCGTAATATTAAACTGCATAAAAACCGCGGAATTAGTGAAGAACAAGTTGATCAGGCTCGCGCTGCTATGCAAATAGCGAAAGCGGATATATCCGTAATCACCACGGCTATAGATAAAAAAACATTAACCGCGCCATTTACCGCTAAAGTAGGCATTCATACCTTAGAAGTAGGGCAATATTTAGATAAAAACAGTCAAGTACTTAAGCTTGTAGGGGTAAATGAATTCACTTGGATTGATTTCAATCTGCCACAACTGTACCCAGAGTTAGATTTATCTTCGACAGTGAAGATTAGTCCTATTAGTCAAGAGTCAGTGTTTGAAGCAAAAATTATAGCCATCGACCCACAATTATCTCGCCTGTCACGTCACTTAAAATATCGCGCGCAATTGCGCTCTTCAACATTATCGTTAAAACCGAATACCTTGGTGTCGGTGATTGTGCCAATTGCTAATAAATTAACTCTCGCCAGCGTACCTGATTTAGCGATAAAACGTGATGCATTAGGTAACTACGTCTTTGTTTTAGAAGCGGATGGAGAAGGTAGTTATCGCGCTAAACAAGTTCCCGTTGAATTGGGTGAACGACAAGGTGAGCAAGTTATGATCCTTGATGGTGTAGAAGCAGGACAACTTATTGCTAATAAAGGTGCGTTCAAATTATTTCCGGGCATGAAAGTATACCTTGCTGATGCAACTGCAACCGGTGTCAGCGAAGTAAAAAATCAAGCAGTAGTTACCGATGCTAACGCGCAATAATAAGGGATTATGATGCAAGAAAGTAAACCATCTGTAATGGACATTTTTGTAAGGCGACCGGTCGTAGCAATTGTCTTATCTATCATTATTTGTATTGCCGGTGTTTGGTCAGCAAGTAAAATTCCTGTACTGCAATTTCCTAAAATAGACAGTGCCTCATTAGTGATTGAAACCTACTATATTGGCGCTTCCGCTGACGTCGTAAAAGGCTTTATAACCGAACCTATTGAACGTGCAGCCGCGACTGTACCTGGCGTTGAATACGTTGACTCAACAAGCACCTCTGGCAGCTCTAAAGTAACCGCTTGGCTTAAGTTAAACGAGAATTCAACACTGGCATTAGCCGAATTAACAGCAAGATTAGGACAAATTCGTTTCGAATTACCACAAGGTGCTCAAGACCCTGTTGTGTCTGTCAGTCGTGCGGATAGGCCTTTTGCCGTATTTTACTTAAACGTGCAAGCCAATGGTAATGACCTATCACGTATTACTGACTATTTAACTCGCCAAGTAAACCCAGTTTTAAATGCCATTGAAGGTGTACAAC
>OJGW01000511.1_pt1 | contig 12811 bp, 9 predicted proteins | sample 1594511 | NCBI WGS metagenome assembly OJGW01 (sample SAMN05416844, study PRJEB24817) | seawater metagenome | isolation source: Sea water | place: Canada:Atlantic | collected 2013-07
TAGGATTAGGTTATTTAAAAATGGGTGATATGTCGCAAGCAAAACTTAATCTTGAGAAAGCGAAACGATTTTCACCAAACTTAGTACAAGTACATACAGCTTTTGCCCATTATTATGAGACAGTAGGTGAAGTAGCCCTCGCAAGTGAGTCCTTTGAACAAGCGTTATCCATTAAAGCTGACAGTGCTGATACCTTAAATAATTATGGGGTGTTTTTATGTCGACAAGGTAACGTTGCAGCGGCAGAAGTTCAGTTTCTTAAAGCGATTGCCGTACCTAGTTATTTATTAGTCTCGGAAAGTTATGAAAACCTTGCCTCATGTTATTTACAAAATGATAATTTTGAAAAAGCCGAGATGTACTTAAATAAATCTATTTACCATAGTCCAAATAGATCCGGTACGTTATTTCAAATGGTCCGCTTGCAATATGCCATGGGAAATTACAAGGACGCTAAACTATTTTTACAAAAATTTGAGCGTAGTACGCAACGTTTTACCGCAAATTCTTTATCGCTTGCCTATAAATTGTATTGGAAGTTGGGCCAACGTAGAACTGCAAGAAATTACGCTAATATGTTAGTGAGAATGTACCCGCAATCTTGGGAAGCTAAGCAATATCTACTCAATGAATTGGAGCTGATCGACGCTGATAATTTAGCGAAGAAATATCAACTTAGCCAAAAAGAAAAAAATCGTCATTTATCACAATCTCCTAAGAAGCGTGTCGTTAAACTTTCGCCCAAAAAATCAGTGAATACACCTTATACCAGTAGTGTTAAAACCGTCAAACCGACGGTGAGCTCAACTAATACTGCTAAGCAAGCAAAAGTGGTGATTTCAGCGCCAGCAACATCTACTCCACCTGCACTGATAAAAAGTACCACATCATCAACCTTGGCTTCAACAACAGTATTACTTTCTTCTCAAGTAGCCGGAACTGTTTCAGCAACAGATAAAAAAACAAGTAAACCAACAAATAAACCAACAAAAAATTCTGCAGTAACCACTTCAGAAAATGTAGTAGTGAGTAGCAGTAATACTGATAAAGTGATTCCAGTAGCAACAGAAGTGGCAACAGTTAAGCAAGTGGCTTCAAATACAACTGAACCTACATCAACGCAACCTATACCAGCAAAACGTGATGTGCCTTTGCCTGAGGCTTTGCCAAAAGTAAGCGAAACTAAAGTGGTTGAGACTGAAGTAGTGAAAGCTGAAGTCATCGCGGTTGCAGAAGTACGTAATAATATTGATATGGTTGAGCCTGAAGACGTCTTGCACACCGTGATACCTGGTGAGAATTTGTATAGCATCTCTGTGGAATATAATGTCAAACTTAATACATTACGTAAGTGGAATAATATTTCCGAAAAAAATAAAATCCAGATAGGCGATAAACTCTATGTGGTTGATCCTCAAACAGTGAAAAATATTAATGACTAATGATCTATCCTCTGCTTCTAAAGTAGAAAACGAACAACCGACTGATATAACTGAAAAAGTCACTGAACTAGATGAATTTATGGAAGTTTTGAGTCCTGGCGCTATGTTAAGTGAAGCTCGCAAAGCGTTATCACTTTCACAAGAATTCATTTCCAGTAAGCTGAATTTAAAAATAGGACTTGTTGAAGATCTTGAAAATGATATCTTCGATCCATCAATGCCTGTAACTTTCAATCGAGGCTATCTAGCAAATTATGCTAAATTAGTTGGCGTTGAGGTAGAAGATATACTGTCAAGTTATGATGCGCTTGATGCCGCTACGATTCAGCGTAGCGAAATGTTGAGCTTTTCTAAAGAAACATCGAAACAAGCAGAGCATAGCCGTGTTATGTGGTTGAGTTATTTGATCGTAGCTGTTTTTGTTGGTTTAACCGTATTATGGTGGCTGCAAGAGAGCAGACCACAAGCAGATGACTCCTTAACTGTGATTCCAACTTCAGTTCCTGCTGAAGCCGTTAGTGATGATGTTGCAACGTTGAATATTGAATCTTCTTCTTTGGCTGTTGAACCGATAATCGTTAATGATCAGCTAGGTGAAAAAAAAGATGAGGCAGAATTAGCACTAGACAGGACAACTAAAGCGCTAATAAATGATGCAAATAATGATCTTAACGCTTTGGATAATGTTGTAGTAAATGTAAATGATGTTTCTCAAGCTGCAGAATCAAAAGTAGCAGCGATAAGTACCGCAGTGTTTACCTTTAAAGGTGATTGCTGGGTAAATATTTATGATGCAACGGGTGAAAGAATCGCTTGGGGTGTGAAAAAGTCCGGTTATGTAATGACTATACAAGGTATAGCGCCACTGCGTATTACTGTCGGAAAACCAGAATTGGCCAGTATTGTTTTTAATGATCAGCCCGTAGATATGTCGGCGTTTAATGTTGGCAATATTGCTAAATTTAACTTACCTATTGTTGAGTAGTTACTGTGTTAGGGGAATCCTTAATTTAGTTACTACTTAGCATAAAGAAAAATATAAAGAAAAATTATGTTTAAAGAATCACCAATTATACGTCGTGTCTCTCGTCAAATTATGGTCGGTAATGTACCTGTTGGCGGTGATGCGCCTATTACTGTCCAGTCAATGACAAATACATTGACCACAGATGTCGCCGCAACGGTAGCGCAAATAAAAGCACTGGAAGCCGTTGGCGCTGATATTGTTCGTGTTAGTGTCCCGACAATGGATGCTGCAGAAGCCTTCCGTGAAATCAAAAAACAAGTGAAAGTACCTTTAGTTGCTGATATTCACTTTGATTATCGTATTGCCTTAAAAGTTGCCGAATACGGCGTTGACTGCTTGCGAATTAATCCAGGTAACATTGGTAATGAAAATAGAATTCGCAGTGTGGTTGAGTGTGCTCGAGATAACAATATCCCTATTCGTATTGGTGTCAACGGTGGTTCATTAGAGAAAGATATTCAAGAAAAGTATACTGAGCCAACGCCGGAGGCTTTGTTAGAGTCGGCTATGCGTCATGTTGATATTTTAGATAGACTCAATTTCAATGAGTTTAAAGTAAGTGTTAAAGCGTCTGACGTTTTTTTAGCGGTTGAATCGTATAAATTATTAGCAAAACAAATTGATAACCCATTACATTTAGGCATTACCGAGGCCGGCGGCTTACGCTCTGGTTCGGTAAAATCATCCGTTGGTTTGGGCTTATTATTAGCTCAAGGAATTGGTGATACTTTACGTATTTCTCTCGCGGCTGATCCGATTGAAGAAATTAAAGTGGGCTTTGATATTTTAAAGTCACTGAAGTTACGTAGCCGCGGTATAAATCTTATTGCTTGCCCAAGTTGTTCTCGTCAAGAATTTGATGTGGTATCGACAGTCAATGCATTAGAACAACGTATTGAAGATATTATGACACCCATGGATGTCTCAATTATTGGTTGTATTGTTAATGGTCCAGGTGAAGCGATGGTCTCAGATCTTGGCTTAACAGGTAGCAGTAAAAAAAGTGGTTATTACTTAGATGGCATACGTCAAAAGGAACGCTTTGATAATACTGATCTTGTTGACCAATTAGAACAACGCATTCGCGCTAAAGCACGTTCAATGAGTGAACGTCTTGATGAAAAAAACAAAATTGATATCCTAACAAAAGATTAAAACGGACGTTAACTTATCGTGTAAGGCAATTAAAACACTATAAGCACCATGGTTTATTCGATTCGCATTATTAGGTATACTGCGCGCTGCGCAATTTTAACACAGCATTAAGTGCCAGAGAGTGAGCCCAAAAGGGCTATGCTGCTCGGACTTATAGAAAAATAAAAAGAGAGAACAGCTCAGTGGCTAAACAAAAGGCTCTACAAGCGATACGTGGCATGAATGATTGCCTTCCAAGTGAAACGAATATTTGGCAAATGGTTGAAACAGTACTGCGCCGTGTTGCCAGTAACTACGGCTTTGCTGAAATTCGCATGCCGATTGTTGAGTCAACAGCGCTATTCAAACGTGGTATTGGTGAAGTGACCGATATTGTCGAAAAAGAAATGTACACTTTTGATGACTTAAATGGCGATAGCTTAACATTACGCCCAGAAGGTACTGCAAGTTGTGTCCGTGCGGGAAATCAGCATGGCTTATTATATAACCAAGAGCAACGTCTTTGGTATATGGGACCTATGTTTCGTCATGAAAGACCACAAAAAGGTCGTTACCGTCAATTTCATCAATTTGGCTTAGAAGCCTTTGGAATTGCGACTCCGGACATTGATGCTGAAATTATTTTACTGACTTCTCGCTTATGGCGGGAACTTGGTATCAATGAATTTGTCACACTAGAGTTGAATTCATTAGGATCGAATGAAGAACGTGCTAATTACCGTGAAGCTTTGATTGCTTATTTGCTTGAGCATGAAGAGCTACTTGATGATGACTCTAAGCGACGTATGCATACTAACCCTTTAAGAGTATTGGATAGTAAAAATCCACAAGTACAAGAAGCACTCGTTAATGCACCTAAATTATCAGATCATTTTGGTGAAGAAACGCAAACGCATTTTGATACGTTATGTGCTCGTTTAGATGCAGCGGGTATTAACTATGTATTAAACGAGCGTTTAGTGCGTGGTTTGGATTATTATAACCGTACCGTGTTTGAATGGGTTACTACGACACTGGGCGCTCAAGGTACTATTTGTGCCGGTGGTCGTTACGATGGTTTAGTTGAGCAGCTAGGTGGTAAAGCAACACCTGCTTTTGGTTTTGCTTTAGGTATTGAGCGTTTAATCTTAATGCTGACAGAACTAGAAAAAGTATCTAACATCCGTCCACAAGTAGACGCTTATGTGGTTATCTTAGGTGATGATGCACAAGTTGCAGCAAATAAATTAGCTGAACAATGGCGTGATCAAGTACCGGAGCTAAGACTGCAGTGTCATTGTGGTGGCGGCAATATGAAAAAACAATTAAAACGTGCTGATAAATCAGGAGCACAAATCGCGTTAATCTTAGGTGATGATGAAATCACTCAAGAGAAAGTTATGGTGAAATACTTACGCGGACAAAAAGAACAAGAAAGCGTGGAATTTACCCAAGTTTCGAGCTTGTTATCTGAATTAATTTAAAGGCTGTAGGCCAAGGTGAAGTAGTGGAAATTTATCAAACAGAAGAACAACAAGTAGAAGCAATTAAAAGTTATTGGCAACAAAATGGTAATACTATTATCGCGGGTGTTGCACTAGGTTTTGCTGGATTTATCGGGTTTAATCTTTATCAAGATAACAAGTTTGAAGAAGAATTAGTTGTATCAGATAACTATCAAACACTTATCGAACAAAGCGGTAAAGATGCTGAAGCGTTTACTGCGAATGGCGAAAAATTTATCAGTGAAAATGGTAATAATAGCTATGTTTCTTTAACAGCGCTGGCGCTTGCTAAAGAATCAGCTACCCATAAAGATTGGCAACAAGTTCAGAAACAATTAACTACTGCTATTGAATCTGCGCCAACGGATGGTATCAAGGCAATTGCAAGTCTACGTTTAGCACGTGTTCAAGTTCAGCTTGAGCAATTTTCAGAAGCTCTTGCTACGTTAAATAGTAATTTACCTGAATCATTTACTGCTGCTATTGAAGAAATTAAAGGTGATGCTTACCTTCAACAAGGTAAAAATGATCTTGCTCGTAGTGCTTACCAAGCAGCAATTGCTGCCGATGGCATTGCTACAAGCCCAAGCTTACAAATTAAATTAGATGATTTAGCACAAGTATCAACTTTACCTGTTGCTGAAGTAGTTGCCGCTGAACCTGCGGCTAAGTAACCTAAAGAGGTTATTTGGCAAGATTATTTACTTTTGTTAATAAGGCAAACTATGCGTTGTTTTGATAAAAAAATTTTTAAAGGTCTGAGTACTAAAAAAGTGCTCGCCATCATCTTATTGTCTTCAAGCTTATTTGCTTGTTCGTCAAGTGATGAGGAAGACCCTAGCACTAAAGTTGCTGAACTCTCTGATTTAGATAATGCTTTTGATGTGGAAATATTGTGGGACCGAAGTGTAGGTGATGGTGTTAATGACTATTTCTCGCGTATAAAGCCTATTGTTGCCTACAACAAAGTTTATAGTGCCAGTCGTGAAGGTGATGTTGTTGCCTTTGATAAAGAGAGCGGTGATGAAGTTTGGCAAGCTGATTTAAGTGATATTCATGACGAACGTAGCTTTTGGGATAGTCGTGTTTCTGCTTTAGTTGCCGGCGGTCCTATCGCGGGTATGAACAAAATATTTGTTGGCACTGAAAATGGTGATGTTTTTGCCTTAGATGCAGAAACAGGTGAGCTCATTTGGCAAGCAAAAATCAAGGGCGAAGTGATTACTGCACCGGCCATTGATTCTGGCATTTTAGTCGTAAACTCTGCTTCAGGCGTACTTAAAGGTTTTGATGCGAATACCGGTGATGAGATGTGGAAGGTTGAACAAGATGTTCCTGCATTAACATTACGTGGCATAAGCACACCGGTGATTGCGTCTGGTGGGGTGTTAGTTGGCTCTGGTAAAGGAGAGTTAGGCGTATACATACTGGATAAAGGCCAAGCGGGTTGGACAACTGAAGTTGGTGAAGCAACAGGTTCAACAGAGTTGCAGCGCGTTATTGATGTTGACTCAGCTCCGGTAGTGTTTGGCGATAAAGTTTATGCCATCTCTGCTCGTGGTAACTTAGTTGCTATCGAATTACAGTCAGGGCGAATTTTATGGAAACGCCAGTATTCTTCATATAGACAAATTGCTGTTCATCGTAATGATATTTTTATTACCAATACTCGTGGTCATATTTATGCCCTTAATCGAGTTAATGGTATTGAGCGCTGGAGTAATGTCGAACTCACGAATCGTAGTGTAACTGGACCTGCAGTGGTTGATGACTATGTTGTGGTTGGTGATTTTGAAGGTTATTTACATTGGCTTAATCAAGAGACGGGTGAAATAGTCTCTCGTCATCACGTTGACAGTAGTGGAATATATTCAACGCCGACAGTCGTTGATGATATAATGTACAGCCAATCTCGTGATGGTGACTTACAAGTTATCGTTACACCAAAAATTGTCAGTGCAGCTCAATAAACTGCACTAGTTTATATACCCAAACTACCTGAAATCTGAACCTTCAAGTGGCTTGGGAATAAGTTGTTTTTTTTTTAATAAAACAACTAAAATTAATAACGGCTCCGATGCAAAGTGCATTAGGAGCCGTTGCTTGTTTTTAGCAATATCATTTTTAAGTAAGCTGACTAAGTGGTTTTGCTTTTAAGTTTTGGTATTTAGTTTTTATATTTGTTTGAAAAGCCATGCATTACTCGCTTGCATGGTGATTCTTTTGAGGTGCTCATGCTTCCTGTAGTTGCTCTAGTTGGCCGTCCTAATGTCGGAAAATCAACGTTATTTAACCGTTTAACCCGTAGTCGTGATGCTCTTGTAGCCGATTACCCTGGTCTAACTCGCGATCGTCAATATGGTCAAGCTGAAGTAGAAGAACATCCTTTTATTGTTATTGATACCGGTGGTATTAACGGTGATGAGCAAGGTATCGATGTGCTTATGGCTGAACAGTCATTAATGGCGATAGAAGAAGCTGATGCAGTACTCTTTTTAGTTGATGCACGAGATGGCCTGACGGCAGCTGATCATGGTATTGCCGATCACTTGCGTAAACAAAATAAAAAAATATTTGTAGTAGCTAATAAAATTGACGGTATCCATGGCGATTCCGCTGTTGCAGAATTTTACTCATTAGGATTAGGCGAGCATGTTCATCAAATAGCTGCTGCCCACGGTCGTGGTGTTACACAACTTTTAACACTTGCACTAACCCCTCATATTGAAGAGCTTGGTCAGCCCAAAGCAGAAGAGAATGAAGGTGAGTTTGATGATGCTTTCTTTAGTGATGAGGATGTTGAGTTAACGGAAGAAGAGCTTGCCAAAAAACTTGAAGATGAACCGCAAGAAAATGACAAAATAAAGTTAGCGATCATAGGGCGTCCTAATGTTGGAAAATCAACGTTAACCAACCGAATATTAGGTGAAGAGCGTGTTGTTGTTTACGATATGCCTGGCACAACACGTGATAGTGTTTATATTCCAATGGAGCGTAATGGTCGCGAGTACACTTTAATTGATACGGCTGGTATTCGCCGCCGCAAAAATGTTACTGATGTTGTAGAAAAATACTCAGTGATTAAAACGCTGCGTGCTATTGAAGATGCTAATGTTTGTCTTCTTATTATTGATGCTCAAGAAGGTATTAGTGATCAAGATTTAAGTTTGTTAGGCTTTATTCTCGAAGCAGGCCGTTCACTCGTTTTAGCCGTCAATAAATGGGATGGGTTAGAAGATCATGAGAAAGATCGTATTAAGACTGAACTTGATCGACGCTTAGGTTTTATCGATTTTGCCCGTGTACATTTTATTTCAGCTTTACATGGTACAGGTGTTGGTCATTTATATGAATCAGTTGAAGAAGCGTTTGTTTCGGCAACTAAACGTATTTCAACGGCTATGGTAACCAAAATACTTGATATGGCGGTATTTGATCATCAACCACCTTTACATCAAGGTCGACGTATTAAACTTAAATATGCTCATGCTGGTGGTTATAACCCGCCTATTATTATTATTCATGGTAACTCAGCGAAGAAATTACCTATGTCTTATAAGCGCTATTTAATGAATTATTATCGTAAGTCATTAAAAATGATGGGAACACCTATCCGTATTCAATTTAAAGATACCTTGAATCCATTTGCCGGTAAGAAGAAACTAAACTACACAGAGCAAAAGAAAATTGCTCGTGCTACGCAAGGTTATAAAAAAGACTAGGGTTTACTGCAACGCCCATATAGCCGTTACTAATCAATTGATATATTAAAGAGTTTTTTAACATGTTGAAAGGTAACGGTGATATAAATAGCAAGTTGCAATCAAGCCTTGGTTTTACTAAGGTAACAAACATGCTCCACGTATTATCTTATCGAAGAATATGGCTGAACCAGAAATCTTAATTGATCCAACTAAACCCTCTGCACGTAATTTGTCTTTTCTCAAAGCGGGTGCGCCGATTATTATTGATATCTCTACACCTGCAGGTCAAAAAAGAAAGTTTAATACTTACTTTATTGGCTACTTGCCTAAAAAATATGTGTTAATTGAATACCCTGACTCATCAAAACTGGGTGCTTTTTCTCAATACATTGGTCAAGGTACTGTGATTACGGTTCGTGGTCTTATTGAAGGTCGAGACGGTGCAGCGGTTGCTTTTATTAGCACTGTTAGACAAACCTTACAAATTCCCTCCCGCATTATGGTGTTAGACATTCCAAATACCGTGACATTGCAGCAACTGCGTTCCTCTGTTCGCATTGAAACTCAGATAGTTGCGAAAGTTAAAATTGATGATGTTTACTGGCAAACAACCATGACAAATTTATCTGTTAATGGTGGTCAGTTAGATATTATCAACGGTGAAAAGTTGGTACTGGCGGAAGATAAAATCATTGAGATTTTAGTAGAGACAAGTAAAGGTGAGGACAATATTAAACTTAACGCGACCGTTTGTAATTTTAAACAACAAATTGATGGCGTATCGTTTGGTGTTAAATTTAATGAAGTGAATAAGCAGCAAGTAATAGAGTTACTCTATCAAGCTTTAGCTTGAGACAATACAGTTTTTCCCTGCTGATTTTGCTTTGTATAAAGCTAAATCAGCGCGTTTTAGAATAGTATCGACATTATCCTTCTCATTGGCAGAGGTCACACCTAAACTAATGGTCACTTGCTGCTGGGCATCTTGGGCTAATTGATTACTTTGAGCAACCTGTGAGCGTAATTGTTCAGCAATGATCTGAGCTTGATTAATATCAGAGTCGATTAACAGAATAATGAATTCTTCACCGCCCCATCGTGCAACAAAATCACTTTTTCTAACATTACTGTTTAATGTTTTCGCTAAAGATATTAGTACTTTATCGCCAACGTCATGTCCCTTAGTATCATTAACGTATTTGAAGTTATCAATATCAATAAATACAAGAGAAAGCTGACTATTATTTCGCTCTTTGAGCAATAACAACTTTGTTAATTCTTCATGAAAACAACGTCTGTTTGGTAAATCAGTTAGATCGTCATGACTGGCCAGTTTATCAAGTTTCAAATGAATTCTTCTTACGTATAGCACAATGATAAAGCTGATAAGTAAGGTTATGATTGCTGATAACAGTATATTGAGATAAAAGGTTTCTTCTGCAGCCTGAGTAAAGTTATTAACTTTGGCTTCAACAATAAGGTACAAATCTAATTCATCGATGTATTTTCTATTAAGTAAAAAATCCTCTCTCGCTTGTGTGTAGTCAAACACCTTACTGCCTTTACCAATAATGTCAGAAAGTTGGTTAGCTAATTCTGGAATATCACTAAGGTTTTTTAATTTTTTTACATTTTGTTCAGCAATGACAACCTTGCCATTTGCATCGACAAAGTACACTGAAAACTGATAACGTTGCCTGAAGTCTTTTAGCATGTCATTGATATAAGAAGTCTTCAGACCAACACCTGTAGCCCCGATCATATGATAATTATTATTAAGGATTTTATGGTTAATAAACATGATGAGTTCACTCCCCATATTCGTGTTGTAATCGATATTGATTTCGTTTAATTCAGATGCTTTTTGAAAGTCTAAATACCACTGGCTATTAGGGTTTTTTTCATCAATTTTATCCAGCATTCCTTTCGCAGAGTAATAATTTCCGCTTTTATCAGACACTAAAAATGCAGTGAACATTTGGTATTTATTTTGAATGGTTTCTAAATAACGTACTATTTGCTGTACGTCATCTTCTTCGTCAGATAACCAGTCTATTAAAAAAGTATCGTGCGCCATCATAGAGGCTATCAAATTGGGTTCTATGATGTTTTTCTGAATTTCAGTATAGATATTATCGATAGTTAACGGTAAAGCACTACTTTTTAGTTGCTCCCGCGTTGTTTCCATCGAGGTTAAATAGTTAATTATCGTTAAGGTGGCTGATAAGATAAAAACTAAGGTAGTTATAATAAAAACAATTCGATAATTAAAGCGCATAGCATTAAGCTACCTTAGAAAATACATATTGAAATCATATCAGCTATTTAGTGATATAACAGTAAGCTTTATGGCGTAAGGTTAGTTCTTATAACCTGTAGAATAGGCACTAAATCACTTTAGCTTTGACGTTTCCATCACTAAGTTGAATACTAATTTCTTCATCTGTTTTTACTTGTGCAACTTTACTAATCACTTCGTTTTTACTGTTTCGTGTCACGCTGTAACCCCTCGCTATTGTGGCAAGTGGACTCACTAGTTGTAATTGCTCAATCAAATGTACAAAGTTTTCACGGTTATGTTGCAATGAATTGTGCATGGCTTGTGTGAGTCTATGTGCATTTTGGCTCACGTGCTCTTGCTGCAATTGCATGGTTTTTATAGGAGACTGTTGAAGCAATCTTTGTCTAAGCTGAACAGGTTTACTCTGCAGTTGTTCAATATTGCGCTTCATTACTTGTTTTAATCGTAGACTTAATTCATCTGCTTTTTGCTGCTGTAACTGTAATTGTTGTTCGGGATGTACTTGCGATAAACGGTGCTGCAAATAATTTTTTTCATTGCTTAAGTAGCCTAGTTTGCTTTGTTGAGCTTTTACCAAACGTTGTTTAAGCGTGTGTAATCGATTAAGTAATTCACTACTATCACTTGAGACTAACTCTGCTGCAGCAGAAGGGGTTGGGGCACGTAAATCGGCAACATAATCACTCAAAGTTGTATCAATTTCATGGCCAACGGCACTAATTATCGGTAATGCACTGTGATAAATAGCGTGAACGACACTTTCCTCATTAAATGGCCATAAATCTTCTAATGAGCCACCACCTCGACCAACAATAAGCACATCACATTCATTACGATTATTAGCGCTCTCAATGGCATGACAAATGTCCCCTTGTGCATATTCGCCTTGTACAAGTGAAGGATAAATAATGGCTTTGATATTTGGGTTACGACGTTTAAGTACGGTTAAAATATCTTTAACGGCTGCGCCTGTCGGTGAAGTGACAATACCAACACAGTTGATATGTTCCGGTAGCTGCTTTTTATGTGATGAATCAAAAACGCCTTGGGCATGAAGCTTATTTTTTAATTGTTCAAATTGTTGACGTAATAAACCTGTGCCAGCATCTTCCATATGCTCAATAATTAATTGAAAGTCACCACGTGGCTCATATAAAGAAACCTTTGCCCTAACTAATACTTGTTGACCATTGCTCGGCGTACCACCTGTACTTAAGCGGACACGTCTATTGCTTCCCTTAAACATGGCGCATTTAACTTGTGACTTCGCATCTTTCAACGACAAATACCAATGGCCAGAGCTAGCGGCAATAAAATTTGATACTTCGCCAGTTAACCAAACCGTGTTGAGTTCGCTTTCTAGAATGAAACGTACTTTTTTAGTTAATTCGCTGATTTGTAAAATATGCTGTTGGCTCATAATAGAGAGAAATTAAGGCTTAATAATTGAGAAGATTCACTATTATTTATTGAATGGGGCAGTCTTTCAATTTATTTTCATCATTTAAAACTATTTAGCGTATATTTTTACAAACTTTTAATAAAAAGTTAATAAAAATAGGTTTACCTAAAACAATAAAACGGTTAAAATTCTGCCGCAATATTCACTCCCTAACCAACCCTTTTAGAGAGATGTTGCGATGCTAAGAATTGCCCAAGAAGCTTTAACTTTTGATGATGTATTACTTGTACCTGCT
>OJGW01000524.1_pt1 | contig 12739 bp, 8 predicted proteins | sample 1594511 | NCBI WGS metagenome assembly OJGW01 (sample SAMN05416844, study PRJEB24817) | seawater metagenome | isolation source: Sea water | place: Canada:Atlantic | collected 2013-07
TCTCGTGGGCTCGGAGATGTGTATAAGAGACAGACATAGATTCGTTTACAGTACACCATTACCTAACAGAGCCTGCTGCTTTTGCCACATCTAATTACACAGACCGCAAAGCTTTCGAAGACGATTGGATGGCTCCTTATTTTAATAAACCCTATACAGAGCGTCGTGAATATGCAACTTCTAAATTTATTTCTGAAATTTCAGAAAACCCTTTTGGTGTAATAAACGTGTACTTAAAAAACCAATTACACAATCTCACCACTCCAAGTTTGTATGTGTTAGATGCTAAAAATTTAAAGAACACACCTTTCTTTACGTTAAGCAAGACTATACTATTACTGCTTTCAAAACTCCAAAATATTGCATTCTCGTGTTTAGGGATAGTAGGTTTATTATTAACGCTTTTCCTTGCTTTTAAAAAGCAACTACAATTTAAAGAAGATAAATTACTGCTATTTATTTCGTTATCCTTAGGATATACAATAACGGTTATAGGGATTTCTGCAGAACAATATGACAGGCTTAACGTACCTAACTATGCCTTAATTATTATTTTGAGTATTTTATTATATCCAAAACTTAAGTCTTTAAGTAAGGCTAAGTAGTTTGTTTTTTCTGAACAACCTCAAATACCTTTTGACCATCACACTTTAAAGTTTTTGAAGGATATTTAAGGAGTAAAGCATAATCATGAGTTGCCATTAAAATAGTGTTGCCATTTTTGTTTATGTCTTGCAACACTTCCATAACCTCAACACTCGTTTGCGGGTCAAGGTTACCTGTTGGCTCATCTGCCAAAATAAGTTCTGGATCATTAAGCAGAGCTCTTGCTATTGCAACTCTCTGTTGCTCGCCACCAGATAATTGGTAAGGAAACTTAAAGGCTTTGGTTTTCATGCCAACCTTATCAAGAACTTCGTCTATCTTACTATCCATCCCTTTTTTGTCTTTCCAGCCAGTTGCTTTAAGAACAAACTCTAAATTACCTCGAATAGTTCTGTCATTCAATAATTTAAAATCTTGAAATACTACACCTAGCTTTCGTCTTAAAAAGGGAATATCTTTCTCTTTTAATGTTCGTAGGTTATAATCAACTATACTACCTTCACCTTCTTGCAATGGTAAATCGCCGTATAGTGTTTTCATAAAACTACTCTTCCCTGTTCCTGTTTTTCCTATTAAATACACAAAGTCACCTTTGTTTATATGCACATCTACTTCAGAAAGTATAAGGCTTTCACGTTGATAAATTGCTGCATTTTTAAGTTCTAAAACAGTTTCAGACATTGGTGTAGGTTTTGGGTTAAAAGTACAAATTTTAGCTAATGAGGCGTAAAATGTTGCTATAGTTTTTAATATACAGACAACATATTTAAAAAAGCTTCTCTTCTATAACTTCAACTTAAACACCTTAGTATCATCATAAATTTACTGTTGTATAATTACCTACGTTAAAGCTGTATAAGATTTGCATAATTATAACAGAACTTTCACGTTATGATAGTCATGAACTTGTAATTTAGTTCTCCAGAACCTACTAACAATTATTTATAATGAAACTACCCAAAATATTAGTCATCCTAAGTTTCGGATTACTGTTACATACAGCCTCAGCACAACAAACGGCTGTATTTACAAATCAATATGTAGCGTATGAGCAAGCTCTGTCTTTGTACGATAACAATCAATTTGCTGCAGCACAACAGCAATTTGAAAAAGTAAAGCTAACCACAGAAGATGGTACTGTTGAGGCCAATTGCGCCTATTATATTGCTAATTGTGCAGTAAGACTTAACCAGCAAGGTGCAGATGATCTTATGCAGGATTTTGTAGATCGATATCCTACAAGTACAAAACGCAACTCAGCGTTTAGTGATGTTGCAAACTATTACTTTGAGAACGGTCAATATTCTCGTGCAAGAAAATGGTATGACCAAGTAAACCAAAGTAATCTTTCTAACTCAGAAAAAGAAAAATTCAATTTTAATTATGGCTATACATTATTTCAGAACAAACGTTTTGATGATGCTAAAAGCTATATGAATAAAGTAAGAGACTCTAAAGAATATGGTGCGCAGGCAAAATATTACTTAGGATTTATGGCTTATGAAGGTGACGATTATCAGGAAGCAGACGAGCTGTTTGAAGAAGTAAAAGGAAACGATCGTTATGAGAAAAACCTAAGCTACTTTCAAGCTGATATGAATTTCAAGCTTGGTAAGTTTGAAAAAGCTGTAGCCGAAGGTAAAGCACAACTTGCAAAGTCTAATCCTAAAGAAAAGTCGCAACTTAACAAGATTATTGGTGAGAGCTATTTTAATTTAGGTAATTATGCTGAAGCTGTTCCTTACCTAAAGGAGTATAGAGGTACAAGAGGAAAATGGAACAATACAGATTACTACCAACTAGGTTACGCCTATTACAAACAAGGCGAGTTTGATAATGCGATATCTGAATTTAATAAAATTGTAGATGGTAAAAATGCTGTTGCTCAAAACGCATACTACCACTTAGCAGAATCTTATTTAAAGCTTGACCAAAAGCAGCAAGCCTTAAATGCATTTAAAAACGCTTCTGAAATGGAGTTTGATAATGCTATTAAAAAGGACGCCCTTCTTAATTATGCAAAGTTATCCTATGAAATAGGAAACAGTTATGAGAGTACGCCAAAAGTGTTAACACGTTACTTAGAAACGTATCCAGATACTGCAGAAAAAACTGAGCTTCAAAATTTATTAATCGACTCATATATTACCTCTAAAAACTACGCTGAAGCTATGGAGCTTTTAGAAAACAGTAGAGATTTTGATAATAAAGTGGCATATCAAAAAGTTGCTTTTTACAGAGGAATTGAGTTATACAATGAAGACAACTATACCGAAGCAAAAACATATTTCGAAAAATCTTTAAGCGAACCTAGAGACGCTTCTTTTACAGCAAGAGCTACGTATTGGAACGCAGAAACAGATTATAACTTAAATAATTTTCAAGATGCTCTAATTGGTTATAAAGAGTTTCAAGGTATGAGTGCAGCCTCTCAAACAGAAGCATATAAAAATCTAGATTATAATTTAGGGTACGCTTACTTTAAACAAAAAGATTACGAACAAGCCATCTCATATTTCAAAAAATACTCTGAAACCTCTTCAGATACTTCAAGAAAAAAAGATGCTTTTTTACGCTTGGGTGATACTTACTTTGTTACTAGTAAATATTGGCCAGCAATGGAAAGCTATAATGATGCTATTGCTCTTGGTGGTAAATCTGCAGATTATGCAGCATTTCAAAAAGCTATTAGTTACGGTTTTGTAAACAAGAACGACCGCAAGATTGAGGACTTAACTTCATTTTTAAATCAGTTTTCAAGGTCTACATATCGTGATGATGCCCTTTATGAGCTAGGTAACACTTATGTAGCTATCGGCAATACACAAGAAGGTATAAAAGCCTATAACCGTTTAATTAGAGATGTCCCTAAAAGCTCTTATGTTTCAAAAGCACTTTTAAAACAAGGTCTTATTTATTACAACTCAGATCGTGGTAATGAAGCCTTGGAGAAATTTAAAAAAGTAGCCGCAGATTTTCCAGGAACCGCACAGGCAGACCAAGCTGTTAAAACTGCTCGATTAATATATGTAGATTTAGGACGAACTTCTGAATATGCCAACTGGGTTAAAACTTTAGATTTTGTAAATGTTACAGATGCAGATCTTGACAACACAACTTATGAGGCTGCAGAACAACAATACAGGCAGGAAAATGCAAATGCAGCACTAAGAGGTTTTGAAAATTACTTAGAAAAGTTTCCTAATGGTTTACATGCGTTACAAAGTCATTTCTATCTAGCTCAACTTCAATTTAAAGACAATAAAAAAGAAGAAAGTATCTCTCATTATAAATTTGTATTAACCAAAGAACGTAATGAGTTTACAGAACAATCTTTAGCTCAATTGTCTCAAATCTATTTAGAGAAATCAAATTATAAAGACGCAATACCAGTACTTAAACGTTTAGAGACTGAAGCAGATTTCCCGCAGAACATTGTCTTTGCCCAATCTAACTTAATGAAAAGCTATTACCAGCAAGATAATTATGAGCAAGCTGTTTCCTATGCAGAAAATGTATTGGCAAACTCAAGTATAGATACTAAGGTTAAAAATGATGCACATATCATTATAGCAAGATCTGCAATGAAAACTGGAGATGAAGCTAAAGCAAAAACGGCTTATGCTACGGTGCAAAAAACTGCTACAGGAAAGTTAGCTGCAGAAGCTTTATACTATGATGCTTATTTTAAGAATAAAGCAGGTAATTACAAAGCCTCAAATGAAAGTGTACAAACCTTAGCTAAAGAATACTCAGGATATAAAGAATATAGTGTAAAGAGTTTATTAGTTATGGCTAAGAACTTTTATGCTTTAGAAGATGCATACCAAGCTACTTATATTTTAGAAAATATCATTAACAACTTTACAGACTACCCTACAGTTGTAGATGAAGCTAAAGTAGAGCTAATTAAAATTAAAACAGAAGAAGCTAAAACAAATGCAGATGTTAACACTAACGGCAACTAAGTTCTTTAAGATGTTAAACACTCAAATTAACCTACACCTAACAAAAAATCTAAGTCTGGATATGTCCAAATTAAATATAAAATACCTAATCTTAACCATAGCTATATTGGCAAGTTCTGGCCTTATAGCTCAAGAAGATGACAAAGAAACTATTGGTTCTGAAACTGTAGTTGTTGTAAAGCCCTACACACCATCTGTTAGTGATGCGTTTAAAGTAAAACAAACGCCACAGCTTTTAGATTCTATTACTTTGCAAAAGAAAAGAATTACTTATAAAATCTTTTCTGTACCAGTAGCTTCTACATTTACACCTACAAAAGGAACTGCAGCTAGAGTAGAGAAAGCAAGACCAATTCAGGCTTTTGACAGTTATGCAACTTTAGGTGTAGGAAACTACACATCTGCTTTTGCAGAATTTTACACCAATTTTGAGATTAATCGCGGCGAGAACTTCGGTATTAATTTTAAACATAACTCGGCTCAAGGAGGCATAGATGATGTTTTGTTAGATGATAATTATTACGACACTAATCTTGGTTTAGATTACTCTTTTAGAGATAGAGATTTAAGCTATACAATTGGTTTAGATGCGTTGCATAAGCAATATAACTGGTACGGTTTTTCTAATAACATTATAGTTACTAATGACAACCTTAATCGTACAGATGTTGTCCAAAATTACTTTGGAGCAGGTTTAAGAGCAAACTTAAGTTTAAATGACAGCTTCTTAGATCAAACAAGATTTGGCTTGTCTGTATTTGGAGATAGTTATGGCTCTTCTGAAATTAATGCCACTTTAAAACCAGAAATGGAATTTGAAATTGCAGGCGAAAAGATTCAAACTAACGTAAGTGTAGATTACTTAAATACTAGTTTTGACCAAAATTACGAAGGCACTACAGACCTAGCCTCTAGCTACCTTAATCTTGGCTTAAGCCCAAGCATCTTAATATTAAGGGATGACTTAGAATTAAATTTAGGAGCTTCTGTATTTTATAGCTTAGATTCAGAAAGTAGTGAATCTAACATATTTGTATATCCTAATATAAATGCAAGCTACAGACTAGCTGGCGAGTATTTTATTGCTTATGCTGGCTTAAATGGAGAGCTTAAACAAAATAGCTATAAAGGATTTGTAGATAACAATCCATTTGTATCTCCTACTCTTGCAATTACGCCTACAGACCAACAATATGTTGGTTCCTTAGGAGCAAAAGGTAAATTAAGTGATGTTATTAGTTATAATATTAAAGGAAGCTACGCTAATGTAGAAGCACAGCCTTTATTTAAATCTAACACTAATACCTTTCCTTTAGGAGGTTTGTTAGAAGACTATGAATATGGTAACAGCTTTGGTGTTGTGTATGACAATATTAAAACAGTATCCTTTTTTGGAGAACTAAACTTTGATATTACAAAAGTGCTACGATTAGGGGTTAATGCTGAATATTTTAGCTACAATACCGACACCCAAGAAGAAGCTTGGAACTTGCCAGAACTTAAAGCATCTTTATTAGCAGACTATAAAATAACTGATAAATTTACTGCAGGCGCTAATCTTTTCTTTGTTGGAGAACGCCAAGCTCAAGCATCAGATTTTGATATGAGTGGTAACCTTACCACAGAGAACATTACATTAGATTCTTATATTGATGCTAATGTGCAATTAAACTATCTTATAAATGATCAATTATCATTCTTTGTGAAAGGAAACAATCTTTTTGCTGATAGTTACGAGAAGTGGTTAAATTTTCCTGTTTACGGTATACAAGGAATGGCTGGTGCCACCTACAAGTTTGATTGGTAATCATTTAATATAGCATACATTAAAAAGCTAGTTCTTCACAGAACTAGCTTTTTTTTAGTAATAACATATAGGCATAAAAAAAACGCTTCAGAAAAATCTGAAGCGTTTTATGTATTTAGATATTACTTAGATTATACAATCTTGTAACGTTTTCTATCAACTTCTTTTAAGTAGATTTTACGTAATCTTAAGTGGTTTGGCGTTACCTCAACATACTCATCTTTCTGAATATATTCTAAAGCCTCTTCTAAAGAAAACTTAATTGCTGGTGTAATCTTCGCTTTATCATCTGCTCCAGAAGAACGTACGTTAGACAGTTTCTTAGTCTTAGTTACGTTAACAACCATATCATCACCACGAGAGTTTTCGCCAATTACTTGACCTTCGTAAATATCCTCACCTGGATCTACAAAGAAACGACCTCTATCCTGTAACTTATCGATAGAATAAGGAATAGCAGAACCATTTTCCATAGATACTAAAGAACCGTTTTGACGTTGTGGAATATCACCTTTAAGTGGTGCATATTCTTTAAAACGGTGTGCCATAATTGCCTCACCAGCTGTTGCAGTAAGTAATTGGTTACGTAATCCTATAATACCTCTAGAAGGAATAATAAACTCACAAACCATACGGTCACCTTTAGCTTCCATACTTGTCATCTCTCCTTTACGAAGCGATACAAACTCCACTGCTCTACCAGAAACTTCTTCTGGAAGATCAATAGTTAATTCTTCAAAAGGCTCACATTTAACACCATCAATTTCCTTAATGATAACTTGTGGCTGCCCAATTTGTAATTCATAACCTTCACGACGCATTGTTTCAATTAATACAGATAAGTGAAGTACACCACGACCAAATACCATAAACTTGTCTGCACTGTCTGTTTCTTCAACACGTAGTGCTAAGTTTTTCTCAAGTTCTTTAGTTAAACGGTCTTTTACGTGGCGAGATGTTACAAACTTTCCGTCTTTACCAAAGAAAGGCGAATCGTTAATTGTAAATAACATACTCATTGTTGGCTCATCTATAGCAATAGTTTTTAACCCTTCAGGATTTTCAAAATCTGCTACAGTATCTCCAATATCAAAGCTTTCTAATCCTACGATTGCGCAAATATCTCCAGCTTTTACTTCTTCTACTTTTTTACGGCCAAGACCTTCAAAAGTATGTAGTTCTTTAATTCTAGCTTTTTGTATGCTACCATCTCTTTTTACAAGAGAGATTTGCATATTTTCTTTAAGGTGTCCTCTTTGTAAACGACCAATTGCTATACGACCTGTGTAAGAAGAGAAATCTAAAGATGTAATTAACATCTGTGTTGTTCCTTCTTCAATTTTTGGCGCAGGAATATGATCATAAACCATTTCTAATAATGGCTCGATATTCTCTGTTGGTTTTTGGTAATCATCACTCATCCAACCTTGTTTGGCAGAACCGTAAACAGTTGGGAAGTCTAATTGCCACTCTTCTGCACCAAGCTCAAACATTAAGTCGAATACTTTTTCGTGCACCAAGTCTGGAGTACAGTTTTCTTTATCTACCTTATTTATAACTACACAAGGCTTAAGGCCTAAGTCTATAGCTTTTTGTAGTACAAAACGAGTTTGAGGCATAGGACCTTCAAAAGCATCTACTAACAATAAAACGCCATCTGCCATGTTAAGTACACGCTCTACTTCTCCACCAAAATCGGCGTGACCAGGTGTATCAATAATATTAATCTTAATGTCTTTGTAGTTTACAGAAACATTTTTAGATGTAATTGTAATACCACGTTCGCGTTCAAGATCGTTGTTGTCCAATATAAGATCACCAGTGTTTTCATTTTCTCTGAATAACTGACAGTGATACATAATTTTATCAACCAAGGTTGTTTTACCGTGGTCAACGTGAGCAATAATTGCTATATTTTTGATTTCCATAGGTCTTGCCTTATTTTAAGCGTGCAAATGTACTACTATTTTTTCAGTGTTTAATACTAAAATTCAGAATTAAAAAAGAGCCTGAATATACGTACCTTTGCAGCAAACAAAGAACCTATGAAACTTGATTTAATTCCAAGACTAAAGCATACAGATTCTAACAACTTCTTTTTACTTGCTGGACCGTGCGCTATTGAGAGTGAAGATATGGCTTTGCGCATTGCAGAACGCGTGGTAGAGATTACCAATACATTAAAAATTCCTTATGTTTTTAAAGGAAGTTTTAAAAAGGCAAACAGAAGTCGTATAGATAGTTTTACTGGTATTGGTGATGAGAAAGCACTTAAGATCTTAAAAAAAGTTTCTGACACTTTTGATGTTCCTACGGTTACAGATATTCACGAAAATAGCGATGCTGCTCTAGCTGCAGAGTATGTAGATATTTTACAAATCCCTGCTTTTTTAGTAAGACAAACCGACCTTGTTGTGGCTGCTGCCAAAACTGGTAAGGTTGTAAACCTTAAGAAAGGACAATTTATGTCTCCAGAAAGTATGCAACATGCAGTTAAGAAAGTAACAGATAATGGTAATAACCAAGTTATGGTTACAGATAGAGGTACTATGTTTGGCTACCAAGATATGGTGGTAGACTTTAGGGGCATACCTACAATGAAACAATACGCTCCGACTGTTTTAGATGTTACACATTCTTTACAACAACCAAACCAAACTAGTGGTGTTACTGGCGGAAGACCAGAAATGATTAATACTATTGCAAGAGCTGGAATTGCTGCTGGTGTAGATGGGTTATTTATTGAAACTCATTTTGATCCTGCTAATGCTAAAAGTGATGGAGCTAATATGCTAGATTTACAATACTTAGAAAGCCTACTTACTAACCTTACTAAATTAAGGCAAGTGGTTAATACATTTTAGCGTTGTTTTAAATTCTGAAATGCTTCTGTAAGAATTGCCTTTACAATAGCATGATCTATATCTTCTAAAGTGTGAAATCTTAAAGATCTAAGCATTTTCTGTTTTCTCCATCAACAAGATATTGCGTATGTTGTTTTATATAAATACCATAAGGAATACCTAAATCGACATAAGTTTTTCTGAAATTTAGAAAGCAGAACATTTGTTTGTAGGCACCATAAAATGGCAAACTCCATTTGTAGGACTCTTCTACATCTTCTGAAATTGATAAAATTATAAACCTCAACTCTAGCAAAATAGATTGCCAAGGTTGAGGTTTTTTTAATATATAATCATCAGCTGGATTCAATAGTTTTAATCTTTAACAAATTTTAAAGTCTGACTTTGGTTGTTAATAGTAATTGTTGCAAAGTAAATTCCATTAGATAGCTGAGATACATCTACCCTATTTGAATTAAGCTTAACATTATTTACTTGTTTTCCTTGAACATCAACAATTTGTAGAGACGCATCCTTTGTATCATTTTGTAAACCTTCTACATTCAAATATTGGTGTGTAGGATTTGGGTATACATTTAACTGCAGTGCGTTATTGTCTTTAATTGATAATGTTTGACCTTCTTGAACAAACAAGGTTTCATTTATTGTCGGGTTTAAAATAGTATCTACAATACCCGATGGCCAATAAATAGTTACACTTTCTATTTCTGTATCTGTACCTATTCCAAAATGTGCATTAAGAGAGCTCATATACCTAAAACCATCTCCACTACGTATATCTCGCATTTGAGATCCCATTGCGCTTTGTATTTCAATTCTTGCTCCTATACCATTCCAGTTACTTTGCACACCTTCTGTTGTAATTTTTAGCCAATTGTTATCATTACCATCATTCATGTAAATATTACCAGAGAGTATATCCAAAAATCCATCATTATTAAGGTCTCCAATAGGACCAGCTCCAAAGTTTACTATTTGTTGAGTAAAGGTCATATCTCCGTTATTAAAAAAGAAATTTCCAGAACCTGAGTAAATGTCTAAATACCCATTGTTGTCAAAGTCATGAGTTACATACTCTATGTCTGTATCTTCAAAATTCTCTAAACCTGTACCTGTAATAACATCTGTAAAAGTAGACTCGTCGTTACGCATAAATTTATGACCTCCATTAGTAAATGAACTGGCACCAATAAACGCATCCATATCACCATCATTATCAAAATCTCCCCAAGCAGAAGACCAAGTTTGCACTGGGTCTGCCAAATTCATAGCCGAACTTACTTCTGTAAAATTACCACTGCCATCATTCTCATGTAATTGATTAATGTTGGCACCAGAGTTACCACCACGACATTTTGCTATAAACAAATCCATATCGCGATCATTATCGTAATCTATCCAAATGGAGCCGTAGTTGCCACCATTTACAGTATCTCCTAATCCACCTTGATTAAAGGTTAGGTTACCATTACCATCATTTATATAATACACATTAGGTTCAACATCATGACATACAAAGGCATCTAAATGACCGTCATTATTAATATCTACAAAATTAGAGCGTTGTGAAAACACATATTCTGATCCTGAAATTTGTGAGAAACCAGTACCAGTATCATTTGCTATCATAAATGTGACACCACTTGCACCTCCATATAATAAATCATTGTAGCCATTACCATCTATATCTCCAGCAGACAAGCTCCACGATGGAGAATTTTCTGCAGATGTAGTTTCTATGTTTGCTGTTGTAAAGTCACCTGAAGTTTGCTGATATCTGATATTAACATTGGTAGTGCTAATTGAAACGATGTCATCTAAATAATCGCCATTCATATCGACCAATGCTCTTTGAGTTCCATCTGTTTCAGAACCAGTAGAGGTAAATGTGATGATTGTCTCTGGTTCTGCAATAACTGCACCTTCAATAATTTGAAAATCAAACCCAGAAGAATTCCATTTATTATCAAAAGCAATATAATACGTTGTACCTGCTTCAACATTAAATTGTGCTATAGATAAAAATCCAGTTCCTGCATCATCATCTCCAGAGCGGCACACTAAATCTCCACAAGTTCCAGTATATACATGAAACCTTGTGTCTGCTTGAGGATCTTGATTTTGGTTTTGGGATAGGTCTGTGGTAATTGTAAGCCCTAAATTTTCTTGTGCGGTATATGTATACCATTCGCCTGCAGTTGCACCACCACCATTAGCTGCACAAATTGGCGATGGCACTTCTGTTCCATCTATTGCATCAACTGTAAATATACCTTCGGTTATTGCTATTGCACTTGCACAATCGTCTTGGGAAAACCCCAAGCTTGAGATGAGGCAACATAAGAAGCTTAAAGTAATTTTTCTCATAAGTTAAGTATTTAAGTTTAGTTTAGTTTCCTTAGTTGCAGGATGGCTCTAGACTGTTTATCCATTCCTGTATTAATGCGGCACCTTCTTCGTGATTTACAGTTCTGCCTAAAAGTGGCATTCGTACAGCTTCATCTGTACTGCTTATTCTTTCATACAGTACCGATCTTGCTGCATTTCCCGATGCAATTATATGTGTAAACTGGTCTCCAATATTTTCATCAGGTGTCACACAAATTCCTAAATTTTCGGCTATTGCAGTTTCATTATACGCAAAGCGCATTGGCCTATAATCACAATGGCTACCTTCTGCATGGCAGTGCGCACAATTAATATCTATATATGCTCTTACGCGCTCTGTAATATCTGCAGATGTATCATCCCACTTTACTACAGTTTGTATAGTTGAAGGGTAACTATCTAAATATCCTTGAAATTGAAATTTCTCCAATTGGTTCATTTCACCGTCGGTATAGGCAAACGTCTTATTAATGTTTTGAGGCTTAAGACCAATAGGAATTGGTTGATCATTTTTTTTATGACACGTAAAGCATTCGCCTTCAGAAGGTATGCGATAGTTTATTGTTTGAGTTTCATTAGCATCGTTAACCCAAGTTATATCTGTAAAACTGCCATCCATATCTAGTACGGCATTGGTTTGATCTTCATTCCAAACGTATTCTGCAAACTCCCAAGTATTGTTGAGTTTATACATAACACGAGTCTCAACAATTTTTGTAGTGTTTGATGGCTGTACGTTTATGTAATAAAAATTCTTAATAAGCACTGTGCCATTTGGAAAGTCTAGAAGAGACGCATCTGAAGTATATGAAGCTGAAACGCCAGATGGCATCCAGATAAATCGTTTTTTCTTAGCATAATCTGAAAACAATGGTGACTGTAAGTCGTAAGGCAGAACATCGTCCTGAGGAATTAAATTTGAAATGTCTCCTTGAAAGAAATTATAGTCAGATAGATTTTGATAAGGAACTTCTGCTGGATTAAAAATCACCAATGTCTCATTCTCTCCACCAGAATTACCATCATCTACTGGATCATCATCTGTAGGATCTACAGTAGTAGGTGGTTCTTCATAACCATCATCTTCTGAACAAGCAGTTATTACT
>OJGW01000533.1_pt1 | contig 12617 bp, 8 predicted proteins | sample 1594511 | NCBI WGS metagenome assembly OJGW01 (sample SAMN05416844, study PRJEB24817) | seawater metagenome | isolation source: Sea water | place: Canada:Atlantic | collected 2013-07
ACAAGGAATCAAGCCAACTTGTTTATTGAGTGGGGATGTCAATAGTAGTGAAAGCACGTGTCGGTAACCAACAAATAGTGTTATTGCTGAGTTTTACTTCACTCCACTGACCATCACTTCTCTGCACAATTAATTCGGTACCTTCATGCAAAGGCGTGGTAAAAGCAGGTGAAAATAGTAAACCTGGGCCTTTTCGACTTATCACCTCTTGACTGGTAACCACCGCCTGACTTTTTTCCGGGCTAAACTGATAGTGTGCTATTTGACTCAATCCAGCTAAGCAAACAATGATTAAAGCGAACTGTATCTTTTTTGTAGTTACATCGCGGCCTGTAAATCGGCGCCAAATAGTCAACCATAAAAAGGCGTAAGCAAACCAGCAAAAAACTAACCAAATAGGGTGGCTTACCACAACATGCAATTGATTTAACCATTGTGGGGCAAAGTTATCGGGTAGCTGATCTAAACGTTGATTTCTTGCTTGGGCTAAATTATGTTGAATAATGGCATCGTTAGGGGCAATGGCTTGGGATCTAAGCAACCATAAAATACTCTGGCCATATCTACCAGCGTGAAACCAACTGCTGCCAATATCGTACAGTAGGCTTGCGTGGTTTAACCTTGGGTCATCAACAAAACTTGTTAATTGTTGTGCAATTTTTGCGTGGGCAATATGGGCTTTATGGGGTGAGTCTATGCTGAGTTGTAGTGCTTGTTGATGAGCAATATGCAAGCTATCAATGGTTATTTTTGTCGCCATCTTATTGCTTTGCACTTCATAAGCGTTGACTTGATTCGAGTTCATTGAAAAGAATAATGCGGAGACAAAAATTGAAGTCGACACAAGGCTGCATAAGGTGGAAACGTTATGCTTGTTTGCCTTCGTTATATTGTTAGTGCTGTTATTGTCTTTTTGCGGATAACGAGGTAGGCATTCTTCTATTGCTTCAACGATATTCAATAATTGTGCTATGTTTTGTTTTTTGTGCTCACTATTTTGTTGAGCGTAGCGAGCTTGGTATTGCTCAACCCATTGTGAAAGGGAACAGACGGCGGAAGAGCTGGTAGCGCATTTTGTAGTATATGGCGCAAGACACTGTTTGATATTGTGTGCATTAAACTGTGAGGGTGCTAAACCAAGGCGATTATAACAATATCGACTCAAGTGTAATAAAGGGTCTCCTCCTTGATATAAATCATTTTTTAATTGGTAAATAGGGTTAATCGCGCGTCGTTTATGAAGACGTTGATGCATTGGCTTTATCAATAACACACCAACGATGATTGGCGGACTTAACAATAAAAATAGCAATAACCACGGGTTGTTTTTTAACCAATTCAGTTGGTTATATTCTTGGTCATTTATGCTATCTGCTTTTTGCCATCGCAATGCCCATATACCTTCCTTATCAAGTTTCAATTTATTTTTAAGGACTATATTTTTACTTGCTTCAATATCGGAAAAATTAAAATTATCATTTTCGGTAACAACGATAGGTAGGCTTTCAATCACTAAGTCACGATAAAGACCACTTTGAGGTTCAAAATAGTTGATGGTCGTTTGCGGAATCGCTGGAATATCAGCGCGACGTGGAAATAGGCTTTGACTAATTATTTTACTACCTGATTTTGTAAGAGAAATGCTTGCATCACCCGGTAAATCAAAAGATTGGGCAAAGCTTGTCTTTTGTGATAAATCTGGCAATGTTAATGTTTCAACATCGGGGTGAACAATGTGTAAGGTATATTGAATAGGCTCGCCTTTTTTTACTTGCGTGGGTAGTACGCTAGCGTCGATGATAGGCCGGCCAATGATACCTGAAAAGTTAGTGGGGGCTTTCGAAGGTAATGGTTTGACGTTAAGTACAATTCCCTTACTTTTCGTCAAAACAGGTTGTGATGGTTCATCATCATTTGTTGATTCAAAAAATTGATTGTTATAGTAGGCAAGGTATTGCGTGCCTTTGAATTTTTTTTTCGTGGCAGTAGCCAATTTCTCTTCAATACTTGCGGTTAACGTTGCCGGCGAAAAATGGTACTGCCCAGCTGTAGTGGGTTTGATCACTGTGTCAAAAAATATGCGTAATTGGTTATTGGGTAAATTTTGCCAATGGGCTATTTGCCTTGTACCATTTACCGGTAAGCCAATGCTTTTTTTATTGTTTTCATCTGCTTTATTCCACGGTTGCATCGTAGTGACAGTCTCATTTAACAAGGCAGGTAAATGCAGATTAACGGCTTTAAGTGCTGAAATAGGGTAGTCAAAAGTCCAGCTGGTTGTTAATCGAACACTTTGCCCAAGATAAATCTCCTGCTGGTTGATGCTGATGTCCAATTGCATGCTATTACTCGTTTTTGGTGCATTGACGACTACTTGTTGGCTCATAGTTGATAATGAATGCGTGTGGCTACTTAAGGTAAATGCCGGTAAGTTAAGTGTGCCTGATCTCTTTGGTATGACCTTGACTGGGTAGGCCCAGCCAGTTTTTTCGCCATGATTGACCGCTATAGCCGCTCCCTTTAAAAAAGAAAAGTGCTCACTCTTGGGCAAATCGAATCGAGCATTACCCCTAGGCGGATTAAGTGAAAAAATTAACCATTGGCTTGCTTGGCCCTGCCAAAGAATTTGCTTAGGTGCTTGTAAATAAACGAGCCACTTTTTTTGTTCAGCGCTAGATAAGTTAACTGGATTCAACACTGAGTCGGATGCTGGGGGAATAGCATATGCCATACAATGACACAAAAATGTCAGGGCAAAATACAGCGATACTGTTAGTATTTTCTGTTGAGATATATCCATAAAGTGTTTGAGGTTTATCATGTTAATTATAGCCATTACCAGTCTCGTTCGACATCGGTTTGTTTTTTACGTTGCGGTGCGCGCTCAGTTAAATTACGTGCTTTTGCCTGATTAATTATTTCTTCAGCGCTTGCTTGCGGAGCGGGCAAGCTAATGTTGTTTGTTTGAATTGCGCTGCTTTCATTTTGTTGGGATTGCTGTGATTGACTCGCTTGTTTTTGCTCTGAGTCCGATTTTTCTTGAGCCGTGTCTTTTTTTTGCTCAGGCTTTTCATTTTTATCTTTAGCATCGGACTTTGCTGACTTTTGTTGCATAGAGCTTGGGTTATCAGCCGCATTTTTTTGCGCTGCTGCCCGTAACGTTAGCCACTCTAAGTTTTGCCGGCTGACGAGGTGCTTAGGGGAATGTAATAAAATCCTTGTTAAAATGTCACTCGCTTCATCATAATAAATCTCTGGATCTATGTATTCATCATCATCAAAGAACTCATGTTCATCATCGAAACGTTTATTCACTTGTTCCACTAAGCTATCAGGTAAGTTATTAGGTAAGCCAGCAGGTAAGGAGAGTTGTTGGCTGAGCACTTCAGCATAGTAAATTAAACTCGTGGCCAAGTTAAAGTTTGCTTGTATAGCGATAGTTGATTGCTGCGCCTGACTGGCAATATAACGATAAACTTGTGCAGCAATCTCTGGGCTTGCATCAAACAGGGATTGCGCGAGTAATAATTGCTCTCTCGTTGATAGTATCGCTAAAGCCTCTGGTCTTGTGTTGATTAGTGTCTCTGGTGACTGATTACTACTATTGTTGATACTAACGCTGTTACTTACGCCTTCACTCTCATTCTTTTTCGAGTCGTCACTAATAGTGTTACTCGCTGTAGACACTGAGAGGGCAGTCATGTTGATTGTGTTTATTACCGTGAAAGCTTGGCTGTTAAATGACAATAATATTAAGCTAGTTAACCAGGCATGGCGACCGCTAAGCCAGGCACAAATTTGCAGTAACAAAGCAAGATATAAACAATATGAGTAGCCTTGATGATAAGACAGTTCCAGATTTTCATCTTGTTTTTTGTTCGGCCATACTTGACGTAATTTCTCGATGATCTTTACTAAATCAAAGCTTGCTGTACCGACGGGAACAAAAAGACCTTGATCAGCGCCTTGGGCTAAAGTGCGTAATTTATCGGTATGCATTTTGCTCCAAACTTCTTTACCTTGGTAAACTTGCCAGGCTGTTGCTTGGTGAGCAGTGTTTGAATTATCACTGCTTAGCTTACCCCTGCCTAGCCTAGCGGGTATTCTACCGCCAAATTCACTGTCGCCTAAACCAATGACAATGAGTCGAGCGCCTATTTCATTAAGTTTAGCGAGTGCTCGCTCAGGTTGGCTGTCTAGATCTTCACCGTCACTTATCAAGATAATGTCCATCGCGTTGCGCTGATTTTTCTCCGCCATTTTATCGAGTACTTTAAACAGAGCGTCTTCAATGCGTGTGCCGCCCTGAGCGACAGAATGGCTATTGACTTGATCAAGTAAGTAATTAAAGAACGTTTTGTCGATAGTCAATGGTGATTGGATTGATGTTGAGCCAGCAAAGACCACCAAACCAAAGCGATCACTAATACTTGCTTTAACTGTATTACGTATTGCTTGACGAGCTACCTCTAAACGAGTGGGCCTTGCATCGTTGACCAACATTGACCGAGATACATCGAGTAAAAAAACCATGTCTCTGCCTTGGGTCTCATTGTTTTTAGGTTGAGGGTCCCAAGCGGGCATTGCTAATGCTAAAACCAGCGCTACTAATGTGATGCACATTAGTGTTTGTAGTAGGTATTGTTTAGTTTTTGTTAAAGGCGTTTTTCTAAAGCTTTGTAAATCATGCCTGCTTTGCATTTGCTGATAAAAAATAATCACAAACCATAAAGGTACGAGCAATAATAACCATAACCAGTGCGGAGAAAGAAAGATAAAGTCACTCATCCTTGTGTCCTTAACCAAGTAGCATTGAGTGAATTTGCTAAGAAAAAACAAAGCAATGACAATAAAACGGGCAGCTGAAATGCAGGTTGTTTATCCTGAAAAACAACGCGCTGCAGGCTTGATGTTTCTAGCGTATTTATTGCTTGATACACTTTTTGTAGCGATTGGTAATTATGAGCTCGCTGGAAAATCCCGCCGGTACTTTCAGCCATTGCTTGTAACGTCCAATCGGTAGCCGCCATGGTTTGACCAAGTTGCAATGATTTGCCATCGTCACGGGTTAGTGTACTAGTTTGTATATCGGCAATACTGATAGTGTAAATTTTTATGCCCCATTTTTTCGCCAATGCAGCGGCCATTAAAGGATCATAATTGCCACTATTGTTTTCTCCATCAGTGAGTAAAATCACCACTTTGCTTTTTATACTGTCATCTTTTAAACCTAATGAACTTTCATAATGTTTTAATTGCGCAGCGGCAAGCGCGGTTGCATCACCAAAAGCTGTACCGTCTTCATTGGGGCGAGATGAGGTTGTGATTTCATTGGTCATATCAACAAGTGCTTTGTGGGCACTCGTTAACGGCACTAATGTATCTGGATAACGGGCAAAAGTGATAACAGAAATTAAATCATTAGTTCGACCCATTAGCTTTTCTCCATCGCCAAGAACAAAATGTTGTAATGCTTTTTTAGCAATGTCCATGCGAGGTTTACGTTCGCCATTTATATCCATCTGAAAATCCATAGAAGTTGACACATCAATAACAATAGAAATAGCAATGCCTTGGCTTTTTTCTGATAGATGTTGCTTCTTGGTAAAAGGTTGTGCGCAAGCAATAATCAAGAAGGCCAACGCAAACAAATAAAGCAAGGGCACAACTGCGCTACACTTTACCCGTAAACCTGCAGGAAGATGAGCCAATAACGAGAGATCAGAATAATAATGTTTACTCAACCCTGAACGGCTGTGATTTTTAAACCACAAGAGGGGTAATACTAGCAGCAGCCAAAGCAAAGCAGGGTATTCAAAACTAGGCATTGTTTATCCCTTGTATTGATCGAGCGGCTTGCTGGCATAATCGACATATTTTAATAAATTCTGCTTCACTTTTATTGTTGCTAAAACGAGCGGAGGTATAGCGATTGCTTAATTCACTATGTTGATTATTCAGGGGGACATCAAGAGGATCAAAGTATAAATACTGCTTCATAAATAAACGTAAACCGTGCCAGTCGTATTCAGTACTGGTATTTGACTTGGCTATCAGTGATGCAATCGAAACATCAGCAGTCGCACTGATATGTTGATTATCTTCAATGGGGGGCTTTTTTTGCTGTGCACTTCGACGCACTAAAAATAGAAGCAGCAGCATTAGCAAGACGGTAACAATAATAATGGCTGATAATTGCCTATTATTTTGTTGATTTACCAGAGGTTGCACTTGTTCAATGCTCTGCAGCTGCACTGGCATTTCATTCGATGAAAAGCTTGAGTGGATGGTAATTTTTTTTTCTGCAATAGTGAGTTCGCGATGTTGTTGCTGTAAATAACTATGAAGCGTCAATTTAGGCAAATGATATTCACCGGGCAATGGTGCCTTCAATGCTATGGTATAGGTAATTTTCCATGAACCATCTTGCCATTGCGGAAAGTTTTTACTGTGCTTAATTAGGCTAAAAGGTTGCCAATCATACTGACTAGCATCAAAGAATATTTCTACGCCATCAAGGAAATTCACCTCGATATTAAGTAAGAGTTGTTGTCCTGGAGTTAAATCTGTTGGCGTTAATTTTACCGCGGTGTCTGTTTGCTCAATTGCCTTTTGTGCTTGGGCTAGAGTATTACCTTGATTGTTATTTAGGTTGGGTTTCGCAACATTAACAACAGTGACTGCATAGGCTGATGAGCTTGTCATTATTACGGTTAGTGTAACGATAATGAGCAAGGTCAGAGATAATCGAAAACCAGCATACCCAAGCAGCTTAGGCATAAACGTTAATAATAATTTAACCACCTGTTTCGCCTTCTGTACGTTGACGTCGTATTTGAAAAAAAGTGAGTAAGGTTTCAATAGGGTCGTCGCTGATACAATGTTGTAATAAGTCAACTCGGCAATGGAGAAATATCTCGTTGCGCTGTTGTAAACGTAGCTGCATGTTAGTGGTGAATGCTTTGCGTGTTTCACTGTTTTTAAAATCGATTGTTTTTGTCTGTTGATTTTCACTATCAATCAACTGAAATAACCCGCGTTTTGGTAAATTCAACTCTTTTGGATCATCTACAGCGATGGCAAGGACTTGATGCTTTTGTGCCAAAATAGCGAGGCTTTCTTGATAATTTTCGTGATTAATACTCTTGTTATTATCGTCGGTTAAAAAGTCAGAGACTAAGACAATAATTGAACGTTTTAGGTTTAACTCGCTTAAGTGCATTAAGACTTGATTGACGCTGGTATAGCTAACTTGTTTTGCTGGCAGTAATAATTTGCTTAAACAACGCATTAGTTGGCTTCTACCGCGTGCGGGCGGTAAATAGTCGTCGACTTCATCGCTAAATTGTAATAAACCAATACGGTCATTATTCGCTAGCGCGGCGGAGCCAAGCAGACCGCAAAATTGTGCTGCCACATAATCGCGACCCGTTTTTTCACTAGACCAAGCAAAAGACGGTGAGTGATCGACTACAAAGATGAGATTAAGTTCTCTTTCTTCGTGAAAGCGTTTTATGTGCACTTCACCGGTACGGGCAGTAACATTCCAGTCGATAGTGCGAACGTCATCACCAACGGCGTAAGGGCGCACTTCATCAAACTCGATGCCACGTCCTTTGAAAGCGCTATGATATTGTCCACACAAAAGGTGGTTAGTTTTATGGCGACAATATAACTGAAGTTGTTGTAGGCGTTGTTCAAACTGCTCTAACATACTAAATTCTCGTTGATTTATTGCAATACTTGCGCATCATTAGCGGGTTACTCAATGGGAATTGCTACTTTAGCGAGTATTTGCTCAATCAAGTGTTCTGAACTAATATTTTGTGCTTCAGCTTTGTAGCTCAAGGCAATGCGGTGACGTAATATATCTGGGGCTAACGCGCGAATGTCTGCAGGTATTACATGGTCTCGCCCTTGTAATACAGCAAAGGCGCGAGCGGCCATTGCTAAATTAATACTTGCGCGAGGAGACGCGCCAAATCGGATCATATCTGAAAGTGGCAAATCATATTTTTCAGGATGACGCGTTGCGGTCACTAAATGCAGAATATATTTTTCTAAACTTGGCTCAAGGTAAACGTCACAGACACGCTCTCTAAGTTGTGATAACTCATCAGGAAAAATGACAGGTTCAATAGTTGGCTTTGTTTGATTGGGGATAGACATGCGACGCAATACTTCTAACTCATCATCAAAGCTGGGATAGTCTACGGTTAATTTGAACATGAAGCGATCAACTTGCGCTTCAGGCAGCGGATACGTCCCTTCTTGTTCAACAGGGTTTTGCGTCGCTAATACTAAAAAGGGCTGGGGTAAGGGGTAAATTTCATTACCCAAAGTGACTTGTTTTTCTTGCATCGCTTCGAGTAAAGCCGATTGTACCTTTGCCGGCGAGCGGTTGATCTCATCGGCTAAGACAATATTGGCAAAAATAGGACCTTTTTGTGTATCAAATTGCCCAGTACTTGGGTTATATATTTGTGTGCCGGTTAAATCGCCAGGTAATAAATCTGGCGTAAACTGCACTCTACTAAATTGTAACCCAAGGGCTTGTGCTAACGTGTTAACCGTTAAGGTTTTGGCTAAACCAGGAATACCTTCAATCAAAACATGACTCTGACACATCAAGGCAATAATCAGCCGTTCAACTAACTTATTTTGGCCAACGATGACTTTCGCTACTTCTTTACGTAGTATAGAAAGGCTATTTAGTAAATCTGATCCTGGTGGGATTTCTTGGTTCATATTGTACTCTCATGCTTAGCCTTGGAGTCGCTAACATTATTCGTTTTGTTCTTTTTCTTATTTTTCTTTATTTTCTTGCCCTTAGCATCTCTTACAAAGCCATTACCTTTGTACATATTGTCAATATCTGCTTGGCTATTTTCCTCAAATGGCATATGACGGTTGGCAAGGTTTAAGTATTTAGGATAACCACGGTCATTCACACCATCTTGTGCCCATATTGCCATGTGTTCATCATATTGCTTACGCATAGATTTTAAAACTGGAGCAGCTTCAATATGTTTCGTTAAGCTTGTTGATTCGTTACTGTCTTTGCTTAAGTCAAATAACTCTTCAGTACGTTCAAATTCTTGTGCACCATAAAACCAGTGAATATATTTATGGGTTGGTGTTACCACAGCTAATGATTGTGCGCTGCCTTTTCCCCAAACCTGCATTAATAAAAGCGATTTATGTAACATGGTGCCTGTTTGCTTAGCTTTTTCAGTGGTTAATATAGGTAAAATGCTTTTACCGTGCATTTTTTCTGGTAAGGCAATCGCGGCTAAATCCAATATGGTGGGGGCAATATCAATACTACCCGACAAAACATCCGTGGTTTCAAACGTTTGGTTACTTTTACGACGCGGGTCATAAATCATCGTTGGTGATCGGGTGCCTTCTTCGTAGGCATATAATTTGCCAGACATGCCCTTAGATCCATTGAGATGACCGTTATCAGCTGCAAAAATGATCACGGTATTATCACTGACACCTTGCGCTTCTAATGTTGCTAATATACGGCCAAGGGCTTGGTCTAAACCGTAAATCATGCTGTGGTAGCCATACATTTGTTTATCGTAATCACTTAACCATTTTCTGCCTAAGTATGTGGGGCGGCCAGAAAGCGCTTGTTTAGGTGAATTTAAATCAGGGCCAAAGTTTTCAGGTTTGGCAAATTTTTGTCCTTGGTATACCTCTTTATATCGAGGGTCAACTGCATAAGGACCATGAGGCGCTTTAAAGCTTACCGATAAATTAAACGGCTTATCAGATTTTACCGCTTTCTCGATAAAATCTTCACTCATTAAACCGATGGCATGTGTAGCATGCTCTTTTTTACCGCCAAAATACTTAAACCAGGCTTCGGCTTCAGGGTTTAGTGCTATTTTATAATTACCTTGGCCTAGCCAAGCGCCCCAATAATCAAAGTCATCACGAATAGTCGCTACTGTGCCTTTTTTTCCACTAGGGTCATTAACATGAAAACCAAACTTACCAACAAAGCCGGTATAATAGCCATTTTTCTTTAGCTGCGCAGGGTAAGATTTTTTCCACAAGGCGTAGTCCATGTTGCCATGTGCAAAGTTGGTACCTGTTGAAAATTCATTTAATCCCGACACATAAACAGCGCGGCTACCTAAGCAAATCGCTGTGGTATTATAACTTTTGGTGAAACGAACACTCTTTTTGGCCAGCTTGTCTAGATTTGGCGTTTTTAAACCAAAATCACTTAAATGCGCAAAAGAGTCCCAGCGAAAATCATCCGCTAAAACAAATAGAATATTTGGTTGTTGTTCTTTGGCTACGGTTAAGCAGGGCAGCAATAAAAGCAGCAGCGCTATTATAACTTTGTTCATAAAATACCTTTTGTCATTTTATCTGTGATTATTTAAAGATGCTTGTTTTTATCTTTTTTGTTCTTTTTCTTCTTTGGCTCTTTGCCCGGATACATTGCTTTTATTTCTGCAGGTGTAACCTCTGAAAAAGGAGTATGGCGATCGGCTATTTTTAAGTATTTCGGATATTCGCGATCTTTAACACCTTGCTCGGCCCATGTATTTAACCAATTGTCGTACTTCGCTTGCATTGCTTTTAAAACAGGTTTTGCTTCAATGCTTGCCGCTAAGTTATTTTGCTCGAGTACATCTTTTGATAAATCAAATAACTCTTCAGTACGCTCAAAACCTTCACCACCATAAAACCAATGAACGTATTTATGTGTAGGAGTAACTACCGCTAATGATTGTGCGCTTGCTTCTCCCCAAACATGCATTAACAATAATGAGTCATGCAGCATAGTATCTGTCTGCTCAGATTTTTTAGTTGTCAATACTGGTAGCATACTCTTACCTTGTACTCCTTCCGGCACTGGCACTTGGGCTAAAGATAAAATAGTTGGCGCAATATCAATGCTGCCAGAAAGTACATCTGTTGTTTCATAATCAGAAGCGCTTTTACGTCGAGGATCATAGATCATTGTCGGTGAAAGCGTGCCTTCTTGGTAAGAATATAGTTTTCCGCCCAGACCTTTACTGCCATTAAAGTGACCATTATCACTGGCAAAAATCACCACGGTATTATCACTAACACCTTCTACTTCTAACGCGTTAAGTATTCTGCCTACCGCTTGGTCTAAACCATAAACAAGGCTATGGTAGTTATACATACTCTCTTGATAATTTTTCAGCCACTTTTTACCAATATGGGCAGGGCGACCTGATAAAGCGTGCTTAGGAGCATTTTCATCAACACCAAAATTACCCGGTTTATTAAACTCTTGGTTTTTGTATATATCTTTATATCTAGAATCGATAATATAAGGCGTATGTGGTGCTTTAAAGCTTACCGATAAATTAAATGGTTTTCCTGAGGCTTTTGCTCTTTCAATAAAGTCAGCCCCCATTAAGCCAAGCGCATGGGTGGTATGTTCCCTTTTGTTATCAAAGTGCTTGATCCATGCTTCTGCTGCTGGGTTTTTCGCTGCTTGGTAACTACCTTGACCTGACCAAGCGCCCCAGTAATCAAAATCACCTTTAACAACTTCTTCTTTGCCTTTTTTCCCGCTTTTCTTATTAACATGAAAACCGAACTTACCTAAAAAACCGGTATAGTAACCATTTCTTTTTAGTACGGCAGGGTAAGATTGCTGCCAAGTATCGTAATTCATATTGCCATGGGTAAAGTTGGTACCGGTAGTGAATTCATTTAAGCCTGTTGTATAAATTGCTCTGCTGGCCATGCAAATAGCGGTAGTATTGTAGCTTTTGGTAAAGCGAACACTTTTTTGAGCTAACTTATCAAGATTAGGTGTTTTTAATCCTAAATCACTTAGGTGCTCAAGTGAGTCCCAACGTAGATCGTCAGCCAATAAAAAAATAATATTAGGCTTTTTCTGCTCAACAGCATGACTTGATAACGTAAACAGCATTAAACATAAAAAGCTAAGTGATTTCATGTTGTTTTCCTTTAATAAAGAAGTGTGTTGTAAAGAAGCCAGTAATAAAAATATCACTGGCTATTATACTTTGGTCTTTTAAACTTACTTGATTTTAAAGGACATGCCGTAATCAAATACACTTGAAGGTTGTTCAGGCAAGGTAATTTCTAAACCTGCACTTGTGCGGGTAAATGGCACCTTACCGTAACCTAGCATTTCAACGGAATTTACACTCCCTTGGTAGTAGGGTGATGATTTGCTTAATGATTCAATAACAACTTTTCCTGTTTCAGGCCAAGTAAGGGACATGGCGTAAAGGGTTTTCTTGTCTTTACTTTGAGTAAAACGAATTTCGCCATCTTGTACTTTGTTATAGCTCCAAATAAAGCGATTGTTTAGCTTTTTCTTAGCTGTTTTTTTGGTAACTTTCTTTTTACCTACCGTCCAAATAGAGCCTGGACCTTCAGCCGGGATTGTCCAACGACGCGTATTGTAAATAGCTTCACCATTGACTTTCATCCACTTGCCGATATTTAGAAAAATATCTTTTTCCGCAGCGGCTATTTCACCTGAGGCCATTGGCGTTAATGATAATAAATAAATACCACCGCGACTGATCATATCCATAATGGTATCAATATGATAATTAGCAGTAAGCTTGTATTGTTTT
>OJGW01000536.1_pt1 | contig 12604 bp, 9 predicted proteins | sample 1594511 | NCBI WGS metagenome assembly OJGW01 (sample SAMN05416844, study PRJEB24817) | seawater metagenome | isolation source: Sea water | place: Canada:Atlantic | collected 2013-07
ACGTTAGCACTACGCGCGAAAACTTCGGCATCTATGTAAGCGTCGGTAGTGAGCTCGGTGAAATTAGGCGCTGGATTAAACTGTATGTCACCGAAAAAATTCTCGGCGCGCTTTTCGACTTCGTTAACCGCAAGAAACTGAGCGTAAAAATTACGCGAGGCAAAGCCGAAGCGCCTGCCTTTGTATTTTGCAACAATCTCCTCAATGTCACTCGACCCCGTTTCGCGCACCGCGCGTGCGATCCCCGCCGCGCCGTGATTATAGGCTGTTAGCGCTAAGGGCCACGTTCCCAGCACTCGGTAGTTATATTCGAGAAGGCTCATAGCCGCCTCCGCAGCTATGTAGGGGTCCATCCGCTCATCGACTATATGATCTATTCGCATAAATCTCTGACCGGTAGCACGCGTGAATTGCCACATTCCTGCTGCATCGGCCGATGAGTACGCACCCGGATTAAACGATGATTCGACATGCGGTAAGACAACGAGTTGGGGCGGGAGATTTTTCCCTACAATGACCTTTTCGATATGCGCACGATAGGCGCCAGAGCGGCGAAGGCCTGCAAGGAATCTGTTCGATTGACCAAGCTGCCAACGCACATTGTCCGAGGCCACTTTTAAGGTTTGATTACTAACATTCGCAGGCCAAAGAGCGAGCACCTGCTGCTGCTCCGCCGAGAGGCCAGTCCTCTTGCCCGTAGACAGCACTTGCAAGGCCGCCTTAATCGCTTCTCGCCTAGTTTCTATCTGCTTTCGGTCGAGTGGTAGCTTAGTGTAAATGACATCAAGATGTTCGGCGTCGTGGAGAAAACCACTCTGGGTATCTATTTCGGTATAGACGCGAACCCAGAATTGGATTGCAGGCTCGAGTTCCGCGGGGCGAGGAAAATCACGGGTATCCTGCGCAAATAGCGGAGCTGCTGTTGCGACCAGCAGGCACATCACTGCCGCGCGCCAGATGCTAGCCTTACTTGCGCGAGTCATAGGACCAATGAAATAAGGCAACTCGTCTACCCTTCTGATTAATTTTTTATCGCCTAGGTGGAGACCGCTTCCCTTTGAGCATTGACGGCCTCGGTTACTGTACCAACTAGGGGATATCGTCCAATTCCGATCCTTCCTTGATAGGAATCATCAGATCTTCGCGCGTCACGTTCATCATGAGGATCACGTTCGATGCGATATAAATTGATGAATAGGTACCGACCACAACGCCAATAATCAACGCAATAGCGAAACCCTGAGTCGACTCTCCGCCGACGAGTAAAATCGACACTAATACGAGGAGCGTGGTGAATGACGTGATAATCGTCCGGCCCAGTGTTTGATTCAAAGACACGTTGACCATGTCAGCCGGCGATCCGCTACGCAGACGGCGAAAATTCTCTCGTATCCTGTCCGATACGACGATCGTATCGTTTAGGGAATAGCCGATTATCGCGAGCATTGCGGCGAGGGTATTAAGATTGAATTCCATCCCGAAAACGGAGAAGAGACCTAGCGTAATGATGAGGTCGTGAGCGAGGGCAACAACCGCGCCGACAGAGAACTTAAACTGAAAGCGCACGGCGATATAGACCATGATGATACCGAGCGCGACGAGCATTCCTAAGCCTCCCTGCTCCGCCAATTCAGTGCCGACCTTCGCGCTCACATAGTCAGATCCCTCAAGCGTAATGTCGGCGGACGTAGACGACGCTAAGAGCGCAGTAATCGTCTCACCTACGCGCACGGCTTGGCTCGCTTGATCCGCCTCGGCAACCGATTCATCTACTGGCAGAATAATACGAATATCTCGGTCGGAGCCAAAGCTAACGACTACCGCATCGTTATAACTGCCTTCGGCGAGGGTTGTATTTACCTCACCAATCGCTACCGATTCTGAAAAATTTAACCGTACCGACGTACCGCTCGTAAAATCGAGGCCAAAGTCTAGGCCGCGCGTAGCGAGTGAGCCGAGTGAGATAAGGACTAGTAGAAGCGAACCCATCGCCGCTGCGCGCCGCACACCCATAAAGTTGTATTGCTTACTCAACATAATCTTTTATCCGTAGTTTGCGCAGTCAGGCGCTTAGTCTTCAACCGTCAGTGCTTCGGTGCGGGGAGGAATTGTCCCGATCGACAGCGCCTCAACCTTGCGTCCGCCATAGATCAAATTGATCAAAGCGCGCGTGCCGACAATGGCGGTAAACATCGACGTAATGATGCCTATCATCAGTGTAATGGCGAAGCCTTTTACTGGCCCCGAGCCAATCGTGAAAAGCACCATCGCAACGAGGAAAGTGGTTAAGTTAGCATCCAAGATAGTCGTGAAGGCGCGATCATAGCCAGCATCGATCGCGCGCTGGGGTGACGATCCTTCGGCGATCTCTTCGCGTATGCGCGTAAAAATAAGCACGTTCGCATCGACTGCCATACCAACCGTAAGAACGATACCGACGATTCCCGGCAGCGTTAAGGTGGCTGGGATTATCGATGACATCACCGCGAAGATAAGCAGAATATTCATGATCAGAGCAATGTTTGCCGCAAGGCCGAACACGCGGTAGTAGAACAGCATAAACAGAATGACCAGCGCCGCAGCAACCTGCACACCGCGGATACCTTGATCAAGATTCTCCTGCCCCATAGAAGGACCGATAACAGACTGTTCGACAATGGTCATCGGTGCCGCGAGCGAACCGGAACTGATCAGCAGCGAAAGGTCATTCGCTTCACGCGAAGACAGGCCGGTGATGACGAATTGACGGCCCAAGGCCGAATTGATTCGCGCATGGCTTATGAGCCGCTTCTCTTCATAAAATTCGACTTCGTCGACCTCATTGCCTTCCGCATCGATTGTCGTATTCGTTCGCGACTTCGTCTCGATAAGAAGAATGTCCATCAGGCGTCCAACATTGTCTCGAGTCACGCGATTAATCTGATTGCCACCCTGCGCATCTAAACTGATTTGTACTTGCGGTAACCCGTTTTGGTCGAGAGATGAGCGCACATTACTAATGCGATCACCCTGCAGGATTACATCGTTGTTAACGTTAATCGACAGGCCCTGATAGTCGAAGGCTTCATAGGAAAGGCTCGACGCGCCTAACTCAGCTTCGAGGTGAAATTCGAGCGTGGCGATTCGCTGTAAAATACGGATAGCTTGCGCAGGATCTTGCACGCCAGGCAGCTCTACTACAATGCGATTCGCACCCTGCTGCTGAACCGTTGGTTCGGACACCCCCAGCGCATCGACTCGATTGATTAGCGTCGTGCGATTAGCCTGAATAGTGTCGCGTTGGATTTGCAGAATGACATCTTGAGTCATACGCATATCGAGCACGAAAAAGTCTCCCGACTCGCTATTTTGCAATTGCAGCTCAGGGAAATTAGTAATGAGGGCGGAGCGCGCTGCCGACCGGTCATCCGACGTCGCAAAGCGTATTTCGAGGTGTGTGCTGTCGACGAGTGTTAGCCCGCGCGAGCGGATACGCTCCTCGCGGAGAATCGAGCGCACGTTACTTAGGTTGTCTTCCATGCGCCGCTCAATCGCAGCGTCCATGTCGACCTCCATCAAGAAATGAACGCCCCCTTGAAGGTCAAGGCCAAGGTTCATTTTTCCTGCACCTATCGACTGCATCCAAGCAGGCGTGGTCGGCGCTAGATTGAGCGCAATAATATAATCAGGGCCAAACGCGTTTTCGAGCGCTGTTTTAGCGCGCAGCTGATCCTCTACAGAATCGAGCCTGACGAGCAAACTTTCGTCTTTAATCGCTGCACCGAAGAAATTGAGCTGCGCGGCTTCGAGTGCCGTGGTCGCCCTTTCAATGTCAAATTCGGTTAACGGCGATAGCTCGCTGCTAATCTGGATCGCCTCGTCATCGGGATAGAGGTTGGGCACCGAGTAAAGCAGGCCCAATAGAACGACTAGAAAGATTAGCGCGTTCTTCCACGCGGGGTATCGATTGAGCATAAGAGGGCTCTGCAAATTGCTAGGTTAACGGTTACAAAAAAACGTGTGTCAACACGCCTAATTTCGAGAGGAGCGCAGAGATTACTCGGCACTCCCTTTTAAGAGGACTAGATCTTCGCGAGAGTACCCTTAGGCAATACCGCCGCGATCGCTGCCTTTTGTATCTTCACCTCGAGACCGGTGCCGACGTCTACGGCGAGGTAATCCTCGCTAACGCGCACAACTTTGCCCAACAAGCCGCCGGAGGTTAACACCTCATCTCCTTTACCTATGCTGGTGACTAGATCGCGATGTTCTTTGGCACGCTTTGACTGGGGCCGCAGAATTAACAGCCAGAAGAGGAGGAACATGCCACCGAACAAGATCAGGTTGAAGGTCAATGAGGGCTGACCGGGTTCTTGGGCGTAGGCTACTGGAAACAAAAAGTCCATGTATTGTGCTCTCTCTTAAGTTTGAATTAATTAGTCTTATAGGGCAGCGGCATTCATGCAAGGAGAAAACTTCTTCTTGTTAAATCATCTTCTCTTAGCCACTGCGTTCTTCGCTGAGCATTGTCTCACAAATGGAGGCATCTGAAACGATATCAAGACTCAGACCAACGAGAAAGCCCGTTTAACTGCTCGCTCGCTCGCGTTAAGCTGCTTTTTAGCCTTTGCCTGCCACCTAAGGCTCAGTCTGCGCTTCTAGCGCGAGGCCTTCGGCCTGCAGTACCTGTTGATTTTCCTCGAATTTAGCGACGAATTCTGACAATTCGCCCTTGGCTATCGCGTCCCGCAATCCCGCCATAAGATCCTGATAATAATGTAAATTATGGATAGTATTGAGTTGAGCGCCCAGCATCTCACGGCATTTATCGAGATGATGCAAATAAGCGCGTGAGAAATTTTGACAGGTGTAACAACCACAATTTTCGTCTAGTGGCTTGGTATCTTGACGATAGCGTTTGTTACGCAGACGTAGCAGCCCTTTCGAGGTAAAAATATGGGCATTGCGGGCATTGCGCGTGGGCATCACACAATCGAACATATCGATGCCCTGCGTAACGGCATAAACAATGTCTTGAGGCGTGCCCACGCCCATCAGATAGCGCGGCTTTTCGGCAGGCAGCAACGCGCCGCAGTGCTGTATTACTTCGCGCATCTCGTTTTTGGGTTCGCCAACGGAGAGACCGCCGAGTGCATAGCCATCGAAGCCAAGCTCAACGAGCCCCGCGAGCGATTCCTCGCGCAAGTCGCCGTACATGCCACCCTGAACGATGCCGAACAGCGCCGACTCATGCTCGCCATGTGCCTCCTTGCACCGACCCGCCCAACGCATCGACAACTCCATCGACTCGCGCGCCTGTTCACGCGTTGCCGGATACGGCGTGCATTCGTCGAACACCATAATAATGTCTGAGCCGAGCGCGTGCTGCACTTCGATGGCCGATTCGGGCCCAAGGAAAATTTTAGCGCCGTCGACGGGCGAGCTAAACGTCACGCCCTCTTCGTTGATCTTCCGCATCTCGCCCAAGCTGAATACTTGAAAGCCACCAGAGTCGGTGAGTATGGGTCGGTCCCAACCGATGAAGTCGTGGAGGTCACCATGAACATTAATCGTCTCGGTGCCGGGGCGCAGCATCAGGTGAAAAGTATTGCCGAGGAGAATGTCGGCTCCCGTTCCACGAACCTGCTCGGGGGTCAACCCCTTAACCGTGCCGTAGGTCCCGACAGGCATAAACGCAGGGGTGGCAACCTCACCGCGTGGAAAACACATCTTGCCGGTGCGCGCCTTGCCGTCGGTTGCGGCGATGTCAAAACTCATGTGGCTCATAGATAACTCATCTGCCGGTCATCGTGACCGTCTCATTAATTCGTTCGGTAGTTTGCCTCGAGACTAGTGCTCGCGGGTCGCGCGAAACTCCACCTCGGGCCAGCGGTCTTCCATTAGACTCAAATTGACGCGCGTGGGCGCGAGGTAGGTGAGATAGCCGCCGCCATCTATGGCCAAATTGTCGTGGGCTTTTTTGCGGAATTCTGCAAGCTTGACTGAATCTTTACAATCCACCCAGCGCGCTGACTGCACGGTAATCGGCTCGTAGATAGCATCAACTTTGTATTCATCTTTGAGGCGGAACGCAACCACCTCAAACTGCAGCACGCCAACCGCGCCTACAATGAGATCATTATTGCGTAGCGGCATAAACAACTGCGTAGAGCCCTCTTCCGATAGCTGCTGCAACCCTTTTTGTAGCGCCTTCATCTTAAGCGGATCTTTTAAGCGAATGCGCCGGAACAGTTCGGGCGCGAAATGCGGAATACCTAAAAACTTGAGTTCCTCGCCACCGGTAAAGGTATCGCCAATCTGAATAGTGCCGTGGTTGTGCAAGCCAATTATGTCGCCGGACACCGCAGACTCTGCTTGATCACGGTCGCCTGCGAGAAAGGTTACCGCGTCGGCAACCTTCACATCCTTGCCGAGTCGCGAGTGGCGCATCTTCATATTGCGCGAATACTCACCCGAGCAGAGGCGCATGAAGGCGATTCGATCTCGGTGTTTGGGATCCATATTCGCTTGGATCTTAAAGACGAAGCCAGTAAAGCCCGACTCTGTTGCGGTGACGTCGCGCGACTCGGTCGCGCGAGTTTGCGGCGCTGGTGCATATTCCACAAAGTCGTCGAGCATTTCTTTCACGCCGAAATTGCCGAGCGCCGTGCCGAAATAGACCGGCGTCATCTCACCGCGCAAATAAGCGTCGAGGTCGAAATCGTTACTAGCGCCGCGCACCAGTTCTATTTCGTCGCGGAAGTCGTCCCGGTAACTGCCTAACAACGCCTTCGCCTCGTCACTGTCTATGCCTTCGATCACCTCCACCTCGTGCAGCTGACTCCCCTGCCCGTGTCGGTAGACGAGAATCGTGTCTTTATAGAGATTGTAGACACCCTTGAATTCTTTGCCCATGCCGAGCGGCCAATTGATAGGGGCGCATTTGATTTTAAGCACAGTCTCGATCTCGTCGAGCACATCAATAGCATCGCGAATATCGCGATCGAGTTTGTTCACGAAGGTAAAAATGGGGGTGTCGCGCAGTCGGCAAACCTCCATCAACTTAATGGTTCGGTCTTCGACGCCCTTGGCACCGTCGACTATCATCAGCGCCGAATCGACTGCGGTAAGGACGCGGTAGGTGTCTTCCGAAAAATCCTCGTGGCCTGGGGTGTCGAGAAGATTAACGACGCGGTCCATGTACGGAAACTGCATGACCGAAGAGGTGACCGAGATGCCGCGCTGCTGCTCCATCGCCATCCAGTCGGATGTCGCGTGCTTGTCTGCCTTTTTGCCCTTAACCGATCCAGCTACCTGAATGAGATTGCCAAGCAGAATAAGCTTTTCGGTTATTGTGGTTTTACCAGCATCGGGGTGCGAGATGATGGCAAACGTGCGCCGTTTTTTAATTTCGTTGGCTAAGTTGCTAACACCCATACCTGATGAATCCCAAAAGTGACAATGTCTAATTAGATAATTTGCGCTATCGATGCTCAAAAGCTTCCCAGTCTGCGCAGGGGGCGCATAGTATCAAATTACTGGCTACAATCCTTGCCTGAGTTCACCTACACTCGACTTGATCATTTTTACTAATAGACTCAGTAACGCAGGCATCAGTATGGATTTCACCTTAAACGACGAACAGCGCGCGCTCCAACAATCAGTTAGGCAGTTTGCTCAGCGAGAACTCCCCGAACTCGCTCGTGAGATCGAGCTCAGCGATGAACCGCCCAGCCTCGAGCTTCGAAAGCGTTTCGGTGAACTCGGCTATCTTGGCGTTAACCTACCTAGCGAATACGGCGGTGGCGGCATGTCGCATTTCGATGCGGTTTTAGTACTGGAAGAAGTCGCCAAAATCTCAATTGCTGTCGCGTTCCCCATTTTTGAATCCTGCTTCGGCCCCACGCTGGCCATAGCCCACTTTGGGAGCGACGCGATGAAACAGCGCGTTCTGCCCAAAGTTTGTGCTGGCGAGATGGTTGTTGCCGTTGCAATGTCTGAGCCCGATGCAGGCTCTGCGCTCACCGACTTAAAAACTCAGGTGCGCCGTGAAGGCGACAAGATGCTTCTTAGCGGCAACAAGCGCTGGAGCTCAGGTGCTGGGCACTCCGAGGCCTATGTCGTTTACTGCCGCATGGATGATAGCCCCGGCGCCAAATCTATCGGCGCCGTGCTCGTCGAGAAGGGCAGCAAGGGCTTCACCTTTGGCAAGCGAGACCACCATATGGGATTCCGCGGCGTCTACAGTGCGGATATGTATTTCGACGACGTCGAAGTCACCGATGCAGATATCCTCGTGCCCGCGGGTGGCTTTGGCAAGCTGATGGACGCTTTCGATCTTGAGCGCTGCGGTAACACAACCATGTCACTGGCAACCGCGCAGTCAGCATTCGATTATGTGCTGGCGTACGTTCAAGAACGCCAGCAGTTCGGTAAACCGCTTGTCGACTTCCAAGGCGTACAGATACAGATTGCTGAAATGAAGATGAAGCTCGAGGCGGCTCGGCTCTTGCTTTACCGTGCAGTCATCAACGCCGAGAGCGGCCTGCCGTCAATTGCCGAAAGCTCGGTCGCTAAATGCTTCGCCAATGAGGCCGCACGCGAGGTTACCGGCAAGGCAATGCAGCTCATGGGTGGCTACGGTTATTCGAAAGAGTTCCCGCTAGAGCAGAAGCTGAGAGATTCGTGGGGATGGGGGATCGCCGGGGGGGCTATCGATATTCAGAAGGTGAATATTACTGCGGCGCTTGTTGGCCGGCGCTTCAATCAAAGAGCGTAGCCTGCCGACGGCGTGGCCTAGTGCAGCACCGCTGCACTAGGAATCTCGCGCGACTCAGAATAATCGGCGTGGAGAATATCCGCGCGCTGCACGAGGAGCAAATCGTTGGGCAGTAGCTTGTCGTATTCATCCGCCGCCGAGTCTATGGCCTGCACATCAATCTCTTCAGTAAGCACACACACCACATCGTCATCGTCTACATCGACAACAATTGCCTGTTTAAATCCCACGATTGTGTTGAGCGAAGCCTTCGAGCCAATATCGAACCGATAGGCCGGCAGAAGCGCAGACGGTGATCTAAGCAGACCAGTCGAGGTAAATGCCACACCAAACCCTGCCGCTGCAACGATATGAATAATTTCTATAACATCGGGGTCTGAGAGATCTACTCTGAGTGTTCTTCCTTCCTCGGGGACTGATTCAAATTCCACCTTTGGCTTCTTTTGGCTTAACAGGCGAAGGAAGAGGCTGATGTCTTCTTCGTTCCATTCCAAGGTTTCTTCTTGCTCAGATCGCATACTGTCCGACGCCAAGCTCAGAACAGTGGTCTCTATAGTGAGATCGGGAACCTCGTTCTCGGGGGGGCGGGGCACCACAAGAGACACAGAGCAATAGCCTTCGCTGCTCTCTGGACTTAGCCTCCAAAGAAACGGAATATCAGCGATGAGTTCGATCATAAAGCGAAGATGCCTAAAAACGGATGGCGAAGAAAAAGGGTCTTTGGAGTAGCGCTGCGATCGCCATTTAGGGATACAAAGATAACACAAATAGTAAGGGGTATATATCGCTGCAGCGTGTACTGCGCGTCAGCGTTGAAAGGGCAAGTTAGCGGCATTACCTAAGCAATCTCAGACATTGTCGCTGTAAGCTATTGTGTTTAATGTTGTTTACAGAGAGCGCGGAAACACACTTTTTTTCCACAGAAACTGTGGATAACTCTGGGGATAAAAAAGGAAAAACGCGTAAAAGCCTGTAAATTAGCGCTTCCAAGTATAAATTGGTTAATTTTTGTTCAACTCATAATAAGTAATAAAATCAATATCTTAATTAGCCAATGCGTGGAGAAATCACAAAAATACCGTTAAAAATAGCGTTTTGTGACACGAATGTAGCGCATGTGCATAAAATAGCGAGGTTAACGCGCACTCAATAAAACACTGAAACGCACCCTACTGATTTTAATGAATTTTTATGACCCGGCAAAACGCTCGTTCCGAACTTTTGCCCGTTTATACTCCTCCACTCCAAAAACCGCCTGTGCAACAATAGCCATCTCGCTTGTTACCGGCATCGCTGATATGACCTCGCCATTGCACTTTTTCAAAGCCTCTTTTGCGCTGCGTCTCTGTGCAATCATTACGCTAACCCTCATTCTTGCACTCTTCGCTGGCTCAAATTTCTCGCGCTGGTCGGCAGGTAAAGAGGCGAAGGCACGCTCCCTCCTTCTTGTTCGAAACCTGTTCGTCGACGAAAAACCCTCGAGCCTCATGCTCTTTGCGCACCCAGCTCTGTTTGAGTCAACAAACGAACTCGATTGGCCGAGCCACCTCTACTACTTGCGCGGTCGACTAGGAAGCCTGACAAGCATTGATGCACTGCGCAGCACGGTTGCAACCCCCCTTTTTAACCGCGACTCAGCGGAGTCAACAGCGAGTCATACAGTGCAAGTTACGTTTGAAAGCGGCCCTGCCGACATTCAGATCACCTACCTTCGCAGCGGCGATGAATGGCTTGTTACACAATTTTCAATCCTCGCAGACGCGCTATCAAGCTAGCGTACGGGGCGCTTTTTTAGCCGATCGCCACACCAACCACCTGAATTAACTGACTGTAATCGCTGTGTCCTGACAGTATTTTCTCAATCCCATCTTGGCGCATAGTTCGCATGCCATCTTGTGCTGCCTGATGACGCAGCTCATCAAGGCTTGCGCGCCGGTAGATCAAGCCCCGCAGGCGGCTTCCGCAGACAAGCATCTCATGAATAGCCATACGCCCTTTGTAACCCGTGCCTCCGCACTCGCTGCACCCAACGGCCTTACACAATGTCCATTGCCTAGTTTCAAGTCCGTGATTGACGAAATCCTCTTCTCCATACCACTCCAATAGACGGAGTCTTTCGCTCTCGTCTGGCTCGTAGGCCTGTTTACAATTAGCGCACAGCGTCCGCATGAGTCGCTGCGCCAGAGCACCTAACAGCGCGTCAGAGAAATTGATTGGGTCGAGGCCAAGATCTAACAGCCGCGTGATCGTTTCCGGCGCAGAATTGGTGTGCAGGGTCGACAGCACGAGGTGTCCAGTCAGGGAGGCCTCAATCCCGATATTTGCCGTTTCTTTGTCCCTCATTTCACCAATCAGAATGACATCCGGATCAGCCCTCAGAAACGCGCGCATCGCCATGGCGAAGGTAAAATTGATTTTGGATTGCACCTGCACCTGCTGCAGACCATCCTGAGTGATCTCTACAGGATCCTCGGCGATCCAAATCTTCCTCTCAGGCGTGTTGAGCTTGCTTAAAACGGCGTGCAAAGTTGTTGTTTTGCCCGACCCTGTCGGGCCCACACCAAGAAACAACCCATGGGGTTGTGTCGCGATTGTCATAATTTCGCGCTGATTCGCGACACTCAAACTTAAAGTCTCGAGCTGCATTTGGCTGCCTGGCGTCAACAAACGCATAACCACGCTCTCGCCATGCACCGTCGGCAATGTTGCGACCCGCATCTCGATATGACGATCGGCGAGTTTCAGTTTGCACTTCCCGTCTTGGAGAAGCCGCCGTTCGGCAATATTCAATCGCGAAATAACTTTGACCCTCGCGATCGCGGCTGCACAGTGCTCTTCGGGTATCACTAACAACTGTCGACAGAGGCCGTCTACCCGAATCCTGACACTGCCAGGTGCACCCTCTCGACTCGGTTCGATATGGATATCAGATGCACCCAGCCTATCCGCCTCGGCGATAACCCGATTAACAAGCTGAATCATCCCCGATGTTTCACTGCCATGGTCTTCGTCATCGAGGCGTTCGGGCTGCGCCGCTTTGCTCTGAGAGGCGAGGACAGAGAAAAGATCTTCGAAGCTGGTTGATGATTCAGGAGGGGAGTCATCACGAAGAAACAGAGAGATATGCTCGGGCAGGCCAACGCGGAAAACGTAATTTCGCGCGTTGAGAACGCCTTGAATTTCCATAATGCGTTGATGATTCGAAGGGTCATCGATAAGGATGACCGCCTCGTTTTTGTCTCCCGCAACAGGGAGCCGCAGGTTTTTGCGCAAATACCCTTTGCTAATATTCTCGAGTAATCGCAGCGGCTAAATCAACGCTGGGTCATAGGCCATAAAAGGGACGCGGTAGTGGTGCGCAAGCGACCTACCTATAGCCTGTGCTGAGAGGCTATAGTTTTCCATAAGAACACTGGACACGGAGGCTCCTCGAAGCGAAGCATTAGCTTGCGCTTCGGCAAGCTCTCTGCTGCTTAAACTCTCCTGTTTACCCAATTGATCGAAAGGACCACCGTTACTCTGAAGCGACTCGCGAAACTGACGGGCAAGCATCTGGCTAGCAAACGCCGCTCGTTTTAAATCGCTTGAGTCGAAACTGGGGTCTCCTTCAAAATTAATTAGCTGCAAGACACCAAGCATGACCTCATCTTTAATTGGCACCGCGATCATCGGTTTTATAGGCCAGCCTCGCTCGTCGCTAAAGCGCCGGTCAAATTGCAGCCCCTCTCCAACAGTCTCGAGAGCCACTTCTGGCGTTTTCGACTGACGAATTATTTGATAGATCGCTTTGGGTCTTGCTAGAAACTGCTCCTCTGAAAGGCGCTCCCTTCCCCTAATGCCTTGCAC
>OJGW01000542.1_pt1 | contig 12536 bp, 11 predicted proteins | sample 1594511 | NCBI WGS metagenome assembly OJGW01 (sample SAMN05416844, study PRJEB24817) | seawater metagenome | isolation source: Sea water | place: Canada:Atlantic | collected 2013-07
GAGCGTCAGTATTTAAAAGAGGCTGAAAAGCGTCTAGTGAACTAGTGGCGATTCACACTTCAGTGCCATCTGGCTCGCGGGAATCCGGTGTGGAGGCGTTTGCAGGGCGGCGCTCAGGTGCTGGCGGTTTTCCAGGGGCCGGATGCTTACATTTCGCCGTCACTGTATGCCACCAAGGGGGAAACCGGCCGGGTGGTGCCTACCTGGAATTATCTTGCTGTTCATGTCGAGGGCAGGGCGCGTGTGGTTGATGACGCAGGGTGGCTGACGGCGCATCTCCATCGCTTAACTGATCAGCAGGAGCGCGTGATGAGCGCGCCGTGGTCTGTCGATGACGCGCCAGAGGATTTCACTGATCGGCTGATTGCCGCTATCGTCGGTGTGGAGATCACGATTGACAGCTTGACCGGTAAGGTCAAGGCTAGCCAGAACCAGCCAGAGAAGAATCGCCAGTCGGTGAAAGCGGGTCTTGAGGCCGCTGGTGAGGATTCCCAGCGCGCCATGGCGATGCTCATACGCTGAACGGCGAGGCTCTTCCTTACTCCGCGCGTGGCTTATCGCCGAGTTCTGCGCCGCGCGCGTGCTTTGTGTTTCCGCCACCAGATAATCACACCGGTGATGCTGAGCATCGCGACAACGATCCCCATGAAGGAAATAAGAATACGGCCCGGCAGACCCAGGATTCGGCCGGAGTGTATGGGGAATTGCGCCTGCACAAACAGGTCGGCAGCGGTGCCTTGCCAGGGGATAAAGTCGCCGAGGTATTCGCCGCTATGGCCGTCAAAATACAGTGCTTTATGTCCAACGCCACCAGCGCCGTGTCCTTCGTCGGGACGAAAGAATTCGGCGCGATACAGCCCGAATTCTCTTGCGTACCACAGCGACCCCAATGGCTCCTGCCAACCACGTTGTGCGGCGTAGTCTGTGGCAATGCTGTTGATATCGCTGAAGCCCAAATCTGGCGTAATGGGATTGTGGTGGCCGGATGGTTGTCGGGTGTCGAAGGGCGAGGGCGTTACATCGGAGACGAGTGACATGGCCGGAAAGAAGACTTCCCGGTACAGGTTCAACGAAAAGGCGGTGAATGCGACGACAAACAGCAGTATCCACAGCCACAGACCGACAGCGCGGTGCAGATCGAAGTTCAGGCGGTCGGCGCCTGCGGTGTAGCGAATTTTCCAGGCGGGAAGCCAGCGTTTGATCCAGCCGGGGCGCCCCTCCCGTCGACTCCGGCGTGGCAGGGTGAGGTAGAAGCCGACGAAGTTATCGAAGGTCCATATCAGCGCGATAATGCCGAGGAACCAAACGCCCCAGTGGTCGATGCCTGCGATTTCTGGAATATGCAGGCTGAAATGCAGTTTGTAGAGAAACGACATAAACGTTTCCCGGGTAATCGGCCAGACGGCGCCCCATTCGCGTTTACCCTGAATGTTTCCACTGATGGGGTCGACGTAGACCTGATTGAAGCCGGGTTGGTAGAGGCGGTTGGTATCGGGGTTTATCTTGGGTTCGACCAGAAAATACTGGCTGTGACCGGGTTCGTGATGCAGCTCGAAATAGGTGACCTCGATCTCGGGGTAGGCGGTTTCGACGCGCTGTGCCAGTTGCAGCGAGGGGAGGGGCTCGCCGGCGGTGTTTGCGTCAAACAGCTCGGGGTTCAGCCATTCGTCCAGTTCATGGTCCCAGGAGATGACGGCGCCGGTCAGGCCGGTAATCACCAAAAACAGCGCAATGCACAGTCCGACGTAGCGGTGGAGTTTGAGCATAAAGGTGCGCATGAATGGGTGTCTCCGTGTTGCGGCTGCCGGTCTGCTGGCTCTGTGGTGTTGCGTGCTAAAGCAAGGCGCCCGCCGGTGTTTCTGTGGCGGGCGCTTGATGAGCTACGGGTTAGTAGCTCCAGCTTATTGAGGCGCTGACGTTACGAGGGGCGCCGTAGTAGGCCTGATCCCAGTACAGGCTGTTCAGGTATTTTTCGTCGGTCACATTGTCGACATTCAGGGCGATGCTGACCTTGGGCGAGAGATCGTAGCCGAGGGAAAGGTCCACCAGCGTGTAGGCCTTCTGCTCTACAGTATCGCCAGCGGTGGAGATCTCTTCCTGCCATTTGACGATGCCGCCGACTTTGAGCTTGGGCAGCGAGGGCAAGCGATAGGACGCAGAGGCTTTAAGCAGGCGCGCAGGCACATAAGGGCGTACCTCTTCGCCGTCGCCGTCTTCGAGTTTCACATAGGTAAACCCGGCGCCCACGTTCAAACCGCGTACCAGTTCGCCAGATAGTTCGACTTCATAGCCTTTGCTGTCGAAATCGCGGGGAGCATAAAAGGCCGTGCCGGTGCTGGCGTCGCGTCCGACGAACTCGCCCAGGTTGTTATTGGCCGATTTGAACAGAGCAATGGTCAGGACGGCGCGCTGGTTGTTGAAGGATTTCTTGATGCCCAGCTCGTGGTTTTCACCTTCCGTGGCACCCAGCGGCTCGTACTGATCGTTCACCCAGGTTTGCTGTTTAAACACTTCGCTATAGCTGCCGTACAGCATCAGATCGTCGGCCAGCCGATAGGTCGCTCCGTAGTAAGGGACGGTTTTATCGGCATCGGTGTCGGCTGTGGCGCCATAGTTGATACCTTTCTGGCTAAGCTCTGCGCGACGAGCCCCCAGCAGTACCGACAGGCGGTCGCTCAGATTCAGCCGTGATGAGGCATAAAGCGACTTGTGCGTTTGCTTGATGTCGGTTGAGTCCGTCCCCGGTGTGTGATCGGTAAACGCCGGGCGTGCTGTGTTGCCTTGTGCCCAGTTGCCATCCAGCGGGAACAGGGCGCCGCCTGCGGGGCTGTAGGAGGCTTGATTCGTTTGAATATCGGCATAGTTATAGCCGACGACCAGTTGGTGTTCTCGACCGCCCAGCTCAAAGGCGCCGGAGACAAAGACATCGTAGATGTGATGCACTTCGTCCGAGTTGTAGGCGCTGGCCTGTCCCGTCAGCCCGGTTTCATCGGTCCGGTCGGGTGTGCCAAATACGTAGAACAGTGCCGAATCGAACTCGAGGTCTTTACGTGTGTAGAGCGCGTTGACTGTCCAGTTGGCATTCAGTGCGTGTTTCAGCTCAACAAAGGTTTGGTTTTCGGTGTTGTCGACGTAAGTCCAGTCGGGAGCATTGCTGGTGGATACATCGTAGTCCGTGCGGGAGCCATCGGAGTAGAGCAGCGGCAGGGCGCCCCACAGCACGCCGTCGGCGTCATTGCGGTTGTAGCTGTGACCCAGCGTCAGCAGGGTGTTTTCGGTCAGGTCGATATCGATAATGCCGTAGAGCACGCTGGTATCGGTTTCGTTGCGATCCAGATGCGACTCTGTTTGTCCTTTCGCGGCGACCAGGCGGCCACGCACCCTGTCGCTGAGGCGGCCGGAAATATCGCCATCAAGGCGCACGCCGTCCCACTCGTTCAGTGACAGGCGAGTGCCAATCTGCAGATCATCGGTGGGGCGCTTGCGAATATAGTTGATGGTTGCAGAGGGGTTGGCGAGGCCCGTGATTAGGCCTGCGGCACCTTTCACCACTTCAATTTTTTCGTAAATTGCGGTGTCTTGCTGGCCGTTGTTCAAACCGAAGGTAAAGGGTGTGCCGACGCCATCGTATTGAAAGTTCACAATGTCGAAACCGCGTGCGGTGTAGTACGTGCGGTTGGTTTCTACTCGCTCCGCCGTTACACCGGGCGTGTAGTCGAGCACATCCGTGATGGTGTTCAGGTTGAAGTCATTCATCTGTACCCGCGAAATGGCGGTGACCGTTTGCGGCGTTTCGAAAAGCGTCAAATTCAGCTTGGTCGCCGTATCGGTCTCTCCTTGTTCCCCATACACGTGAACGGTTTCCACCTTGGGGGCGGGGTCGTTGTCTGCCGCAATAGCGGTGCCTGTGTAACAAGCTGCCAGCAATAGCGCTTTTGTCAGAGCGGGTCGCGGTGTTGAGCGTAATGTCGGAACGATGGGAGTCCCCATACTGGTCTCCAGAATATGATTTTTGAGTCGGGTTCTTGGGGTTGCAGATCCGCGCCGGGCGGTCTTTTTTACGCGAGCGACTCTAATTCAATAAAAAGCTAAATGCAAATTATTATCATTTATATTGTTGGTATTGATGAATGCTCGCGGATTACTGCCGATGAAGCGCTGAGTGTGTTCTTGCTGAGGCGCGCAATCCCACCCGTCACGAATCCGAGGCAGAGCACGCCCCACTTTTGTGCTTCACTACTTACACGTTGAGGTCCTAAGATTTTGGCGGTGATGTACGGCACCGGTTTTCCGTAAAGCATAAGGAGCGTGGTATGAAAGATTTTCCTGCACATTTTCAAGAGTTGAACGAGTGGATGGGCAAGCTGGGAGTTGAGATTCCCGAGGTGATGCAGGGCTTTGGCGCGTTGCACGAAGCCAGCCTGAAGCCCGGCGCACTCGATACCAAAACCAAGGAGCTGATTGCCTTGGGTATCGCCATTACTGTCCGCTGCGATGGCTGCATCAGTTTTCACGTGCACGATGCCATGGAGGCCGGAGCGAGTCAGGGGGAGATTGCCGAGACGGTATCGGTGGCGATTCTGATGGGGGGCGGTCCGTCTGTGGTCTATGGCATTGAGGCCATGCAGGCGCTCAGCCAGTATCAGGAGCGAGGGTAGTAAGCCTTGCCTGCGAGGGGCGTTTCCCCTTGCAGGCGGTAGGCGGGACAATGGCTAGATAACTGATCTTTCGCGCTCCCGGCCAATCAGGGTGGGTGTTAGGGGCGCGCTTTGCGGCGCCTGTCCGCGACCGAAAACGCTGAACTGCACCAGGCGCAATGTCAGTTCTGCCCCCTCTCGGAATGCGGAGACATCGTGGTGAAGGTGGGGCAGCTCGATTGAGACAGATTGTCGGCTCCCCGGTAGCTCGGCATCGACCCTGAGTAGCGGGCCGGTGCGCTGCACCTGCGTTACGGTTATGGCTAGGCCTTTGCCGTCTGTGCTAAGTCTCAGATCGGCTGGACGGACATAAACGTCAACATCGCTCGTGGCGGCATTGGGTATACCTGAATAATCCGCTAGTTGTTGACCGCCCAGCCAGAGCGTACGGTTTTCGAGGCGGGCAGGCAGAATATTGGTGCTGCCGAGAAAATCGAACACCATGGGCGTGGCTGGGTGTTCGTAGACGTCGTCAACGCTGCCGACTTGGGCAATCTGGCCGCGATCCATAATCACTACTCTGTCGGCCAGTTCCAGGGCTTCTTCCTGGTCGTGCGTTACAAACAGGGTTGTTACTCCGGTCTGCCGATGAAGCGTCCGCAGCCATTGGCGGAGTTCTTTGCGTACTTTTGCGTCGAGGGCTCCGAATGGCTCGTCGAGTAGAAGCACTCTGGGTTCAATCGCCAGTGCTCGCGCCAGGGCGACGCGTTGGCGCTGCCCTCCGGATAGCTGGTGTGGGTAGCGGTCACCGAGCCCGCCCAGTTGTACCAATTCCAGTAGTTCATTGGCTCGCCGATGGATGTCCTGTCGTCGGAGGCGTTTCTGACGTGCTTTTACCTGTAGTCCAAAGCCGACATTATCCCGGACGTTCATGTGTTTGAAGAGCGCATAGTGTTGGAAGACAAAGCCAATCTGACGCTCCCGTAGTGGCGTATCAATCATATTGTCACCACCAAAATACACGTCGCCATTGTCGGCGAATTCGAGTCCGGCAATGATTCTCAGCAATGTGGTTTTGCCTGAACCAGATGGGCCGAGCAGCGCAATAAGTTCGCCAGAGCCGATGTTAAGGTCGATGTTGTCCAGTGCCGTGAAGCTGCCGAATTGTTTGGAAATTGAGTGCAGTGAAATGTCCATTTTTACCTCAGTGTTTTGCGTTACTGGCCAGTTTTTTACCGTGCCGGGCTTCTAATAGGGTTTTAAGCCCTAGGGTGACCAGGGCCAGCAGTGCCAGTAGTGACGCCATGGCGAAGGCCGCTGAAAAGTTGTATTCGTTGTAAAGAATTTCCACGTGCAGTGGCATCGTGTTGGTTTCTCCGCGAATATGGCCAGAGACGACTGATACCGCGCCAAATTCTCCCATTGCTCTGGCGTTACAGAGCAGGACGCCGTACAAGAGGCCCCAGCGTACGTTGGGGAGGGTGACGTGCCAGAATGTCTGCCAGCCGCTCGCCCCCAGGCTTAAGGCCGCCTGCTCCTCATCGCTGCCCTGTTCCTGCATCAGTGGAATAAGCTCTCGAGCAATAAAAGGAAAGGTGACAAACACTGTGGCGAGCACAATGCCGGGCAGGGCAAATACAATTTGCAAGCCGAAGGGCTCCAGTACTCCAGCTGCCCAGCCGCTGGCGCCGAACATCAGGATGTAAATTAAGCCCGCGACTACTGGGGAGACGGAAAATGGCAAGTCAATTAATGTCGTCAGCAAGGTTTTGCCAGGAAACTCGAATTTGGCTACTGCCCAGGCTGCTGCAAGTCCAAATACCAGATTCAATGGCACGGCTATGGCTGAGGCAAGCAGAGTGAGGTGGATCGCGGCAAGGGCGTCTGGGTCTCGTAGCGTTTGGATATAGGTGTCAAGGCCGTTGCGCAGCGCTTCAACAAACACTGAAATTAGCGGCATCAATAAGAACAGCAGCAGGTAAATAAGAGTGATTGTGATCAAGGCCCAGCGGATGAGACTGTGCTCAGTAGTCGCCGTGTTTTCCTGTTTGGGCAGGGTGCCTGAGTGTGGGTTAGCCATTTGCATTCACCTCTCTGGCTTGATGGCGTTTGCTCCAGACTTGAAGTCCATTGATAACCAGCAACATGAAAAACGCGATGACCAGCATGGCAGCGGCAACAGCTGTTGCACCGGCATAGTCGAATTCTTCTAGCCGAATTACGATCAGCAGAGGTGCAACTTCTGATACATAGGGCAGGTTCCCGGCTATGAAAATGACGGAGCCGTACTCGCCCACTCCTCTCGCGAATGCCAGGGCGAAGCCGGTTAGCAGCGCGGGCAATATGCCTGGAAGAATCACCCGGGTAACGGTTTGCCAGCGGCTTGCGCCGAGTGAGGCGGCCGCTTCTTCTAGCTCCTTTTCTGCGTCGCGCAATACTGGTTCTACGGTGCGAACCACAAATGGCAGGCCTATAAATGTCAGGGCGACAACAATGCCTGCTGGAGCAAAGGCGACTTTTATACCTTGGGGTTCCAAGTATTGCCCCAGCCAGCCGTTGCTCGCATACAGCGCGGTCAGTGCAATGCCTGCCACGGCTGTAGGCAGAGCGAAGGGGAGGTCGATCATGGCGTCAAAAAGTCGCTTGCCGGGAAAATCGTAACGGACGAATACCCATGCAATGAGGCTGCCGAAAATAGCATTGATTATCGCGGCAGCCAGCGCGGTTCCAAAAGATAGGGCCAATGCGCTGCTGACTCGCTCGGCGCTGATAATTTGCCATATCTGGGAGGCCCCTAACTCTGCGGTCTTAAAGAAGACGCCGGCCAGTGGGAGCAGTACCATCAGGCTTAGATAAAACACGGTGTATCCGAACGCCAGCCTGAAGCCTGGTAGCGCGGATCGAGATTGTCTGATCATGTCGTTTGTTTACCTGCTTGTTTCTACGTAGGGCCGCCGGGCGGCCCTCTATGAGTTAACGGGGGCGGTATATTTGGTCGAAGACTGCGCCGTCTAGAAAGTGAGTGGTCTGGGCGTTCTGCCAGCCGCCAAATTCCTCATCCACTGTGAGCAGCTCCAGTTCTGGGAATCGGGCGAGATCTTCGGGAGCGGCATGTTCCGGTTTGAATGGCCGGTAGTAATGCTTTGCAGCCAGTGCTTGGGCAAAGGGGCTGTAGAGGTATTCCAGGTAAGCGCGGGCAAGATCAATGTTGCCGCGTCTTTCCGCATTACCGTCTGCTACCGCGACCGGGGGTTCGGCCTTGATCGACAGAGAGGGCACAACAATCTCAAACTTGTCTTTGCCGAGCTCGTTGACGGCGAGAAAGGCCTCGTTTTCCCACGCTAGCAGGACATCGCCGATACCCCGCTGCACGAAGGTGGTGGTTGAGCCCCGAGCCCCTGTATCGAGAACAGGAACATTTCTGTATATCTTGCTGACAAAGTCCCTGGCTGCGGAGTCGGAGCCATAGTGCCGCTTGCCATAGGCGTAAGCCGCCAGGTAGTTCCAGCGTGCGCCTCCCGATGTTTTGGGGTTGGGGGTGATTACCTGAACGCCATCTTTGATCAGATCATCCCAGTCGCGGATATGCTTGGGGTTGCCAGTGCGCACCAGGAAGACAATAGTTGATGTGTAGGGGGCGCTATTGTTGGGTAGGCGAGATTGCCAGTTGGGGGGGATTTTGCCAGTACGTTCGGCAATGGCGTCGATATCGTAGGCTAGAGCAAGTGTAACGACATCGGCGGCTAGACCGTCAATGACTGAACGAGCCTGTTTGCCTGCCCCTCCATGGGACTGCTTGATACTGATTTTCTCGTCGTGCAATTCTTGCCAGTGTTGGATAAAGCCGGGGTTGAATGCCTGATACAGCTCTCGGGTAGGGTCGTAGGAAACATTGAGCAGTTCGCGAGCGCTGACAATTGAGCTATTGAGTAATAGCCCCAGAGCAATGACGGCGGTCACTAGTGTTCGTTGATACATGGCTGTCATGGGAATCTCCTTGAGTATGAATAACGGTATTCGTTAAAAATCCACCTGCGCGCGAAGCAGGAGGTTGCGAAGTTTTTCGTCGTGGTAGGTGCTACCTGGTCGATCCACGTTCAGCACCGTGATGTAGTTGGCTGAGATGCGAACGGTGTCGGTGGCATACCAATTCAGGCCGAGTGTGAGGTTGTTTTGCTCGCCGCCCGTTACGGTGCCATCACTGAGATCGGCTGTGCTGTAGCGTAATCCCAGCTCCCAGGCACCGTTACCGCCTGCATTGATGGGCTGACTGGGTTTGATCCGTCCGAATACGCCGTTCTTGTAGCGGCGCGATTCACCGCTCAGCAGTACACTGGTATAGAGATATGCGGCGCTAAAGCTGACATCCTTTTCGCTGTTGTGGCGCTTAATGTCTGCCTGTATCCATTCCGTTTGAATAGACAGCGGCCCCCAGATTCCTGCGGCCTCAAAACCAGTAAAGCCTATATGTTGAACGCCGGTCAGGGCGCCGGTATCAATCAGTCTCACATCGGTGATATTGGATTCTGGGCGCTCCCGAAAGCGCAGTCCGGTTTGGGAGTCCTCGGGGCTGTTGTAGCGAGCGGAAAGGCCAAGATGAAAAAGGCGACTGGCTGTGTTAATCGGGCTATAGGTTATTCGGGTGGCGATATCCCAACCTTCATCCCCTTCGTTCTCGACGTCACCTTCAGCGGTCTCTCCAAAAACGCCAAAGGCGCCACTCCACCGGGGACTGTCGTAGCTGACGGCTATGCCGAGATGGCGGTCTGGGGCGAATACGTTGGTCAGGCCGCGCTCTATGAAGGTCGTGTTCAGACCGCTGGTCAGTGCCTCCAGTCCGAATGGTTGCCTGAAATTTCCTGCTGTAATGACAGCGGGCAGTCCTCGGTACTGAATCCAGGCATCACGAACACCTCGTGCTGACGTATCGCTACCACTGGGACGGGCAAAATCATACTGAAAGCGATAAGCCCAATGGGTATATGCGCTGCCGCGTACATCCAAAAACAGTCGACGCACTCGCGTGCCATCGCCGAAGTCATTGTTGTCTGCGCGATAGGTTGCCGCATCCAGCTCTATGCGGCCGCCGACATGCAGCGAGATGTCGCTATCGTGTTGCTGTGTGGCGGCTTGTTCGGCACTGGCCGCTCGCTGTTCTGCAAGGGTGAGTCGTTGTTCAAGTTGTTGCAGGCGGTCGTCCAATTCGTCCGCCGTCGCGAAGCCAGCCAATAGCAGGCCGGTGTTGATAAGGACAATTCCTCGATAAATAGAGCGTGTTCTCATGGTGAATCCGGTTCCTTTGTTGTGCTCTGCTTCCGGTGAACCGGTCAGTCGTGAGTGTCTCTTGGCGCGGACGTATGTCGCCGCTCATGGTCAAAACGCTCCTTCTCCCGCCGCTCGATTTGTACGATGCGGCCTTGATGAACGGTGATTTCTACCGAGCCGAACTCTAAGCGTTCCAATGCGTGCGTAACGCGCTGCAGTAATAACTGGCTTTTCGCGGTGTTAGCTGCATGGTCGGTCATGTTCGGCTCCTGTTCTTTAGTGCGTTTGGGGATATAGATAACAATCTATGTGCCAAAAAAGTTATTTGTTTTTATCTATCTGATTTTATTAAATTTTATTTAAATTTTTGGTTCTGCTATGTTGTTTTTATTCTTATTTGGCGTATTTTTTGTTAAATATGACGTCTTAATCGTTGGATTTGATGGAAATGTGGGAAGAAAAGTTGCTTGTTACGCTATGGCGGCAGGCTGGTTTTAGCCGTGATTTAGAAACGGGGCTGAGAGAGCTGCTAGAGACGCTACGTGAATACCTGCCGCTAGAGACGGTCAAGGTGTACCGACATGGGAACGAGTCTGGAGAGCTAATTCTTGATGCGTGTGGGGGAGCTGGGGCGGGAGTGGAATTTCCGCGTCGCCGCTGTTCTCTGTTGCCCAGTCAGCTTCTCCAGCTAAAAGCCTGGGAGAAGCAGCATTTTAATAAGCCGGTCAGGGTGGAGGACGCCTTGCCGCAACTGACTGGAATCCTAACGGACTCAGGCGGTTTCGGGTCTGTTGAATATGTGGTGCCATTTTCGTTTGAAGAATATGGCAGTGGCTTGTTGTTCTGGAAATTCGGGTTGCCGTCGTTACCTGCTGCTACAGAGACGCTGTTGTCGCGATTGACTGAGCCACTGCTTTTACTTTTTGTTAATCAGCAGCGACAGGATATGTTGCATGCATTGCGTGATCAGGTTGCAGTAGATCGCCACACTTTACTGCAGCGATTGGGCAAACCTACGCTGTCACAGACGATTATTGGCGCTGAGCGCGGATTGAAGGCGGTCATGGAGCGGGTGGAACAGGTCGCGGCCAGTGATGTTGCGGCACTGATACTTGGAGAGACTGGCGCAGGCAAAGAAGTCATCGCGAGGGCGATTCACGAACATTCACTGCGACGCGAAGGGCCGTTTGTTCGGGTTAACTGTGGTGCTTTACCTCCTGAACTGATTGATTCCGAGCTTTTCGGTCATGAAAAAGGCAGTTTTACTGGTGCAGTCAATGCCCGGCGTGGGTGGTTTGAGCGGGCATCGGGGGGGACGCTGTTTCTGGATGAAATTGGCGAGCTACCGTTGGCAGCTCAGGTGCGTCTGTTGCGAGTGTTACAGGATGGCATTTTGCAGAGGGTAGGAAGTGAGTCTGACATTCATGTTGATGTTCGGGTTGTTGCTGCTACCCATCGCAATTTGCCAAATATGGTGCAACGCGGCGAGTTTAGGGAAGATTTGTGGTATCGCCTCGCGGTGTTTCCTATTCTGCTGCCGAGCCTGAGGGACCGTAAGGACGATATTCCCGCGCTGTCTACCCACTTCATTCATCGAGCGGCCGTTCGAATGGGGGTGCCCACCCCTGCTTTGACCGATGGCGATATCTTATTGCTCCAAGAATACTCCTGGCCGGGAAATGTTCGCGAGCTTGGGGCGGTCTTGGAACGAGCGGTGATTCTCGGGCGTGGGCGGTTTCTAGATCTTCATGCAGCTCTGGGCGGGCAGTTGGTGAAAGTGTCGCCGTCGTTGCCAATGAAATTCGGTGATTCGGAGCCGCCGACGATTGTTCCGCTGGACGCTGTGATTCGTGAGCAATTATGCATGGCTTTGCGAACATGCAAGGGGCGGGTTGATGGGCCTCATGGCGCGGCAGCCATGCTTAAAGTAAATCCCAACACCCTGCGTGGAAAGCTGCGTAAATATGGCGTTACCGCTTCTGATTACCGGAGCTAACTTTGGTAGTAGCGCCGTTGCTCAATAGCATTTTGAGGCGACGATGGTGGGAAAAAAAGGCAGGCCCGCCGAGCGGCGGGCCGACAGCACTAGAGTGTTTTTAGGTACTCAATGATGGCGTAGCGCTCGGCATCGCTTAGCACGGCGGTAAATTCGTGCCCGCCGTTACCCTGGCTGTACATATGGGCGTTGTAGATTTTGCGGTTCTCCATATGGGCGTTGCTGATAATCGGCGGATATCCCGCATTCCATGCGCCTGCGAGATTGGAGAACCAGGCATTCTCCACTTGCTGCAGCCACGGCGTGGTGTTGATGTTCCAGATGCTGCAGTTGTAGCCCGGTTCGATCATGGGCGGCTTTAGCGTACAGGCCATGCGGTCGTACTTCCAGCCCATTTTCTGGGCGTCGTAGGCGCGCTGCAGATTGGTGTCGAAACCCATTACGACGCTGTAGGGCGAGCCTGCAGGCGCTGGTGCCGAAACGCGGCGCCAGATCGGGTAGCGATCCTGCGGCTTGAGCACTTCCCAGACGTTGGGCACCGATCCGTTGTGGAAATACGGTGCAGATGCCCAGACGCCGTAGAGTGGCTGCGCGAGATAGCCCAGCTCGCGGTCGCCGCGTAGTCGTTCCTGATTCTG
>OJGW01000564.1_pt1 | contig 12307 bp, 8 predicted proteins | sample 1594511 | NCBI WGS metagenome assembly OJGW01 (sample SAMN05416844, study PRJEB24817) | seawater metagenome | isolation source: Sea water | place: Canada:Atlantic | collected 2013-07
ACACAGAGTAGATCGTCGGCAGCGTCAGATGTGTATAAGAGACAGCTATAGACATTAGCCCAAATATATTTGGTATATGTTTTCTATTACATAATTTCTGTCATGTTACTTTTAATAAACATTTGGCTTTATTGCTTTCTCATTGATTGGCATTATACGATTAAGTTACTGTTAATAAATTTTAAAGAATGGAAAGTAAGTTCTTTCCTGTATATGAAGTAAAAGAGCTCTGGCTTGTTTTCGCCCTGGAAAGGGCGGCCCGAAACTTGTTTTCAGAAATCATGAATTACAAACCTATTGGCTGGCCGTACTTACCATACTTAAACTGTGACTAAATTAGTCAGATTATCTTTGAGTTGCTGTGATACCACTGCTTCACTCACTGACCATTGCTTAGCAAGATATTGAATAACAATAGTTGTATCGCATGGTTCTAACGGCTTTTTATTATATTTGGCAAATGGTCCATCCGTTTCCAATAATATTTTATCCTTTGGTAACCATTCAATAACTTTCATACCTCTATTTGATGTTGTCATTGCAGGGCCAATAGAAAACCAACATCCTATTCCTATAGCACGAGACATTTCGGTTTTTGTCCCCAGGAACCAATGTAATATTGGCTTTCCACAATTCGGGTGAGCATGAAGTTCATCTAGAACTATTGAAACAGAATTTAATGTATGAATGGTTAATATTTTTGATCCAGTTTTCTCAGATTGCTTCAATATATGTCTAAATACTCTTAATTGTGCATCTAAATGAGGTTTAAAGTTTTTTGATGCATCGAGGCCTATTTCGCCAATATAACGAGTTTCATTTATCAATTTGTCAAATAAAGTAAGTTCGTGCTCTCGTAAGTGGGCTAATTGCGGGTGTAATCCCAAGGCTGTGTTAAACCTTGGAATATTTTTAGTTAAAGCATAAGTACCAGGCCAAGCAGAAGGCGTAGTAGTTAATGACAGGACATACATATTCTTTTCAAAAGCCCGTTGAATTACTCCTGCTGGGTCTTTATAGAGATCAATATGACAATGGAGATCCATCATAAAACATTTTCTGCTTTCAAAAACTGTTCAACTTCAAGTAAGCCGCGCTTAAAAACATCGTTTAGTTTTTTTCTTATGGCAGGTTCCTGAGGTAATGCTCCGCTCTGTCTAACCCAAGCTGAGACATCTTCCCCGTTCTTTATTTTTAGAATAGCCATATTTAGTGCAAGTAAATCATCTCGCGTGTCTTTTAATCTCAAAACATGTGTTAAATTCTGCTTATCATATGGTGCGTCGTTTGGCATTTTGCCTTTATGGATTGACGCTCTGCGAATTATGCAAGGTACACAACGGCCGCACTGGATACGCTTTCTGTGCCAGTTACTGCAAGATACACTATATGGAGTTACTCTTTTTATAGCGTCTTGGTCTTGGCATTCACTGATCATCTCGCCTTTAGTTTTAAACTGATAAGGATTCTTAAATTCGATATTAAAGCCGACTTCATTAAGAATATCTTCAAGAGACGACAGGAAGAAAGGGTGAGTTGTTCTGGTACTTAGTGAGCCTGTACGTCTTCTTGTTAGTGGCGGATTTAGAGAAATATAGCCATTTTCAGGGATAAAAATTGTCTTAGCATTATTGTCATTAACTGCTCTTACAACGGATAAACCAGCAACGGCCATTGCGATAAAGTTAAAACTTCTGCCTCGCATTGTAATATCTGTTTTACCTCTAAGAGATTTGATAATTCTTGGCGAAAAGCTGTAAGCTAGTCTGGAATATTTCCCAGGCTTCAGAGCTGCTTCAATTTGACGTTGTTTCTGTCCATCTCCTTTGTAAGCATGACTAACGAGAAGTGGCTTAAAGTCTGAATTACCATTAATTAGATCTAAGGCTCCTACTGCGCTATCAAGACCTCCGGAGAAAAGGCATACGCTGTTAAGTCCTATTAAAGATCTCGCTTTAGCTTTTGCTTTAGGGCTATTTGTAGGTACAGGTGGTTCTAAGCCTCCAGATATGAAAGAAAAACTCCACATGTCACCAGTAAGGTAATTCAACGTTTTACCCAGCTTAGATGCTACGGGGTGCCATTTTTCAGGATTCTTTAACGGTATTTCTAGGTTTAGCTTTCTGGCCCAAGAATTTGCTGAATTTTTTCTATTTTCAAATGTTTCTGCTGATGTGACCGCAGCTGCAATGGTAATAAAATCAAGCGCATCTTCTGAAATGGATACACCAAGACTCTTAATACTGGTTTTAAGTAATGTGCGGGCAATGATACTTGTTTTATCCTGATTTACATTGACGTTGTCAAACATTTGTACTGGATGACAGTTTTCACTAAATTCAGGGAGTTTTGTGGGATCATGGTGAAATTTAAAATTAGTCATTAAAGTTTTCCCAATCATTAATTGTTTGAGTAATTGTCTGGATTTGAACTTGAGTTATTTGTTTAGTAGAAATACAACTAAGGTTTCCTCCTGAAACCTGTTCTAGCTTTGAGTCGACTATTACTTTGATTAGCTCTCTTAATTGGGATTCCATTTGAAGTGTTCGTTTTGCCGTCTCGGCATGAAACCATGCTCTTCCCATGTCTTCTACCACTTGTTGAAATATAAGATCGGTGAGGTAACAGTTATATACTTCCGCCATTAATTCAGGAGAGAAATTGGCATCATCAATGATTTCAACTTCTTGAAGTGCTTCACTCAAAGCGTAGTTTAATGATGTTCTAACATTTTCAGCATCTTCTGATTGAGGTGATAGATGGTCCGCAATGCGATCAATGGCCTGGTCAGTTGTTAGTCCTGTTAAGTCAGAAAGACTGAGAGTACCTGAGTTTGTAGTAACTGCACCGCCATTTAATAAACCAAATAGAGCCGTACCTGCGGTGATGCCACTCGCATGTCTTTTACTACTACCTTGACCTTTACCAGATGACTTGCGGGAGTACGATTTGAGAGCTTTTCTTAAATCATTGGAACTTCCTGACTTAGCATAGTCGCCAAATGCTCTTCTGGCACCAGACAACCTTCCTCGGCCATTATGAACTGGAGGCGGACCGGGAATTTCACTTTGTACTTGCTGATTGTCAATTTCATGATCTTCCGCATCATTATTATCAGAGCCTGCTTCTTGCTCGTCAGTTCCAGCAGGCCCTCCTGTTATGATTACTTTGTCACTTTCTTCAGCCCAAGGTGGAATAAGAGGGTTCTTACCACCCGGTCCTTGCGTGGACATTGAAGTTCCCATAATTAAGTACTTCCTAATTCAGTGAGTATTGGTGTCATCCAAGGTTGTTTTGTTACCGTATCCAGCAAGCCAATGAGAAGGTGTTTACAAGTTGGATGTTCTAACGAGAGTGTTACTGCGCCATGCAGACCTGAAGGCGGTTTTGCCCAGCTTTGTTCCAACCTTAACTGGTCAGTAACAGTTTCCATGACGGATAAAAGTTCTTCTTTTGGAGTAGCTGCAATGTTTTTCTTTAAGCTTGGGCTATTTCTCGTTGAAGTATCCAGTACCAATTCTACCAATTCTTTTGCTGCTGGAGATAAAGCATTGTTTACAATGCCCATTGGTATTGTTTCTCTGCTTAAATAAGCCGCAGCCCTCAGATCTAATCCGTCAAGTGAGGGGGGGAGCTTTGCCCAATCCAAAATAAAATCTTCATTTTCCTGCCAATATTTGGGCAGCTTAATTTTATCTAAATTAGGTTCTTCAGCTTCTAATTGAGCAAAAATCTCGGGCTTGCCCATAGCTTTATCTATTAGTTGGTATAATTCAGCAGCGGCATCTTTCCCTGAGCACCGTTCGAATATAACCAATTTGGTGATCAGGGATTCATCTAGGTGCATACCGCGTCTATCTGCAACTTTTTTACGCATTTTTACAACGTTTAATAAGCGCTTAACAATACGCGGATTACCGTTAATGGTATTTGCACCCGCAAAAATGGGTGCCATTTTCTCAGCGGCAAATAGACTGTTTTGTAAAGCCTTTTTATTTTGTGGTGTGCAGTCTGTTAACGTTGCGATTACATCCTCCACGGTGATTGCCTTATCTTTCCAGGCATTTCTTAATGAGTTTTCCAAAACTACTTGAAAACTATTCAAATCAATTTGTGACAGACCGGCATCTTGGCCTATTAACATAAATAAATAGGCTCTAATTTCCAAAACACCTGGCTTGGGAACGTTTACCGGTACCTGAATTAATTTATCTAGATAGTCTGTTTTGTGCCGCGATGTTGCCCCTTTATGATATTCCTGTACAGCTGAACGAATCATGTCTTCATCGGCAGCTATTATAAAAGCGGTGTTCGGTAGAAAGAGAAATAACCTAATGGCTTCAAGTGTACTGATTGCGTTTACTGGTGTACAACGATCTAAATTATCGACATAAACAACAATTGGCTTATTTATTTCATTAAGCAATTCACTGTATTCTTTTCTAAATGCCGAAATTTCTTGAGGCGGAGACTTTTTGGATTCTTTGGCTTTTATAATACCTTTGCCATCTTTTTCCAACTTCTTGATGTCTTTCGCAACTTTACCTATATCAATGGATTCTTCATTCTGTGAGTCTTGTGCTAAGCCAAAAAACTGGCCTATGGCTCCCATAGTAGGAAAACCAGCGATAGTTGCTCCTGCATCGGCGAGGAAGCCGAGAGCCCTAATTTTATTGACGCGTTTGGCAAGAGATTTAGCTTTTTCTAATAAAGATGGATCTTTTGCAACCTCTTTTATTAGATGATCAGCAATAGTTTCTAATATTGAAGCTCTGGCATCGTCATAACCTTGATAAAGCCAAGCATCAAAGTGAATTTGAATATAATCTTCAGGTAAGTCATTCAGTACTTTATTGGTTAAATTTAAGATGGTTGATTTGCCAGCGCCCCAGTCACCAAATACGCCAATACTTACAGGAAGTAACTCTGGTGATGATACTATGTCGGAGATGGATTCAGCTATTTCTGAAAAATTTAGATAGTCTATCTTGGATTCGGTGTCAGACCACATTCCTTTGCCTCATTATTTGTCTATGAATCATACATGAGGATAAAAGCTAGGTTTTTCAATATGAACAGCTGAATTAATGAAAAAAATGCTTTTAATGTGGGGATTAACCAGCGCAGCAAGATAGTTCAGATACGTTCTTGCTAAAAGTTGTGTGCAAAGCTTCAGACCTTGTACCGTTGTTATATAGTGTAGTAATTGTTAGCCTTTTTCGGTTTAATGGGACTGAATTGAGGTAATCAAATGGGCAATATGCCTAGTTAGGCAACATTGCTGACGTTAGCGTTTATTTTACTAAAGACTGTTGTTCCGACAATGCAGTCTTAAATAAAATTGTCCAACAAGCTGTTGGACTAATGTACACTCTAGACAGATCACTTTAGATCGAAATTTGCGAGCTTAAGGTTTATTCATGATTAAGTTAACAGTACACACAAAAGATGAGCCGAATTACATTTTAAGCTCAGATATCAGGAAAAAATTTCAACCAATTGCCCTCGTGATTTTGAGCGGATTAATGGCTTGTATGCAGATATGATAACTGGCTCGACAGCTCGTGTACTGCAACGAGAACCGTTAATTATTGGGATATACCCGCATGATGTTGCTAAAATATTTAACGAGCTTGATATCCCTGTTCTATTTATCGATCAAGATGGCAATGACTTAAGCGTAGACAAGGCACTTTCTGGCATCTTCTAGCTTCGCAATGCTGTTTTATGTGCACTCTAGATAAGCCACTTGAGATCGCAAAATTTTGTGACATCAGCTTCCGCTTTAGGCTGTGATTTCAAAGAAACTCAAGATATGGGGGCCTCTGCGCTTGTGCCCAAAGGGGATACATCAGGTGCTAAAAAGAAAGGGATCTTCAATCGCTCTTTATTCAAATATGACAAAGACCGAGACCTTTACGTTTGCCCTGCGGGGAATGAACTACCACATAAGCGAAATGTTGAAGAAGGCGGAATGAAACTCAAGGTCTATGCTGACCACATTGCTTGCAGGGACTGTGATATTCGCGCTAAATGTACCCAATCAAAACGCGAGCCACGCAAGATAAGGCGTTGGATACACGAAGGTGAAATGGAAGAAATGCTAACACGATTGAAAAACGTATCTGACACAGTGCTCATTCGCAAGCAAACGGTAGAGCCCCCCTTTGGCACCATTAAAATGTGGATGGGTGCAACTCACTTTCTCTCCAAACGACTGAAAAATGTCAGTGCCGAAATGAGTCTTCATGTGCTCGCTTACAACCTCAAACGAATGATGTCGATTGTGGGAACAGATAATCTAATCAAAGCAATAAGGGCGTAGTTAGCCTTTTATTATTAGCTCATATGCGTGATATACGTGCTAATAAAGCGGGTCCAGCTCCCTTAACCCAAAATAAACAACATAAAAACAATTTACTGCGGAAATATTAAGGCGTAGAGAAAATATTGGGATTTGGGTAAATGAAAAGTAGTTTTTGCACAGTCTGGTGGCGCAGGAGGCAGTCAAGGTTCATACGTCCTGCAAGCTCACAGTTGCCGTTCACAACAAATCTATTAGAAGATTACTTCACCGACACTTTTAGCCCAATTTTAATTAGTTTTGTATTGAATAACATAACAAAAACGACAAACATCTTCGTGATTTCCATTGGTTTGTTAGTGTATATGTAAAGTAGTCAGTTAAATTTATATCAATCAATAAAGTTGAAAATAAACTATATTTAGTTGATACTGTTTTTATATACAGTTTGTTGTGGTTTTTTAATCAGTGATATGAATCAACGAAAGATAATACATGTTGATATGGATGCGTTTTACGTATCTGTTGAAATAAGAGATAACCCAAAACTAGAGGGAAAGCCTGTTGCAGTCGGCGGTAAGAGAACTTCGAGGGGAGTTTTATCAACTTGTAATTATATCGCAAGAGAGTACGGAATTCATTCAGCAATGCCTACTAGCGTAGCATTAAGAAAATGTCCTGATTTAATTTTAATGCCTGGTAGAATGGATGTTTACAAAGATATCAGCAGTAAAATAAGAAATATTTTTGAGAGGTACACTGATGTAATAGAGCCGTTAAGTCTAGATGAGGCGTACTTAGATGTTAGTGAATGTACCCTCCATAGTGGTTCAGCTACTTTAATTGCAGAGGACATATGTAACACTATTTTTGACGAATTGAATTTGACTGCATCTGCTGGTGTAGCACCTATAAAGTTCTTGGCAAAAGTTGCTTCAGATTTAAATAAACCTAATGGCATATATACTATTCCCCCTAAAAACGTTGATAAATTCATAAATAAGATGCCTTTAAATAAAATTCCAGGCATAGGTAAAGTGACATATGAAAAGTTATGTAATGACGATTTAAAAACTGGCAAAGACATTAAATTTTCTAATGAGACTTTCTTAATAAACAAATATGGTAAATTGGGTTTATTGCTTTGGAACAGATGCCATGGTGTTGATAATCGAGAGGTTGTGACAAGTAGAGAGCGAAAATCGGTTGGTGTTGAAAGAACGTTTTCTGAAGATATTTCTGATCTTTCTATGCTTAATGAAATCCTGAAAAATAAACTAGTCCCCGAACTTCAAAGACGAGCTTCTAAGCATATTAAGGACCGAGACATTAGTAAGATTGGTGTTAAAGTTAAATTTTCAGATTTTCATCAAACAACAAAAGAGTATTCTATCGATAAGATAGATGAAGTAGTATTGTCTGAACTATTGACGGCTGCTATTGCACGAGGTAAAGGGAAAAAGGTTCGATTGCTTGGTGTCCACATCGGTCTTTCTTCTCAAAAGAGTGAAGTGGAACAAATATCTTTTGAGTGGTAGCTGCCATTGGCTAGGAGTTATTAAACTGTTTCATATATTGACCTACTTGCCTTCTCAAATTTCTAATCGTTTCTTCGTGATTTGTTACTTCATCAAGTAACTTATGGTTTTGTAAGGCAAGATCTTTTTGTTTTTTCATCAACTGACTTTCAATAATTTGACTAAAAAAGTCATGATATTTATCTTGTTCAAGCTTTTTTATTTTAGCTTTTTGCTCTTTGTTTTCTGCTTTTAATTCTTTGTAAGTTTTTCGTTTCCCAGCAGATTGTTTAGATTTATTGTTTTTTAGTAATTTGGAGAGTTTTGCATTTTGCTCTTTTATATACTCGAATAAATCTACCTGCCTATCTTTACGTATATTTGTTGGAGAAACATCAGCTCTTTCTGCAATATGAGCTTTTACAATAGGGCCATTATGAATATCTATATCATTGGTGTCACCGAGTTCAATTTGTTCTTTTAATTTTATAAATAGATCATTAACAGCACTGAATAGGCTTTTCGTAACTGGTGGCCCTGCGAGCACCCAATCCGGGTATTTTGGTTCGCTTTCATCTTTCGTATTTTCTTTTTTTAAGCTGTTTAAAAGTTTAGATGTCATTGTTAATAGTCCATTCCTGCTAAAATATTATGCCCAGTTTGGACTACATTTTTGCTAACTTTAGCCTGAGGAGTATTTTTTATAGGGAATTTTTCCAAAAAACGTTCATGGCTAATGATATTTCTAATGATTGCTGATTGATTGCTTTGCTTGTGATGAAAAGAATTAGGACAACCAGAGCAGAGCTCGAAACAGCCATTCAATATTTTGGCAATACCTGTTTTTTTGTCTAAACATTTAGCTAAATGCTGCCTGCTATTTAACACTAAACAAAAACCATATTCATGTGGAATAAGGTGATTTAGATCACTTTCTAATGTTTCAATAAGTGGAACTAAATCGTTCTCAGATACAAATTTAAATTTTGAAACTTCTCGCTGAATGAAAAGAGCTATTGGGCCAGTGAAGTCTTGAGAGTTTTCACCAACCATTTGATTAACTAATTCGTTCATGTATTTCCTTTGTGCTGCATTTTCTATTTGATCCTGTGCCTTGGAGTCAGTGTATGTATTAGTGAACTCACCTCTTATACAATGGCGAAAATGATCTCTTATTGCATCATGGATGTTTCCGTCAAATCTCCGAAGTACAAAATCTACAAATGAATGTCGAAAGCCGTGGGGAATTACTTTAGTACATTCATCTAAAATTTTGTCCCCGTATTTATTTACTACTTTGTTGAAAAAAATATTAAGGCGTTCTCCAAAGTTTTCTCTGGATATTGCAGCACCACTATGATCAACAATAGGGGTATCGTTATTAAAGTGTTTTTTTACGGCAGTATAAAGGCCGAATAGATACGTCTTTTGATTATTATCACGTTTTTTTTTGTTTATATAACTAATATCACACATAGCATCAGCAGCTTCAGCAGCAACACCTGCTATTGCTCTAAGTTGCTTTGTTCCTCCTTGGGTTTTATCTTCAGTTGCTTTAAATCTCCATACTCCGTCATCATCTCGATAATAGTCTTGAGAGTTTGTTTGTTTCATTTCATGCACTCTAATTCCAGTGAGACAAAAAAATGTAACTTTGCATGCATCATAAGTGGCTTTTACTTCTTTATTAAGTGCTGTATGTGAATTCAATGATAAAATGAAACGGATTGGATCAAAGTTGTCATCTCCTCCTAGCTTAATAAATTCTTTTTTGATAGCGGACATAAATAATTGCGTGCGACTAATATCGCTTTTATTTCTATATTTTAGACTTTCCTTATTTGAGATAAGCTTTAAAAGAGAGTTTTTCTGAAAAATTAATGTATCTGGAGGTATTTTTAAGGAGGTACGCTGCACGTTGAAGTATGCTCTAAGTGCTTTTGAATTATTAGATCTAATAATATTTATGGCTTCTAGCAGCATGAGTGTTGCTACTTCTAATGGGACAGAATCATATGTTCCACTTTTAATCCAATCACTGTATTCAATGTTTAATTCAGCCAAATCATCTTGGAGTTTGGAAATTAATTGTTCAAAATGGGGCTGTCCTAGATAACCATCTGAGAGCAATCCCTTTCTATATAACAGACCGGAATTTGTAATGTGCCAGACAGTTTTTAGCACAGTATTTTTATTTATTACCTCTAATGATTGCTCGCCTTGGTTTCTATCAGGAAGATAAATTTTATTAAATGTTATAGCCTTTAAAAGATTCATAATATCTACTTCAGACCACGAAGCTAGTGAAGATTCTGGTTTGTATTGTGTCGCCCACGTAACTATTTTTGCAATATGATTGCGTTTACCTTCAAATGTACTTTCTCTCGCTGTTAATGTTTGAGAGTTTGGGCAAGTGTAATTTCCTGCCCATTGAATAAGGTACTCTCTACCCCAGTTGGACCAACGAGTATTAGCACTTTCAAAACAGACATCTAGTTTAAAATCATTGCCTGTAATTTTATCTTTAACTCTAAACTCATCACTATTTATACAATTCTGTATAGATGGTTTGTTCGTTTGTGGGTTTATTTGACCTAATGGAGTTGTATTATTCATTCGAACCTCATATCAAAGAAGGGTATGGGATATCATATTTATCTAACATTTCTTCGCCTTTCTTTTGCATATAGGCGGGGAATTTATCAAAGATCGATGATAGATATGCAAGTTGCTTCTGAGCTTGTTGACCTTTACGTTGGTCGTCTTGGAACAATTTAGGTAGCTCAAGCTTTATATGGTTTATATAGCCTTTTAATAGCATGGCAGTTGTATCGTTAGTGATAACGATTGTTTCTCCGTTATGTTGAAATCCACCCCATAACTCTGAATCTACTTGTCCTAGTAATTCTTCTGTTTTTTTTATTTCGTTGGTGATACCTAATAAACCTCTGACTTCTTCTAACTTTAGATATTTAACATTCTTTAACTTATCACCAAGTTTAAGAGCTTCTTTCACCATTAAATTACCAACTTGTGCACCAAAATCTCTTTCTGATTCAATAGCCTCTTTGGAGTAACTTCTATTCTTATAAGTATTGTGTTTTGTTGTGTTTGAGTGAGCTGTTAATTCGGCACTTACATTGTGATCATTTATTTCATTGTTGCTATTAGCTTCGCTTTCAGTTTTTTCTTGGACATGCACGTTATCATCGAGTCGTTTACGCGACATTGATATTCCATCAGGTGTTAGTCCTATGACTTTATTTGTACGTTTAGCATCTCCTTTTTTAGGGGGATTTTGATTTCTTTTCTTATTGTTTTTGATAGTTTCATCATAGGCTAAACGATTATGTTGCCATATCTTATTTATTAACCACAAAAAGGCATCACCTTCTTCCCCAAGTTCCTTTTTATACATTTTGCTTATTTCTGAATCAGGGGGTATTAGAAGCTTAAAAAAATGAAGAGATTCTGTTGTAAAGCCGATGTGACCTTTGGTCGTTCCTTTATTATAGTAATGAATAGTGTTATTTCTCGAACTATAACCATTAAGGACAGCGCTTTTTCTTTGAGCGAGGTATGTTGAATAACATTGATGAGGCAAGCTTTGTCTAGAATATATAGGTGTTACTGATGATTTTTCTCTACGGCCTTTATTGTATCCAATTTGTGTTGATTTTAGAGTCGCAGAGAAGTCATCTAGCGTGTGAGTTTGCAGCCCACCACGTTGAATAGACTCAGAAGCTAATAAGCATTGAATTAAAAATGTTTCTAAATCTAAAGGACTCAGAAGGTAACGTGGGGTAATGTTATCTATTCTTCTCAGTCTATATTTGTTTTTGGAAAAGCTGACTTGGTTTGCTATTTTTTTATTTTCGTAGAATGCTTTTACCCATTCAAGCTTGGACAATGCTGCTTCGATAGAGCCTCTTTTTGGCGTAGGGAAGGATTTAAATGCAAACCACTCTAGCATATAGGGATCTGCTAACTCTATTACTGCCTCAAAAATATTATGGTTAATATTTCTAAACTTAGCCCATGTTTTATCACTAATTTGTTTAAGAGGTGCTGAGTCGATAGTGTAATTGCTGGCTTGAGGATTCGCTAATATTGGTAAACCATTAAATTCTTCATTCTTTAATTTATCTAATGATTTAAGTATTTTGCTGTTTTTTAATAGTTTTACACGAATATCTGAAAACTGATTTAATAAAAAGCAGCATCCTAACCTTAAGCTATGAAGTAACTCAGTATCAGAGTACGGGCAGTTTCTTCGACCAAATAACTCTGATAAAGCTTTTTTAGGCTTTGAATTTGGGGGAGGAAAATTTGGGAAAAATGCTAAATAATCCGCTAGTGTGAGATCAAAATATTTTTGATCGAATTCTTTGTTTCTTTTAAAAATTAATTTGATAGGTACTTTTAAGGTAAGCTCATCGTTGTAAAAACTCTGTCTCTTATACACATCTCCGAGCCCACGAGACCT
>OJGW01000565.1_pt1 | contig 12245 bp, 16 predicted proteins | sample 1594511 | NCBI WGS metagenome assembly OJGW01 (sample SAMN05416844, study PRJEB24817) | seawater metagenome | isolation source: Sea water | place: Canada:Atlantic | collected 2013-07
TCTTTCTCCCCGCCGTGCCCCTCAGCCACTCCATCCAGCCCCCCCCCCGAGAGAACGAGAACGAGTAAGATAAAGAGAGGGGGGATTACGTTTTATTCGGGCGCGTTTTCGGCGAGCGACATATGAGCCAGCATCAGTGTGAAGAAACAGAGGACCAGATTTTCCAACGGGAGCTGAAGGACGGTCGGCAGAGTATAGACAATGGTGACGGTTGGTAGCCACACCCCGAGGTTGGCGATGATCACGGGCAACAGTTCGCGCAGGAACCAACCGGGTTTCCGGATACTCGCGATTACCGGCGAAACAGCCAAGTGTCCCTCCACCCATTTGTATGCGAGCCACATCCCGGGTGCCGCCAAGAGCGGTCCGTAGAGCGTTTGGTCGAAGACGACTTTCTTAGCGATCGTTGCGAACGAATTATCGTGGCCGAACAGCGCAGCTAAACCGGTGTAGAGCAGATGCAGCTCCAGCCCTTTGTAGGCCCAGAAAGCCAGCAACCCTGCGCCCTGTTTTATGTTGTAGCGATTCCGCGTCGCGGGGTGCGATTTGATATAAAGCCAAGGAATCAACCCACCGAATACAGCGGTAGAAATCACGCTGTAAGGAATGCCGACCCGGAACCGAAATGCTTCGAATTCTTTGAGTGCCTCGGCGACCCCCGGGGCAAAGTAATACCCCAGCACCAATGCAAGAGCGAACGCCTGCAGAACGAGCCCCGGCACAAGATTGGCCCGAGCTCCGCGAAGCCCCGTTTGGCAGGCATCGCGAAAAGTGGGAGGAGATGACATAGGCCTCAGATTAGGAGGTGATTCGACTGGCGCGAGAGGGAATCTGCCCTCCGAAGTTGGTTAGAATCCGAACCGGGAGGTCGCTTCTTCTTCTTCTTCGGCTTCACCTTCGAGTTTCTCCTCCGCGGTGATGGGCATGGCCATGATCGCGGAGCCGAGGGCCAGCACCACGCGATTCGAGTGGATTTCTTCGACCCGCACGAATCGTCTGATGCCTTCGAATTCGATCGCGATTCTGCGACCCGCTGGAGTCGGAGTTTGGTTGATCACGATCAGCATGCGATTGTTGTATGAAACGGTGCCACTGATCACCATCGTTTGGGCGATCTCCGCGAGGAGCTGTGAATCTTTGCGGGTTGGTGGAGCGATGGGACGGGGCTCATCATCCTCGGGTTCCGGCAGGGCCTCCTCTGCGACGTTCCGGTAAAAGGGATTAAGGGCGTTGTCCAATTGAGGAATGGGATTGTCCCGATGGGCAAAGAGATCGTCGAGTTTCTGCCGAATCTCGATTTGGCGTTTCTCTAGCTCCTCCCGAACGGTGGCTTGTGCTTGGAGGAGTGGGGCCGAACTCAAACTGATTGCGGCGGTGCAGATGGAGATAAGTGGAATCCTCATTTGCGGCCTAAAAGTTCAATGGAGAGATCGAGTGACAATAGCTCATCGCCAGAGGGTTCCCGACGAAAACTGAAGTCTTTGACGCGCATCAGTCGGGGACCGATTTCCAGTTGGCGAAGAAATTCGCTTATCCCCTCGAAGTCACCGACTGCGCTCACTTCATAGGGCACGCGCAGATAGGCATCTGCTTCGCTCGGGTTGGGCACGTCAAGCTGATGGAGATCGGTGAGGCGGGTCTGGGTGCGACTTTCGATGCTGTAGAAATACCAGAGGTTCTCGGCGAGATTGTCTTCGACCACCAAGTTATCCTCGGTGCGCCGCACGGCAGCTCGCACGTGTTCGAGCTCGGTTTCCATCATGGGCCGAGTGGCCACCAAACTGAGCACTTCCGAGCCTTGGGTGGTGACGCGGTCCAGTTCGGTCTCATAGGAATCTACTTGTCCATCGATCCACCAAATGCCGCCCAAGCTCAATAGGCAGATGCCAATGCACGCGCTGACAAAAGGTTGGTTGCGCCAAAAGTTGAGCAGCACTTCAGGCATCTTCACCTCCTACGGGAATCATGGTGAACTCGAAACTTAGGCCATCTTCTTCGTCGAAGCGTTCCAAGCCGGAGAGTTTAATGTCTTCGAAGTGTGGTCCGATGATTTCGCCCGGAAAATGAGATTTGATCGCTCCGAGCGTGATGAGGGGAGTGAATTCGATCCGACGAGGCCTCACCCCTACTTCGAGCAAGTGTTCCTGATGATGGCGGACTTCGTTTTTCGGAATGGCGACCACCAGGGCCGTGCAGGTGCCGGTGGCTTGATTGAGGGATAGCGCGACGATACGATAACACGCTTTCCCTCGTTCGGTCTTCTCCTCACTGTCTCGCTCTGTGACCACTCTTCCGACCTTTCCGGCCGAATTCCCCAACGTGCGTGGCGGTGAAACGGGCTTTCGCGTTGCTCGGCGCAATACCGGGCAATGGTGGTGGATCAATCCGCGCGATCAGGCGCAGGTCGTCTGCGGCGTGCATGGACTGGATGCGAGTGTGGGAATGTTGCCGGCTGATGCTCAGGTGGGGCAGTGGGGAGTGAACCTATTGCTGCCGCCCGTCGTGGATGGGTTTTGCGGCAAGGGTTTACCATATCTTCGTGATATGCAGCTTAGCCGATGCGGCGCGCCCGCGATCCACGAAGAGGGGGTGTATTTACCCGACGTGTTTGATCCGGTCTGGGCCGAGACGATCGAACAGGTATTTAACGGGGTGGTCGCGACCCCGATGTTGGCGGGCTGGGTGGGCGATAGTGAATTGCGGTGGGGGCCGGCCTTCTCGGCTAACGCCGATTCGCCCGCAACGCGCCCTGGTTTGCTGCAAGTTTGCCTGAGCCTCGATCCTGCCTATCGGGCTTACCATTCGGCGTGGGAATTTGTGCTCGCTCGTCATGGCGGTGAACTCGAACACGTCGCGCAGGCGTGGGGGGTTGAACTGTCCGGGCGAGGCGCGGTGCGCCAACTCACGCGCGACGAACACGTCTTCATATCTTCGGCATATGGTGAGGACCTCACCGCTTTCACGATCGAGTTTTCTCAACGTTATTTCAACCTCGTGCGCGATGCATCCCGGCGAGTGAACGCTGGATGTCTGTTGTTCAGTCCGCTGATGAATGCATCGACCCCGACGGCCGTTGTGAGTGCCGCGGCGGCGGCCTCGGATGTTATACTGACAACCGTTCCAGGACTCGTGGCGATCGAGGTCCCGCAAATCCGCGTCGACTACAATTGGGCTCGGTCGCTGCCCGCCGCCGCAGCGTTGGATGGTGAAAGTGTGCTCGAAGCGACCCTCAGAACGGGCCGGCAGGAACTGACCACGATCCTAGTGCGTCCTGAAATAATCGGCTACGCGTGGGCCCCGTTTCGGCGGGGCGATCTCGCTATCGACGATCCGTTTGGAGTCGGTCTGGTGGACGAAAATGGTCGGGAAAATCCTGTCCATACTCACCCTATTGCCGCCATCAATTCGGCCGCTGCTTTAATTCGATCCGCGGCTTCTTAGAATTTTCCCTTTCCTCAAAAAATCTCCTCCTCATTCCATGGAAACCAACCAACTCTCCGACTTCCTCAAGAAACGTATCCGCACCGTGCGGGACTGGCCGAAACCGGGTATTAATTTTCGTGATGTCACGACCCTGTTCAACGATCCGGAGGCTTTTCGCGTCATGATCGAGGCGTTTGCGATGGAATGCACCCTCCGCGAGATCGACGTCATCGCGGCGATCGATGCGCGCGGTTTTATCATCGGAGGTGCATTGTCTTATCAACTGCACAAACCCTTCGCGCTGGTGCGCAAGAAAGGGAAACTGCCCTACACCACGATCGAAGAAAGTTATACGCTCGAATACGGGTCGGCCACGATCGAGATCAATACGGATGCGTGCAAACCCGGCCAACGGGTTCTCCTCGTCGACGACTTGATTGCCACCGGTGGCACGCTACTGGCCTCGGCCAAACTCTTCCAAAATATTAGTGCCGAAGTCGTGGGGGTTGCAGCCATTATTGATCTGCCGGAACTCGGTGGATCCGACAAACTGCGCGAAGCCAATCTACCGGTGCACGCTCTCTGCGCGTTCAGCGAATCGGAGTAACTGATATGGCGGTGCTTAGAATATGGTCCAATGCGAACTTGTCGGAACAAGGCCGCGAGCGTCTAGCTGCGGCCACGGCAGCGCATCAATTGACTCACGTCGATGCAGCCCCATCCGATCCGGCGGATTTGGGCGGGTTTGATGTCGCCTTCGGGCAACCGAACCCAGAGGCCTGCGCGCAGTCGAAGTCCTTGCGTTGGTTAGCGATCAATACGGCGGGAATCACGCGGTATGATACGCCGGAGTTTAGGGAAAGTTTCCGCGCCCGTGATGGTCGGTTCACCAATATGTCTTCGGTGTTCTCGGAGCCCTGTGCGCAACACCTGTTGGCGATGATGTTGGCGTTGAATCGCAAGTTGCCGGACTCTTGGGCGGATCAACAACAACCCTCACCGCCGTGGGCTTACAATGCGCGTCGCGATGTCGCGGACCTGTTGACGGGCCAGACCGTATTGATCCTGAGCTTCGGTAAGATAGCCCGTCGTTTGGTGGAGTTGTTACAGCCGTTCGGCATGAAGATCTATGCACTGCGCCGGCGGGCTTACAGCGAGGCGGGAGTCCATGTCATCGGCGAGGAACAGTTGAGTGCCGTGCTGCCGCAGGTGGATCATTTGGTGAACATCCTACCGCATAACGCATCGACAGACTATTATGTGAATGCCCGGCGGCTCGCGCTGCTCAAACGCGGCGCGCGATTCTACAACATTGGTCGCGGCTCGACGGTGGATCAGAACGCCTTGATGGACGCCCTGCGGGAGGGCGTCGTGGGCGAAGCGTATTTGGATGTTACGGAACCCGAACCGTTACCGCCGGAACATGCGTTGTGGCGCACGCCGAACTGTTACATCACTTCCCACAATGGCGGAGGTCACCGGCATACAGAACGCGATTTGATTGACCACTTCTTGGCCAACCTCGCCTACTTCGAACAGGGAGAAACCGAATCGATGCGCGACTGCCTTTGATTGCCGGATCATGAAACTAACTCGCCGTAAATTTGTCGCCCGTATAGGCGGATTGGGCGCGATGGCAGGCGGAGGTCTGGCTTACATGCGATTTGGTGAGTCGGATTGGTTTGAGCAAACCATCACGCCTTGTGCCACGGGACAAACAGGCGTGGCCGATCCGCTTCGGGTTTTGCACCTTTCCGATTTGCACGCATCGGATGTTGTGCCGCTCGAGATGATTGCCCGAGCGGTGGAACTCGGGGTGGAGATGAAGCCCGATTTGGTAGTGATGACGGGCGATTTCTGGACGGACAAATTTCACCACATCAATGCGTATTCCGAAGTCCTAGGCCCATTGTCGGACGTGGCTCCGACCTTTGCGGTCGCGGGCAATCATGATGGCGGCCGGTGGGCCCAGTCGGCCAGCGGTTGGGCCACGCTGGATCCCTTGCGCGAGCTGTTAGGTGGTGCGAGGATTCCGCTGCTGTGGAATGAGTCCGCCGTGATCACGGTTGGGTCTCGGCAGGTAACCTTGCTAGGCGTAGGTGACTCCTGGGCGGGAGACTGTGCTCCGTTTCGCACCTTCGCTTCGGCGGGAGATCGACGACCCGACGAGCTAAGGTTGGTGCTCAATCACAATCCTGATGCGAAAGATGAGTTTAAGGATTATGATTGGGACGTGATGTTCTGTGGGCACACCCACGGTGGTCAGCTCCGCATTCCACTTCTCGGCAGCACGCCCTTTGCGCCCGTGCGTGATCACGGTTATGTAGCGGGGTTAAATCCGTGGCAGGGACGACAAATATTCACCACGCGCGGAGTCGGTAACTTGCATGGCATGCGCTTCAACTGCCGCCCAGAAATCAGCCTACTGCTGGTGTCGTAGCGGTTGGGGTAGGGACGGACCCGCTGGGCCGTCCGATTTTGCCTCCGAGGCTTGCTCGACTGCGGCGCTCCCGCGCGGACACGCCCTACCTCAGACGATGCACGATGTCCACCAATTTACGTATCTTCAGGATGGATACGCCCCCCCCCGCGTTTGGGTTCGATGACGCGCCGGCGCCAGCCGGGTTGGTTGGCCACGGTGCGGCTTGATTTCCGCGCGATGGGTTTGAGCGCGTAGGCTCCACCGAGTTTTTGGAAGTGACCATAGCGCACAGCATCGAGTTTTCCGCTCTCCAAAGCGGCGCGGACCGCGCAACCTGGTTCGTTGGTGTGCTTGCAATTTGAGAAACGGCAATTGCTCATCAGGTCGACGATATCGGCGAATGCCTCTTTCAAGCCCGACTCGACTTCCCAAAGCTGAAGTTCACGCAGTCCGGGCGTGTCGATGAGTAGAGCCCCGCTGTTCGTGCGAACCAATTCGCGGCGCGTGGTGGTGTGGCGACCTTTGCTGTCCTTTGCTCGGACTTCTGCAGTGGGCAGGAAATCGTCGTTGGTCAGGGCGTTGGCGAGCGTGGACTTACCGACTCCAGACGAGCCGATCAGTGCGATCGTGACACCCTTTTGGGCGAGTTCATGCAAGGGAGTGAGACCTTCGTCCCGAATCGTGCTGGTTAGAAGAATGCGCACGCCGGGCACCAGTTTTTGCAGTTCGGTGGCCACGCGTTCGCCATCCTCAATGACATCACTCTTGTTGAGCACGATGACGGGCTCGGCTCCGCTTTCACGGGTAGCGACGAGAAAGCGTTGAATCCGGGCGGGGTTGTAATTGCGGTCAAGCCCGCTCACCAGCAGCACGTAGTCGATATTGGCCGCGACGACTTGCTCGATCTGCACTTCACCGGACGCGCGGCGGGAAAATTTGGTGCGACGCGGCAGCACCGCGTGGATGTCCACCCGCAGGCCATCTTCGCGTTTGCTGATCGCCACCCAATCGCCGACCGAGGGGAACTCGCTGGTCGCAGCGTGACTATGAAAGAAGCCGCCCCGACATTCGCCGAGCCACTCGCGATCTTCGTCCTGCACGGCGTAGAACTTGCGGCGCAACTCGCAGACTACGCGCGCCGGAAAGTAGCCGGCCTCCGCGTGAGGTGCGAAGGCAGCCGCCCATTCATCATTCCATCCGTATTCCGTGAGTCCCATGCGAGTTGTCCCAAAATGGTGGGCTCAATCCTTGCGTGGCAACGGACAAACTAAACCTCTTCGCAAGCGCGGGGCTAGCGACCGACTTAGGGCTACCTTGCCAAAGGGTTGCTCAGATCAAAGGCTTCTAGTTCATTATGTGCCAAACTCACCATTTTGCCACTGTATCTTAATAACATGTGTATGATCTCTTTCGTCGTCGGTGGCCCACTTCAGGATGACTAGTCCAACGTTTCGGGGAATGCTTTGGGCTCCGCTGGTCGCTCTCGCGGTGGTTGCGGGCTATCTGCAGATATTTACGCTCTTCATGTTGTATGATGATGAGGGTTACGTGCTAATCAGTTTGAACAACTTCGCCGAAGGAGGCGGTCTCTACGATCAGGTTTACTCGCAATATGGCCCGCTATTTTACCTCGTATTCGGCGGCCTGGCGAGAGTTGGGGGATTCGCCTGGACCCATGATATCGGTCGTTTCGTCACCCTGGGGCACTGGATCGGCACTACGGGGGTTTGCGCGTGGATTTGCTTTCAGCTCACGCGCTCTCACCTGGCAAGTGCCCTGGCCTTCGCCGGCACGTTTGCTCACCTCTGGCAGATGTCGGCGGAACCCATGCACCCCGGCGGTGCGTTGGCGTTCTGGGTAGCTCTGGGAGCCGGGTTTAGCATCAAGTATCTACTCGCCCGCCGGATCACCGCATTTTCCGTCACCGTCGCACTGGCCGCAGCATGCTGTGCACTGGTCAAAATCAATGCGGGCCTATTCATTGCTGCCGCTGGGGGTATGTGGATGTTGCTCAATCGATCGCACCGTGGGCGCTGGGGGAAGCAATTGGACTGGCTCATCGTCGCCGTGGCGGCATGTGGTCCTGCCGTTCTAATGTTTCGTTCGCTGGGCGAAACATGGGCCTCGATTTACGCGCTGGTCGGTGGTGTAGCGATTGGATCTATTGGAGCTTGGACTGTTCGTGATTCGAGATCAGATACCGGTCTATCTTCAATCCTGATCGCCGTGGCCGCTGGGGGTGGTGTGGTCGTGGGCATCGCTCTCGCTATTTGGCTTTGTGGCACGACTCCAACGCAACTGCTTCATGGAAGTCTGATCGGCCCCCTGAGTCATGCCGGGGTTTACCACTTTCCCTTCGATTGGCGCCCGGGCACGGTGATCGGCACGCTCTTATCAGCCATCGGTTGCGCACTGCTATATCGTCTCAAATCATCATTGCGTTTCCCGCGATACGTTATCGATGCACTCAGCATTCTCATCGTGGTGATCGTCATTCTCAGTGGTTTCTCACTACCACCGGGTATGCTTGGTCTGGTGATGACCACATTCGGTATTACGGTGTGGTGGTTTGTCACCTTCGAGGGTGAGAGCCGCTCCCCGGTTCACCGCGCTCGGACCTGGCTAGCCCTCTTTACCGTCTGGCAATTTCTCTACGCTTACCCAGTTGCCGGAAGCCAAGTTGGGTGGGGCACGTTTCTATGGGTTCCGTTGGCCATCGTTGCGATTCATTCGTCTTATTGTCGCCTATCCGGCACATTAACTATGACCCGGATTTGGCTCCGCAAGATCGTGTCGTGGAGTGTCGTAATCGTTGCTGGAGCTATCGTGATCGGACAACTTAAGGCGGGCCTCACGTATTACAAAATGTCCGCGCCACTCGATCTTCCTGGAGCCCGGTACTTACGAGTTTCCCCTTCGCTTGGATCAACCATTCGCGTGATCGCGCGCAACGCGGAACTCGGTAGTGAATCGCTGTTTTCCCTACCCGGAGCATTTAGTTTCAACCTCTGGACAGGTCTCGACACGCCGACAAAAACTAACGTCACGCATTGGTTTTCCTTGTTGGAGGATGCCCCCCAACAAGCGATCGCCGATCAGCTTCGTCTCCACCAAACCCCGGTGATTGTGCAGCCCGGGATCGTCGACACGCACCTGCGAGACTTCATAGATCGAGAGACTCCGTTATTCTCGTATTTGGAAAGAGACTATGAATCTCGGATCGAAGTAGGGCTGCTGGCTCTCTGGCGCCAGAAAGACGATCTCCGACCGATTGTTAATATCGCCGAATACTACACGGCTGCGACAGCCAGTTCTTCGGATAGTCCCGCTCATTTTGTTTCTCTTATGATGGAGCTCCCATCGCATGAAAAAGTGATCGCGGTAGAATTAGCCGTTTTTGAGATGGAAGGCCTGATGCCGCCGTCCGACCAGTTTTGGCACCACGGTAACACCGCTTTGGAGGCCCGTCCCATTTCACTCGAAGAGCAACCGGACACGACCGCCTCATTTGAGCCTCTGACCTGGCCCATTGCGGTATCTGGTTTACACGAATTTCGATTCTACCCTGCGGAAAATCTTCCTTCAGCCCCTTACTCCCGCATCTGGCTTCGGTTCCGCAACGCCGAAGGTGAAGTCGTGGCCGAGGCCCGCTTCGTCAACGAAACCAAATAGCATCGGTAATTTTTCGAGACCAATGAGAGTCACCTCAAAATGGTGGGCTTAATTTTTGCGGGACAACGAACAATCGATGCGTGGCCCCAATCACGGTGGTCGGATATACTGTCAGCATCATGACAGCTCAGCCCCACACCGTTTCGTCGACGGTGGCGCGAGTTTATCCCCGCCAAACTCCCGTCGACCAGATTCGGCCTTCTCAGACCAAATCCTCCCCGCGATCCGTATCGCCCGACGATTCCTCCACCGGGGGGGCATCGCGAAAGCCCGATTGGCATTATAATCCGAGTGAGAAACCCTCCCTTATGATGTTCGTTGTCGGGTTGGTCCTCTCCGGAGGCCTGCACGCCTATGCTTTGCTGGGTTTCAATGATGCCGCCCCGGTTGCGGAAGCGGCGGATGAAGTTGCCGAATTCGAGATCACCTTCATGGAGATGCCGCCCATCGAGAATTTGGACGAACCGGAAGACATCTTCGATGCCAGCAATGACCAGGAAGAGCCGGATCCGGTGCAATACGTGCCGATGCAGGCAGATGTGCCCGCCTTCAATTCCAATGCGGTGTTCGTGCAGCAGTTGGACCTACAGTCGCTCATTCCGCGACCGGACTTCGATTCGGCCAAGGTGCTCTCCATCCCGCCTAATATTGCGCGTTCCCGCGTGACTCCGGGCCAGATGAAGGACCTCTTCAATTTGGAAGACTTGGACCAACAACCCACCGCTTTGCTTCAGCAGCAGCCCGATTTTCCGCGGGAGCTCCGCAACCTCGTCTCCTACGCCGAGGTGGTCGTCGACTTTATCGTGAACGACAAAGGGCGAGTTCCGTGGGCCAAGGTTCGCAGTTCTACTCACTCCGGATTCGAGAACGCGGCGATCCGCGGGGTTTCCCGGTGGCAATTCAAACCCGGCATGAAGAAAGGCCGCCCGGTGAACACTCGGATGCGGGTTCCTCTTCGGTTTCGGGTGAACAATTAACGGCTAGTTTAGCGTCTCGCCGCCGCGAAATCCACCTTCCGTCAACGTCGGCCTCATCCGGGCCCGGCGTTTCCGTGTATCAGGCTTCCTCGGCTGCGGCGTTGGGGCGGTAGAGTAGGGCGGTGCGTCCGACGGTGCCAATCAGCGCGGCATTGGAGGACTCGGCGATCTGTTCGAACAAAGCCTTGCGAGCGTTGCGGTCGAGTTCCGTGGCACGGACTTTGATCAGCTGATGGCGCTCGAGCTGAACATTCACTTCGGCCTTCACGGCATCGGTGATCCCTTGGTGGCCAATCGTGGCCAAATCGGTTAGGAGCTGACCTTGAGCACGCAAAGAGCGGCGATCGGCCCCAGTCAAAATCGGTTGAGTCATGCCGCAAGAGGAGGTCACCACCCGCGCCGGGTCAATGATTGAGCGCAAAGCCGACTGGGTCTTACAATTTGGAGGTTATGAGAAGTTGAAGCGTAGACTTCCTATCTAAGAGAAAATATCTATATTCGAAGAATGAGTATGACTGTCGACCAACTGGTAACCGAGATTCGAGAACTGCCTCGTGATATGGTCGCCGACGTCGTTGACCGCTTGCTGTTTGAGTCGCACGGAGGTCAGGATACTGAAAAAGTGAAAGATTGGTCTCAGACCGTGAACCGTCGACTAAACGAGATTTGCAACGGTGAGGTTGCGGGCATCCCTGGCGAAGAGACGGCGGCGAAAGTTCGTGATATTGTCGGCCGGTGAAACCGCATCGCTTCCACCCCGAGGCTGTCGTAGAGTATGTTGAAGCGGCTCGATACTACGCCGAACGCGGAGAGGATTTGGGTGGACGATTTTATGATGAGATTGAACGTGTGATCGCGGAGATCAGGACAGCCCTGAATGCTTCCGTGTCTACGATCCACCAGCTCAGCGCAATCTAACGCGCAATTTCCCCTTCGCGGTCATTTATCTCAATGAGCGGGATCACATCTGGATCGTAGCGGTGATGCATCTTCACCGGTCGCCGGGTCATTGGCGCGAGCGTCTCGCTTAGAAGTTCTATTCCGAACACTCTACCAAAACCGGCGGATACCTATGCGTGCGAATCTTGGGGTGCCGAGGTCGAGGAGGTTGGAGGTGGTGCGGCCGACGATGACGTTTTTGTCGGTGATGTTTTCCACCGCTAGGAAGATGTTTCCGTTGTCACTGAATTGGTGGGAAATGCGCAGGTCCCAGGTAAGTGCGGAATTTAAGGTGAGGGTATTGCCGTCGTCTTCGAAGGCGTCACTCACGTAGCGGCCTTGGATGCTCACGCGCCATTTGGCATGGGGCGTCCAATCGGCTCCGCTGACCAAGGTGTGTTGCGAAACTTGCGGCAGGGTGCGGCTGGTCGCGTCGTCTTCGGCGTCGCTGTAGAGGTAGTCCGCGCGTAGGGTCAGGGTATCGCTGACCCGCTGAGTGGCCGCGAATTCGAAGCCGTTGACCGTGATGCGGTCGAGGTTTCGGCGTTGGCGGCCGATACCACCGGCGGGCACGAAACCCGCCCCGGGCACGAAGCCGGGGCCAAATCCTAAGGTCACGTTGGCCACGGCGTCTTCGACTTCAGTGACAAAGCCGGTCAGTCGCAGCGAGGCCCGTTCCGTGGTCCAGGTGGTGCCGAGTTCGATGCCGTCGAGGTGTTCGGTTTTGAGGTCTGGGTTGGCCTCGGTGATGACGCTGCCCACCCCTGTCTCTTATACACATCTGACGCTGCCGACGATCTACTCTGTGTAGA
>OJGW01000593.1_pt1 | contig 11924 bp, 9 predicted proteins | sample 1594511 | NCBI WGS metagenome assembly OJGW01 (sample SAMN05416844, study PRJEB24817) | seawater metagenome | isolation source: Sea water | place: Canada:Atlantic | collected 2013-07
GCGTCAGATGTGTATAAGAGACAGGTATTGGAAGGCCCGATCCCGGCCACTGAGAAAGTGCTTAAGCAGGCCGGCATGAGTATGGCGGATATTGATCTGTATGTGCCCGATGCGTTTATCGACGGGATTGCGGCGATGGGGCGCGAGTATCTGAGCTTTGGTCCGGCTCACCACAGGGGTGAGCAATGGGATTTGGTTTATCTGCAGTTTTCATTTGGCGATCAGCTTGTGGAGGTTGGCAGTGACAGAAACTGCCGAATCAGGGAAGCGAGCTCCGGCGAATGGCATAGCAAGGCGCTGGATTTTACGCGCTATCAAACCCTTCCTGTTTACGGTCGCAGGGTGAGAATCATGGATAAGGCGGATCTGATCGCCTACAAGCGGATACTGGGGCGCGAGGTCGACCGGGAGGATATTCGGCAGTTAGGCGAGGTCTGAGCGGTTCTCAGTCCCTGCCGTCCCCTGTTTCGTCGTTAATCGGGGTAAATACCACGGCGTAGCCGCGTCCGTTGATGCTGGCAATGCGCGTCAGGTCGCAGGCAACGGCAAAGGATTTTTCCTGGCCCTGGTAGATGAGTTTGATCTGACCATAGCAGGTGGCCGGTGCGCTGTCCTCGTCGGGCAGTACCAGCCCGCGCTGAAGGAGGTCGGCGAGGCTGCCGATGTCGTTTTCCGCCAGTAGCAAGTGAGCATGCCGGTTGAGCTGGATGATGTCGCCGTGGGTGGTGGCTTTCAGAAAAGGGACGGGGATGTTGATGCTCGGGTCGATAAAGCGGTCCTGACTTTTGAGCTGGGTAAAGCCTTCAAAGCATTCGTTGATCATCAAGTCGTGCTGGCTGCCCCGATCTTTGCGGTAACTCATTACACAGAAGGCATGCTTGGGATTGCCGTTGGGATAGAAGGTCCACGAGGTGTTGACTTCCCGCTCACCGCTGTCGAAGCGCAAGCGCATGCTTTGCAGGCGAATACGCACATCATTGCTCATATCTTCAAAGTCGCGGGCTTGCAGCTCCGTCAGTGAGGAGACTTCCCAGAAGGCCAATGCGGCATTGTTGGCCCAACTGATGGTTCTGTCGTCAAAATCCCAGACCCAGACCGGGTTGTGTTTCTGTGCCAGAAACAGACGCTCGTCGTGGGTAAAGTATTCGGACTTGAAGCTGGGCAGCGCATCGTGTGGGGCCGCGCCGAGAAAGCGGTTGCTCTGATACCAGTCCAGCAGTTGGCTGCGGTCGATGCCGCGACTGTACAGGTAGCCCTGTGCACGCTGCGCGCCGAGATTCACCATCATATTCTGCATGTGCAGCGATTCGATTCCTTCCACAACGCAGTCCCAGCCGAGATTGTGGGCGAGGTGGATAATGGAGGAAACGCCGGCGAGGCTGACGCGATCATCGAGGGCGTGGCTGACAATGCTGTGGTCGATTTTGACTTCGCTGAACACGTTGAGCTTGGCGCGGTCCAGCGTGGAGAACCCCGTCCAGAAGTCGTCGATGCTTAGCTTGATCCCCATTCTGAACAGCTCGGTGAGATTGGCTTTGGGCACCATGTCGTCGATGCTGGCGGATTCTGTCACTTCAAAGGTCAGGCCCAGACTGAGACAGGCGGACTTCTCCAGCGCGATCGCGACATCGCGGGCGAAGTGGCTGTCTTCCAGATCCTGTGGCGAGATATTAATGGAGAGCTGGCCGGTAAAACCGTGCTGGTATAGCTGGTCGCGGGCGTCGAGTGTTTGCGCTAGCACGAGCCGTGTCAGCAGATAGGTCTGCCCGGATTCTTCCAGCATGGGAATGAATCGGGCGGGAGAAATGTTGCCGTATTCAGGACTATGCCAGCGCGCGAGCGCCTCAAATCCGGTGACTTCCCCTGTACTTAAATGGATTTGTGGTTCGAAAATGGTGTAGAACTCGCCGCGCTGTATGCCTTCAACCGGATCGATTTTTATTAGGCTCAAGGTGGTGACTCAACATACACGCCAATACCGGGTCAGTATTGGCGGCTGCGGCGATGGCGAGAATGCGGTCTAGTACCTAGCGCCGTTGGGATAAGTCACAGTGCGGCGGTAATGCGGCCTACAGCGGCGTGAAGGTGACGGGCAGGCCATCGGCGGGGAAGATCAGCGGCACCCAGCTCCTCGGCATTTCGTAGCCCGCTTTGACGCTGATGTTGTAGCGCGTGAGCAGGTGGAACAGGAAGAGCTTGGTTTGCACTTCGGCAAAATTGAGGCCGAGGCATTTGTGCGCGCCACCGCCAAAGGGAATCCACTGGAAGAAATGCTTTTTGTCTTCGGCGCGGGCCTTGGAGAAACGCTCGGGGTCAAACTGTGTGGGCTTGCTCCAGTATTCCTCCATGTAGTGGGTGAACAATGGCGACAGGCCAACCGAGGTGTTTTTGGGGATGTGGTAGCCGAACAGCTCCATGTCTTTGACGGTGCGCCGGGGGATGGCCGGAACCGGCGGGTACATGCGCAGCGCTTCCTTGAATACCAGCTTGGTGTCTTCCAGCTTGGAGAGGTCGTCGTAGCTCAGTGATGCTGTACCCAGACTCTGGTATTCCTCGCGCAGGCGCTGCTGCCACTCGGGGTGTTTTGCCAGCGCATAGACGATGGAACAGAGCGTGCTGGTGGTGGTGTCGTGGGCGGCGAATAGCAGGAAAATAATATGGTCGCGTACTGCGCTGTCGGAGAACACATTGCCGTCTTCGTCGGTGGCGTGGCAGATCTGCGAGAAGATGTCCTGCGCTTCGGTTTCGCGCTTGGCGGCAATATGCGTCATGACAAAATCTTCGAGGTGTTTCCGGCCTTTCAGGCCGCGATACCAGAGAGTGCCCGGCACCGGAATTTTGAAGACGGCCATGGAGGCGAGCATGGTGTCGACGAAGGCGGTGTTCACGCTGCTGGCTTCATCGCCCATTTCCACACCCAGAAAGACTTCGGCGGCCACTTCCAGTAGTAGCTGTTTGACGGCGTGCTGAAAGAAGAAGGATTTGTTCTGTGGCCACGCCGTCAGCCCGCGCTCCAGATGCGGGTTCATGGTGTCGAGGTAGCCCTCAATGGCACTTTTCTTAAATGCGCTTTGCAGGATTTTCCGGTCGTAACGGTGGGCGTCGGCGTCTTTGAGCATCAGGCCATCAGGGAACAGGCGGTCGAGCAGCGGGTTCCAGGCGAGGCGGCTGGAGAACTGCCCCTCGCTGTTTTTCAGCACGATTTCATTGGCTTCGGGGCCGAGCAGCATCAGGTTGTGCTGGAGCAGGGTATTGCCGCGAGAGATCAGCCCGAAGCGGCGGTAGCGCTGCTCCACCAGACCGCGATAATCCCGCAGAAAGTGGAAGGTTTGGCCGAACAGCGGCAGACCGCTGTCACCGGGGATATGGGTCAGATTTTTGTTCGGGCGTCGTGGGTAGTCGCTGTAGTTGATGCTTGGGCTGCTCATGCTTCACCTGCTGTTGGCCGCCGTTAGGGAGCTAGCGGCGATTCCATTCGATTTTTCTGAAAACAGTAGGTCAGTCGCTCAATGGCGTCTAGTCATTGAGCGACGACCGTAGTCAGGTCGCGCCAGCACGCTTGTTCTGAAATTTTTTGTAAGAAAATGTCAATTGTATGTCACGGCGAATCATTGCCGCTTATGTGGCAGGAGAGCGATGCTTGTCGCCGGAATAACCGGGTCGTCATCAAGGGCGGCTGTGATAACAACAAATTATCGGGCGCTTGCAGCCCGGTCACTGATGAGAGACTGACTATGCTTCCGAGAAATTTCACCGAAGAACAGCAGATGTTCCGCGCGGCGTATCGCAAGTTTCTGGAAAAGGAAATTGCACCGAATGTAGAGCGCTGGCGCGAGCAGGGCATTGTGGATCGCGAGGCGTACACCAAGGCGGGTGAGCAGGGTTTTCTGATGATCTGGCCGGACGAGCAGTACGGCGGTATGGGTGATCACGACTTCCGCTTTGAGCAGATCATTATCGAGGAAACGGCGAATGTCTACGCGGGTGACTGGACCAATACCCTGCACAGCCGTTTGGTCGGCCCCTACCTTGACCGGTTTGGCAGCGACGAACAGAAAGCGCGCTTTCTGCCCAAGTGCGTGAGCGGCGAGTGCATTCTGGCCGTTGCGATGACCGAGCCGGATGCCGGGTCGGATCTGGCGGGTATGCGCGCTACCGCAAAAGACATGGGTGACCACTGGCTGCTTAACGGCGCCAAGACGTATATCAGTAACGGCATCAATGCGGATCTGGTGGTCGTCGCGGCGAAAACCGATCCTGAAAATAACCCGCATGCGATGGGGCTGTTCCTGGTTGAGCGCGGCATGGAAGGTTTTGAGCGCGGCCGCAATCTGAAGAAAATGGGTATGAAGGCACAGGACACCGCAGAGCTGTTCTTCAATGACGTACAGGTTCCCAAAGAAAATGTGCTGGGCGACCCGACTCTGGGCTTTGTTTACCTGATGCAGGGCTTGGCGGAGGAGCGTCTGATTGGCGCGGTGGGTTTCCTGGCGGCCGCACAGAAGGCCTTTGAGGTGACCCGTGACTTTGTTATGGAGCGCAAAGTGTTTGGCAAGCCGCTGTCGGCAATGCAGAACACGCAGTTCCAAATGGCCGATCTGCGCACAGAAATCGATGTGGCACAGGCATACGTTGATCAGTGCGTAGCGGTGCATAACGAAGGCAAGCTGACCGCCGAAGATGCGGCCAAAGCGAAACTTTATACCAGTGAGGTGCTGTGCCGAATGGTTGATGAAGGCGTGCAGTTGCACGGCGGTGCTGGGTATATGGATGAGTATCCGATTTCCCGCATGTACACCGATGCGCGCATTACCCGCATTTTTGCCGGGACCTCCGAGGTGATGAAGCTGATCATTGCCCGGGATCTGTTTTCTGACAAGTTCGCGCCGTATATCGACCGGACTTGAGTGGCTGTTACCGAAACCATTAATGATAAATTGAGGAGCACACAATGGATGTAAACGGAAAAGTTGCGCTGGTTACTGGCGGCGCATCAGGGCTGGGGCGTGCAACGGTAGAAATGATTGTTGCCGCTGGCGGCAAGGTGGCGATTCTGGACATGAACGAAGGTCTGGGTAACGCACTGGTTGCCGAGCTGGGCGCAGATAACTGCCTGTTCGCGGCGACCAATGTTGCCGACGAGGCGTCGGTGCAGGCGGCGGTGGATGCCACGCTGGCCAAGTTCGGGGCGATTCACATTTGCTGTAACTTCGCCGGTATTGGCAATGCGATAAAAACCGTCAGCAAAAGTGGCGCGTTCCCGCTGGATCAGTTCAAGCGTGTCGTCGACGTTAACCTGATCGGCACCTTTAACGTGCTGCGTCTGGCGGCGGAAGTGATGAGCAAGCAGGATCCGCTGGATGATTTCGGTGGTCGTGGTGTGATCATCAATACGGCCTCTGTGGCGGCGTTCGATGGCCAGATTGGTCAGGCGGCTTACAGCGCCAGTAAAGGTGGCGTGGTCGGCATGACTCTGCCCATTGCCCGCGATCTGGCTAGCTACGGTATTCGTGTTAACACGATTGCGCCCGGCCTGATCGACACCCCGCTGCTGGCGACCCTGCCGGAAGAGGCGCGTCAGTCGCTGGCGGCATCGGTGCTGAATCCCAAGCGTCTCGGCCTGCCCGAAGAAATCGCCAGCCTGGCGATGCACATTATCAGCAACGATTACCTCAATGCCGAAGTCATTCGTATGGATGGCGGCATTCGCATGCAGCCACGCTGAGTTTGCATCCATCGGCTGCGCCTGACATTGTCGTCGGGCGCAGCCAGCAAACGGCGCCCAATGACCTAGCTGCAGGAGGTGTATCTGATAGCCTGACTTCAGGCTCAAAGCTTGCCTCCCATAATAAGAGAGAATGCTATGCACGCGACGTTTTCCCCCGAAGAATTGGCCTTTCGTGACGAGGTCAGAGCCTTCCTTCGAGACAATTTTGACGAGCAACTTGCCGCTCGGATTCACAACCCCAAGACCTTCAAGACCGCGACCATTGAGTGGCAGAAAAAGCGCTACGACAAAGGTTGGGTTGCGCCCGGCTGGCCCGTTGAGCACGGCGGCTGCGGCTGGACGGATACGCAGAAGTATATTTTCGACAGTGCGCTGGCCGAGATCGGCGCGCCGGATGTGCCGCCGTTTGGTCTGAAAATGGTCGGGCCGGTGATTTACACCTTCGGCAACGACGAGCAAAAACAGCGTTTTCTTCCCGACATCCTGACCGGGGATACCTGGTGGTGCCAGGGCTATTCAGAACCCGGCGCGGGCTCGGACCTTGCCGGTTTGCAAACCCGCGCCGAGCGCGATGGTGACGACTACATTATCAACGGCACCAAAATCTGGACCACCTACGCCCAGTACGCTGACTGGATTTTCGCCCTGGTGCGTACCGATAACAGCGGCAAGCCCCAGCAGGGTATCAGCTTTCTGCTGATCGATATGCGAACCCCGGGCATCACCGTGTCGCCGATTATTGCCATTGACGGTGAGCATCACCTCAACGAAGTCAGTTTCGACAATGTGCGGGTGCCGGTGGCCAACCGCATCGGCGAGGAAAATCAGGGCTGGACCTACGCCAAAGCACTGCTCAGCCATGAGCGCACCGCGCTGTCGGGCATTGCCTACTGCAAGCAGGTGCTCAGCAAGGTGCGGCGCTATGCGGCGGAGGAAAATGATGATGGCAGCCGCCTGCTGGATGACCCGGTGTTTCAGGCGCGTATGGCCGATATCGAGATGGAGTTGATGGCGCTGGAGTACACCGAGTTGCGTGTGCTGGCGACCGTGGCGCAGGGCGGCGCGCCGGGCATGGAGTCGTCACTGCTCAAGCTGAAGGGCACCGAGCTGCAACAGGCCGTACAAAGTCTGCAGTTTGATGTGGCCGGGCTCTACGGCAGCGTGCTGCCCACCGAGCATGAGGTGGGACATGCCTTCGGCGACCGCAGTCGTCGGGAGTATATGTATGGCCGCGCCTGCACTATTTACGGCGGCAGTAATGAAGTACAGAAAAACATCATCGCCAAATTCGGCCTGGGACTGTAGGAGCGCGCCATGGATTTTTCATTAAGTGATGAGCAGCAGCTGCTGAAAGACAGTGTCGATAAATACATGCTGGAGCGCTACAGCAGCGAGCAGCGCCGCGGCTACATGAACGCGGAGACGGGCTTCAGCACGGCTGTCTGGTCGGACTTTGCCGAGCTTGGCTGGCTGACGGTGCCCTTGCCGGAAGCATTGGGTGGTTACGGTGGTAGTGTGGTGGATACCTCTCTGTTAATGGAGGCATTTGGCCGGGCAGCGGTTGTTGAGCCCTACTTGGGAACCGTACTGCTGGGTGCCCAACTGCTTGCCGGTGGCAACAATGCGACGCTGCAAGCTCGCTATCTTGAAGAGATTTTGTCCGGCCAGTGTCAGGCGGCTTTTGCGTATTTGGAGCGTCGCAGTCGGCATCAGCTGACGGCGATCGACAGCCGGGCCGAACGGCAGGGTGACGGGTTTGTTCTGAACGGCAGCAAATCTCTGGTGCTCAATGGCATGGCCGCCGATGTGATTCTGGTCACCGCCTGGCTGGAGGATACGCTGGCACTGTTTGCCGTTCCCGCAGACAGCGCCGGGCTTAGCCGCGAGGCCTTCCAGTTGATGGATGGACAGGCGGTGGCTAACCTGCGTTTTGATCAGCTGACGCTGGCGACTGACAGCCTGGTTTGTGAGCCTGCAGACAGCCTTGCGCTGATTCAGCGGGTGATCGACGAGGCGACCATCGCCGTGGCCGCGCAGGGACTCGGCGCGATGGAAACGCTGTTGAAAGCGACCGTGGAGTACAGCAATACCCGCAAGCAGTTCGGTCAGCCTATTGGCAAGTTCCAGGCCCTGCAGCACCGCATGGTGGATATGTATACCGCGACCCAGCAGTGCCGTTCGCTGTTGGTGCGAGCCCTGTGCTCACACAGCGCGGGTGAGCCGCAGGCGGCCATGGATATTGCCGCGCTGAAGAGCATGGTCGGCAAACTGGGCCGTGGTGTCGCTGAAGAAGCCGTGCAACTGCACGGGGGGATGGGCGTGACCGAAGAGTTGAGTGTGGGTGATTACCTCAAGCGATTGATGGTCATCGACAGTCTGTTTGGCGACAGCGCCTGGCAGCGTCGGCGGTTTGCCGAGCTGCGCTATGGAGATGCGGCGTAACGCGTCTCCGCCTTGGCTTTACAACAATAATGCACGACAGGAGCCAGTGAATGTTCGAAAGCTATCTTGATTATCTGTCCTTTCAGGTTCGCATGCGGCCCCGGCAGCTATTTGGCAGCGACGGCCTGCAAAGCCTGACTTACGCCGAGGCCTGGCAACGCGCTGGCCATGTGGCCGCTGCCTTGCAGCGAGAAGGCTTGGGCGCGGGTGATCGTGTGGCGATTCTCTGCAAAAACTCGCTGGATAACCTGCTGGTATTCTTTGGCTGCGCGCGCGCAGGCATGGTGCCGGTGGGCATTAACTATCGGCTAACGGCTGACGAAGTGGGGTTCATCGCCGAGGATGCCGAGGTGAAGCTGCTGTTCGTGGACGGCGAATTCGCGCCCTTGATCGGTCCCTTCCTGGCGAAGAAACCGCAGGTGTCTGTCGTGGGTGACCTCGATGGTGCCCCCTCACTGTCTGCTTGGCTTGAGGGTGTGGGTGAGCCGGTCGATGTGGCGATCCGCGCTGACGACGTGCTGTTTCAGATGTATACCAGCGGCACGACGGGACTGCCCAAGGGCACCTTGCTGACTCACCACAATGTGATCTGCAACAGCGTGCAGGCGCCGCTGACCACCGGTCGGGCGCCGCGGGCGGGGGATCGCTCTCTGCTGATTGCCCCGACTTTCCATGCGCTGGGGCTGGTTGGCGCGCTGATGGCGATCTATTACGGCAGCTCGCTGATTATTCACCGGGACTTTGATCCGGTGGCGATGGTGGACACCCTTCGCGACGACAATATCAATTACCTGTCGGTGGTGCCGGTGATGCTGCAGTTTGCGCTGGCCTGCGTTCCCGACATCGATAGCTACAGCTTCCCGAATCTGAACTGGATGAATTACGGCGCATCGCCTATTTCTGTCGATCTGCTGACGCGTTGCCTTGAGGTTTTTGATTGTGAGTTCTATCAGGGCTACGGTCAGACCGAGGCGACCACTGCATTGACCTTCCTCACACACGACGACCATATGCGTGCGCTGGAGAGCAAGCCGGAACTGCTGCGCTCCTGCGGGCGGCCGGTGTTTGCTACCGAGCTGCGTATTGTGGATGACCAGGGCAAGACACTGCCCACCGGAGAGATTGGCGAAATTCTGGCGCGAGGCCCTCAGGTGATGAAAGGCTACTGGAAGCGTGAGGAAGCAACCGCCAAGACGGAGGTCGACGGTTGGCTGCATACCGGTGACGCGGGCTATCTGGATGACGAAGGGTATTTGTACATCAAAGACCGCGTGAAAGATCTGGTGATTTCCGGCGGCGAAAATATCTATCCCGCCGAAGTGGAGAACACGCTGATGTCGCATCCGGCCATTGCCGATGCGGCGGTGATTGGTGTGCCGGATGAAACCTGGGGCGAGGTGCCCTTGGCGGTGCTGGTCGCCGGTGATCAGGGCCGGATCTCGCTGGAAGAACTGACGATCCACTGCCGCAAAACGCTGGCTGGCTTCAAGGTGCCCAAGCATCTCGAATACGTCGATATGCTGCCGCGAAATCCCAGTGGCAAAATCCTCAAAAAAGAGCTGCGTGCCAGCATTGTGCCTAAGTACACGGCAGAGAACGCCTGACGGTAAGGAGTCTGGTTGTGAGTAAATTGATTCGCACGGCACTACATCGCCTTTATCTGGCGTTAATCGCCATTCCTTTCAAGCTGATGCCGTCGCTGGCCTATATGACCTTCAGTGGCGCTGGCAGTACGAAGCAACTGTGTCGACATATTGCCCGGCAGGGCTACAGCCGAGTACTGATCGTCAGCGACGGGCCTCTGGTGGCCTTAGGGATTGTGCAGCGCGCCATCGATGCGCTGGAGGCCGAAGGGGTGAACTGCACGGTTTACGATGGCATTTTGCCGGACCCGACGTTTGCCATGGTTGAGGAAGGGCTGGCTATGTGCCGTCAGCACAACTGTGATGCGGTGCTGGCGATTGGCGGCGGCTCGTCAATTGATTGCGCCAAAACGCTGGTGAGTAGCTTCAGCAACGGCGATGATCCGCGCAAGATGGTCGGCTACTTCAAGGTGAAGAAGACGCCATTGCCACTGTTTGCACTGCCGACTACCTCCGGTACGGGCTCCGAGGCAACCATTGCGGCGGTGGTCTCCGATCCCGCGACGCACGAAAAATGTTTTATCGCCGATCCCAAGCTGCTGCCTCTGGCCGTAGCGCTGGATGCCGAGCTGCTGTTGGGGATGCCCAAGCCGATTACCGCCGCGACGGGCATGGATGCGCTGACCCACGCCATCGAGACCTACATCAGCTTGTGGGGCTCAGACAGCAGTAATGCGTACAGCCGCGCTGCGGTATCGATGATTTTTCAGTATCTGCCTCGTGCGTATCAAGATGGAAGCGATGCCGATGCCCGGGAACAAATGGCACTGGCGGCTTACTATGCGGGGATGGCGATCAACAGTGCCAGTGTCGGCAATGTCCACGCGATTGCGCATCAGCTAGGGCGGCATTACAGCACGCCGCACGGTCTGGCGAACGCCTTGGTCATGCCCGCCGTGCTGCGGTTTTCTGCGGCAGCCGCGCAAGCACCTCTAGCAGAACTGGGGCGCCTGAGCGGTGCGGCTGCGGTCGGCGACAGCGATGCTCTGGCGGCCGACAAATTTATCGATGCGGTAGAGGCGATGAATCGCCGTCTGGATATTCCCTCTCAGCTCGACAGCCTGCGAGAGGCGGATATTTCCGCGATTGCCGCCGATGCGGTCAAGGAGGGAGCAAGCTATCCTGTGCCAGTACTGATGAGCCGCGCCGAATGCCAGGATATTTTGCGGCAACTGCTGCCGGGTGCTGCAACCGCGGAGGCCTTGGCTTGAGCGGGTAACTTTTTACTATGATTTGCGAGGGGAAGGATAGTGTCTGAGTCAGAGGTATCGGCATTTATGCATGAGTATTGCCGTGCATTCCGTCCCGGGAATGCGTCGGCCATGCCGCGTTATTTCCACTTCCCGGCCTCGCTGATGGCCAGCGGTTTGCGCTTGTCTATCAATGCCCCGGATGAGCTGGTGCAAATGCTGTCGGTCGGCTTGTCGGATTTGGCAGCGGCAGGATTTTCCCATTCGGAAATTCAGGATATCTATGTACACGAGCTGGCGGATGATATTGCCCTGGTGAGTGCCCGCTACCATCGCCTGAAGGCTGATGGTCGTTTATTGGAAGAAATCGCTGCGAGCTACACCTTGTATCGCGAGGCGGATAGCGGCTGGGGGATTGTGGCGATTGTTACCCACGATCCCGATAGGGTGATTGCTGCCAGTCGCTGAGTCTGAGCGGAATTAAAAAGGCCCCTTTGCCGCAAGGCGTTTACGCCATGTGTTGATGTTTATGCCAAAGGGCGATAGCATCTGTACTCGGGTGCGATGACAAGATACCGTTCTGCTGTGTTTAAGATAGACGTGCTGTGCACGAGGCTGTGATGTCGATAAATTTGGATGGCGTTAGATCCGAGGGGGCGCTTGCTTTAATCGCGGGATCGCTGCTCGGCGACACTACAATGTTGACCGAAGAAGAGGCTTCAATACTGGCCGAAGCCTCTGTAAACGATCACGTACACGCTGCCGATGTCAAGGCAGTCAAAGCGCAGATTGAGTCTGGAGGAGACCCTTTAGGAGAAGCGTTCCTCAGACTTCGTAGTGCTGGTGATCGACGATCTGACGGAGCTGTCTATACCCCTCCAGAGATTGTTCGCTCTATGACTAGGTGGTTGTCGTCGCAAG
>OJGW01000634.1_pt1 | contig 11555 bp, 7 predicted proteins | sample 1594511 | NCBI WGS metagenome assembly OJGW01 (sample SAMN05416844, study PRJEB24817) | seawater metagenome | isolation source: Sea water | place: Canada:Atlantic | collected 2013-07
ATCGCCATATTATTCATGCTGCCGTGAGCCGCCGCCGGAATCAGCTCAGGCACCGCCTGCGCCAGCGCGCCCAGCACCACATCGCAGGCACGCATGGATGTCTCCACGTTACCGGCAGCCACCGCTGCGGGCCGCCGGGCGTTGAGCAGCGAGCCTTCCGGCACCGCGAGTGTAATCGGACGAAAGAGCCCGGCGCAGACCGGCGCCTCGTCGGGCATCAGGCAGCGAAACGCGTAGTACACCGCCGCTGCCGCAACCGAGCGCGGACAATTGATGTTGCCCTGCACCTGTGGCGCGGTGCCGCTGAAATCCACATGGGCGCGGCCATCCGCCAGGCGCAGCGAGGCGCAGATCGGCAGGTCTTCGTGACCAAAGCCGTCATCGTCCATCACATCGGAAAAGTAAAATTCTCCAGCAGGCAATTCCCGCAGACGGTGCACAGACAGTTGCTCGGCGTAATCCTGAAGCTGCGACACCGCTACCTCGAAGGATAGCGGCAGCATCGACACCAGCTCGTCCAGTCGTTGCAGACCACAGCGATTCGCACTGAGCTGGGCGATGAAGTCGCCATGTTCAGAAGGGCCGAACCAGTCGTCCAGCAACTGCCGCTGCAATACGCCACCGCGCTGCAGCCGCGTGGGGGGAATCACCACGCCCTCTTCTTCCAGCGTCTGCGACAGCGGCATGGAGCCCGGCGTAGAGCCGCCAATATCCGCGTGATGTGCGCGATTGGCGATAAACGCCAGCAACTCGCCGTCGCGGAAATACGGCGCCACCACGGTCACATCCGGCAAGTGCGTGCCACCCAGGAAGGGATCGTTCAACACCAGCATATCGCCCGGCGCCCAGTCACAGGCACCAACAATATCCGCCATGGCGTAGGCCATGCTGCCCAGATGCACCGGAATATGGGCGGCCTGCGCGCACAGCTCGCCTCGCGCATCAAAGATGGCGCAGGAAAAATCCAGACGATCCTTGATATTCGGCGAAAATGCCGCGCGCTGAAGTACTGCCCCCATCTCTTCGCACACCGCCTCGAGTCGGCTGACAAACAGGCCCAGCTGCACCGGATTCAGGGTTTCAGACATCACACGCTCACGTCATTACTGCGAAAGCGCCATTATCCCCAAACGGGGGCGCCGGTGAAACGCCGCGCAAAAAAATGGCCCCGCAGGGCCATCGTGAAGTAGTAACGGTTCGCATTAAAACCGGTAGCGCGCACTCAAGCCCACCGTACGGGGCTGATTGACGTGCTGCCCCACTCGCGCGTTCCCGCCACGCTCCAGATCCAGCGACAATTCGGCGCGCTCATTGGTGGCATTGCGCACGAAGAGCGCCACATCCCACTCATCGCGACTGGCTCCCAAGCGCAGGTTGACGATCTGGTAGCCGCCCTGCTCCCGGTCATACGTGTAGGTCGACTGTGTCAGCGGCCCGCCCATACTCGGATACAGCGTGGCCACACCCTGCCCGCCATTTTCCTGATCCGCAATCTGGGTGTAGCGCGCCCCCACATTCTGGTAGGAGGCCGTCAGATAACCCTCCCACACGTCGAAAACCGGGAAGTAATAGGTCGCTGTAGCCGCCAGCTCAAACTTGGGTGCAGTCGGCAGTTCATTGCCCTCGCGCAAACCACCCACAATGGAAGTTACCCCACCGGCATCGGTAGAGGTCACATCTGAGTCGATTTCCGCACGCACGTAACTGGCCGATACGCCAAATTCGAAGTTGCTCAGCGGCCGCACAGTCAACTCGACCTCGACCCCCTGGCTGTGCGCCTCGGGCACGTTGTACACGATACGCGACGAGCAGGTCCCCGCATTCACCGTGGCTTGAAGGTCTTCAATGTCACTGTAGAACAGCGACGCGTTCAGAACCCCGGCGCCGCCGAACAGCGTCATTTTGCTGCCGATTTCATAATTGGTCAGCGTCTCGTCGTCAAAGGCATCGCGGCCACCAAAGGTGGCGGCATCCGCCGGGGTACACAGCGGCACATTCAGCGGGTCATTAATCCCGCCGAGGCGGAAGCCCTGCGACACCTGCGCATTCAGCATAATATCGTCGTTGATATCGTGGCGGAGCATGATTCGGGGCGACACGCCGTCAGAGGAAACCTCGCCGGGCTGGTCGATCACCGTCGTGTTGTAAATGCCGTCAAAAGTCAGTTTGCGAGTTTCCTCATAATCGAAGAAGCGCGCTCCCAACACCACCATGGTGCGCTCGCTAAGATCGTAAGACAGCTCGCCAAATACCGCGTACTGCTCCAGCTCGTAGGGCACTTCCGAGAAATACAGTTCGTCTTCGCCAGCCCGCACCCCGGCAGAAGGATTGCCAGTCAGCGCGGTGTAGCCCGCCACGTCCAGCACCTGGCTGTATTCCCGCTCGACCTCGCTGTAGAACACGCCCGCCACCCACTGCAACGGGCCATTCACACCGCTCAAGCGCAACTCCTGTGTGATGACCGTCGCGTCGGTACGGTCATAGAGCGGCGCATCCAGCGTGTAAACCGCTTCGGGCTCGCCCGACGAGCCGCCGAGGATGCTGCCATTCAGCGCCGACGCATCGCGCACGACCAGCACTTCACGATCGGTATAGGACGTCACCGAGGTCAACGTCATAGCGTCGTTAATATCAATATTCGCGGTCAAATCCACCAGCAGGAAGTCATCCTCAAAGCTTTCCTCCAACTGGGTATATTGCTCGTAATCCCCAAAGCTCACATTGGGACGCGTGGTGGTATAGGGGTTGGCCAGTGCGTTGTAATCGTCTTCGCGATTGAAGCCATCCATGTCGATGGACTGGAAAATCACCCGCGGCACAATGCTGACACGATCATTCGGCTGAAACGCCAAGGCAATACGCCCCCCGCTTCGGGTGCCTTCATTCACATCGTCCTTCACACTGCCATCGGGCTGGATCGCATCGATATATCCCGGATATTGCTGCGCATAAGCGACCATCCGCACGGCTGCCGTCTGGCTCAAGGGAATATTCAGATGGCCTTTTACACTACCGCCCTCACTGCCCTCATCAACGGTTTCGGCGGCCAGCTGCACGGAGCCACTGGTCTCGACAAAATCCGGCTGATTGGTGATGTAACGCACCGTCCCCGACAGCGAGCCCGACCCAAACAGCGTGCCCTGCGGGCCGCGCAACACCTCGACACGGTTGATGTCGTAGAAATCCAGGTCGGGGGTGAACAGCGACATCGAAATCACTGACTCATCCACATACACCCCTACCTGCTCCTTCACCCCCGGCTGATCGCGCACAATCTGCCCGGCCGAAATGCCGCGAATCGATACCTGACTTTGACCGGGCCCCAGGTTCTGGATGGAGATCCCCGCCACATTGGTCGCCATGGACTCCAGATCGGTCGCGCCACTCTGGGTCAATTTGCCCTCTGTCATGGCCGCGATGGAAAACGGCACATCCTGAAGGGTTTCCGACTGCTTACGCGCCGTGACAACAACTTCCTCAACCACATTGGTCTGCGACAAGGCCCAGGGGGCACTGCCAAGTATTGCCAGACTCAGTGCTGACCGGGTAAAGACCGAAGGTATATTCATGAGCTCCCCGCTACATTTAGAAATTATTATTTACTCGAAAAACATTGGCTTAGAGCATTCAAGCTCATCTACTTATAGCAAAGACTCCAGAATTTTCCTGCCGCACCGGCAAGCGGCCCCAATTCCCGCCCCAAAGCGCCTCTGCAGACAGCCCCCAGCCGCTGCGAAACACCACCGCAAGCAGCCGCCAAAACCGCGCCAGCCGTGGAGTGCACCACGGCAAAGCACAACCACCATCAATTGTCGGCAACGCTGGAATTTACAAACGCTTCCTTATATGATTGATCCCTTATTTCGAGGGCAGCACTTGCTGCCTTTTTGCGTTTTAGCTTCCCGCATACAACGAGCGTGAACAGGAGAGCTGCTGTAATGACATTGCCTGCGCTGATGAACACCTATGGACGACTGCCCGTGAGCTTTGTGCGCGGCGAAGGTGTTCGACTGTTTGACGAGCAGGGCAAGGCCTACATTGACGGCATCAGCGGCATCGGCGTTAACGCCCTCGGCCACGCCCATCCGGCGGTGACCGAAGCAATCTGCAAACAGGCCGGCGAGCTGCTGCACACCTCCAATCTGTACAACGTGGTTCGCCAGCAAGAGCTGGCTGAAGCGCTGCGCGACGCCAGCGGCATGGACAATGTGTTTTTCGCCAACTCCGGCGCCGAAGGTAACGAAGCCGCGATCAAGCTGGCGCGAATGCACGGCCACAAGCGCGGCATTGAAGTGCCCCATGTCGTTGTGATGGAGCAGGCCTTCCACGGCCGGACCCTCGCCACGCTGACCGCGTCGGGCAATCGCAAAATTCAGGCGGGCTTCGAGCCGCTGGTGCGCGGCTTTACCCGTGCGCCCTACGGTGACCTGGAAGCCCTGGAAAACATCGCCAGGAACAACAGCAGTGTTGCGGCCGTTCTGCTCGAACCCCTTCAGGGCGAAGGCGGACTGAACCCGCTGCCCGCAGGCTTCCTCGGCAAGCTGCGTGAACTCTGCGACCGCTATGACTGGCTGTTGATGCTCGACGAAGTGCAGACGGGCAACGGCAGAACCGGCAAATACTTCTGCTTCCAGCATGAAGACGTGATCCCCGATGTGCTGGTCACCGCCAAAGGCCTGGGCAACGGTCTGCCGATTGGCGCCTGTCTGGCCCACGGCAAAGCCGCATCACTGTTCCAGCCCGGTGCCCACGGCTCCACTTTCGGCGGCAACCCGCTGGCCTGCGCAGCCGGTCTGGTGGTGGTAAACACGCTGAACACACCGGAGATGCTGGCCCAGATCGCGGAAACCGGCGACTACCTGCAAAACGGTCTGCGCGAGCGCCTCGCTGGCGCCGAGCACGTTAAAGAAGTGCGCGGTCGCGGACTGATGATTGGTGTAGAGCTGGATCGCCCCTGCGGCGGTCTGGTAGCACAGGCACTGGAAAAAGGCCTGTTAATGAACGTGACGTCGGAGCGGGTCGTGCGCCTGCTGCCGCCGCTTATTATTAGCCGGCAGGATGTCGATGCGCTGCTCGATATCCTTTGCCCACTGATTCTTCAGTGGCCCGCCCACTCCGGCGCCGCCTGACGGCGCCGTTATATGCAGCAAAGGTAGAGCCGCCAAATGGCATTGAGACATTTCCTGACCCTTAACGACCTCAGCCCCGCCGAACTGGAACAACTGATCCAGCGCGCCATCGAACTGAAAGCCGACCACCGGGCCCGGCGCCCGAGCATCCAGTTCCCGAACTACGTGCTGGGCATGGTGTTTGAAAAAGCCTCCACCCGTACCCGTATTTCCTTTGAAGCCGGCATGGCGCAACTGGGTGGCCACGCCATCTTCCTGTCGCCGCGCGATACCCAACTCGGCCGCGGCGAACCGACCGAGGACAGCGCGCGCGTTATCTCCTCAATGTGCGACATCGTGATGATCCGTACCTTCGAGCACAGCATCATTGAGAAATTTGCCGAGTACTCCAGCGTACCGGTCATCAACGCCCTGACCGATGACTACCATCCCTGCCAGTTGCTCGCCGATATTCAGACCTTTGTCGAGCACCGCGGCAGCATTCGCGGCAAACAGGTGGCCTGGGTAGGAGACGGCAATAATATGTGCCAGTCCTACATCAACGCCGCCATGCAGTTCGATTTCAAACTGAAGATTGCCTGCCCGGAAGACTTCGAACCCCGCGCCGAGCTGGTTGCCGCTGCCGGTGACCGCGTGGAAATCGTGCGCGATCCGGTTGAAGCCGCCACCGGCTCCGACCTGCTGGTTACCGATGTCTGGGCCTCGATGGGTCAGGAAGAAGAAAAGGCCGAGCGCCGCCGCAAACTGGCGGGCTACCAGATCAACAGCGCGCTGATGGCGCACGCCAATCCCGACGCACTGTACATGCACTGCCTGCCCGCCCACCGCGGCGAGGAAATCAGTGCCGAGCTGATGGACAGCCCGAAAACGGTGATCTGGGACGAAGCAGAGAACCGCCTGCATGCGCAGAAAGCGCTGATGGAATTCCTGCTCAACGAAGCGCAGGCCTGACACCCGGCCGCTGAACGCGATCCGGCGACGCCGGGTCGCCACACCGACACGAGATGTAACCGTGCTGCAAGTTCAGGATATTCAGTGTCGCTACGATGACACCAACGTCGTCAGCGATGTTCGCTTTCACGTCAATCAGGGCGACATCTGCAGCCTGCTCGGCCCCAGTGGCTGTGGCAAAACCACTATCCTGCGCGCCATTGCCGGCTTCCAGCCCCTGCATCGCGGCAAAATCCTGCTGAACGACCGCTGCCTGAGCGAACCCGGCCTGCAACTCACCCCCGAGCAACGAAACATCGGCATGGTGTTTCAGGACTACGCCCTGTTCCCACACCTGAATGTGTTCGACAACATCCGCTTTGGCCTGAGCAAGCTGTCGGCGGCCAAACAGCGCGAGCAGGTGCGGCGCATGTTGTCGCTGGTGCGGCTCGACGGGATTGAAGAACGCTTCCCTCACGAGCTCTCCGGTGGTCAGCAACAGCGCATCGCCCTGGCCCGCGCCCTGGCACCCAGCCCGCAGTTGCTGTTAATGGATGAACCCTTCTCCAACCTCGACGCCGAGCTGCGCAAGCAACTCAGCGTGGAAGTGCGGGACATCCTCAAGGAGCTGGGCATCAGCGCCATTCTTGTCACCCACGACCAGCATGAAGCCTTTGCCTTCAGCGACCATGTCGGCCTGCTCTACCACGGCAAGCTGCAACAGTGGGACACTCCGTTTAACCTCTACCACGAACCCGCCAATCGCATCGTGGCCGACTTTATCGGCGAAGGCTGCTTTCTGCCCGGCATGATTGGCGACGAGTCCAACACGGTGAATACCGAGCTCGGCCCACTGATGGGTAACCGCGCTTATCCCTGGCCCAGCGGCACCCCGGTAGATGTGCTGTTGCGCCCCGACGATGTGGTGCTGGCCGACATCGGCGGCCTGAGCGCGATCATCGAAAAGAAAGTGTTCTCTGGCAGCGCCACGATGTACACCCTTCGCCTGCCCACCGGCAGTCGCGTTGAAGCCCTGCTGCCCAGCCATCGCGACTACGAACTGGGCGAGAGTGTGCAGATCACCACCGAGCTGGAACACCTGATCGCCTTCGCTCAGGACAACATCGCCCCCACCGCCAAACCAGTGCACCGTAACAGCGCTATATAAATTTTTTTTCTTAGAAAAAATCCGTCTGGATGCACCACGGCGGGCACCAAAATCGGGCCGCCCAGCGCAAAAGCCCGTCCCATGCGGCTTACATCAAGCACCATTTTTTGCCCCCTGCTTACCCACATTTTATCCACAAGCTCCCCACAAGATACGGTGCTTGCACATCCCCAAAAACCGCATTATCTTGTAGCCCAATCCAGAAAAAACCCCATATATGGGAAACAGCGCAGAAACGGCACTACCACCCTCTGCGCCCTGAGATCAAGCTGTAAATAAAAACTTGTCCGATTTTCGACGGACACAAAGCCGTACAGCATCACGCAGACATCCGTTTTTCTGCGGCACCACCAACAAACCGTTTCGCCACAGCACAGCAGGGGCCACCACTATGCAAACCAGCCAAGAAAACCATGCCAGCAGCAACCCGCCGCCCGCATCGCCGCAACAGGATGAACTCAGCGCGACGGCGCCGGGTCAGCTTCGCGTTATCAAGCGCAACGGCTCGGTCGTCAGCTACACCGACGACAAGATCAGCGTGGCCATCACCAAGGCATTTCTGGCTGTAGAAGGTGGCAACGCCGCCGCCTCCACCCGCATTCACGAAACCGTGGCCAAACTGACCGATCAGGTGACGGCCACGTTCAAGCGGCGTATGCCTACGGGCGGCACTATTCATATTGAAGAGATTCAGGATCAGGTCGAGCTGGCCCTGATGCGCAGCGGCGAGCATAAAATCGCCCGCGCCTACGTGATCTACCGCGCGGCCCGCGCCGAAGAACGCGCCCAGCTCAGCCCCGAAGTGGCCGAGAAAACCCACCCCAGCATCAAGGTAAAACGCGCTGATGGCAGCGAAGTGCCACTGGATCTGGGTCGTTTGGAGTTTATCGTCAACGAAGCCTGCGAAGGTCTGGCCGATGTGTCAGCACAGGCCGTATTGGACGAAGCGCTGAAAAGCCTGTTCGACGGCGTCTCTGAGAACGAGGTCAACACCTCGCTGGTGATCGCCGCCCGCGCCATGGTGGAAAAAGAGCACAACTACAGCCTGGTCACCGCCCGCCTGCTGCTGGACAAACTGCGCGCCGAAGCCCTGAGCTTCCTCGGTGTGGCCGACAGCGCCACCCAGCACGACATGAGCGTGTACTACCCCAAAGCGCTGCCAGCCTACATCGCCAAAGGTGTTGAACTGGAACTGCTGTCTCCCGAACTGAGCAGCTACGACCTCGACGCGCTGGGCGCCGCCCTCAAGCCCGAGCGCGACCACCAGTTCCACTACCTCGGCCTGCAGACGCTGTACGACCGCTACTTCATTCACAGCAATGACGTGCGCATCGAACTGCCGCAAATCTTCTTCATGCGTGTCGCCATGGGTCTGGCCATGCGCGAAGACAACAAGACCGAGCGCGCCATCGAGTTCTACAACCTGCTCAGCTCCTTCGACTACATGAGCTCCACGCCGACCCTGTTCAACGCAGGCACCCTGCGTCCCCAACTGTCGAGCTGCTACCTGACGACCGTGCCCGACGACCTGCACGGCATTTACGGCGCGATTCAAGACAACGCCATGCTGTCGAAATTCGCCGGCGGTCTGGGCAACGACTGGACCCCCGTGCGCGGACTGGGCGCCTACATTAAAGGCACCAACGGCAAATCACAGGGCGTGGTGCCCTTCCTGAAAGTGGTCAACGACACCGCCGTGGCCGTTAACCAGGGCGGCAAGCGCAAAGGCGCGGTCTGTGCCTACCTCGAAACCTGGCACATGGACATCGAGGAATTCCTCGAGCTGCGCAAGAACACCGGTGACGATCGCCGCCGTACCCACGACATGAACACCGCGAACTGGATTCCCGACCTGTTCATGAAGCGTGTGTTTGAAGACGGCGAGTGGACGCTGTTCTCGCCCAACAATGTGCCCGATCTGCACGACCTCTACGGCAAGGCTTTTGAAGAGCGCTACAACCAGTACGAAGAGATGACCCGCAACGGCGAACTCAAGCTGTACAAGCGCGTGAAAGCGGCCGACCTGTGGCGCAAGATCCTGTCTATGCTGTTCGAAACCGGCCACCCGTGGATCACCTTTAAAGATCCCTGCAACCTGCGCAGCCCACAGCAGCACACAGGTGTCGTGCACTCGTCCAACCTGTGTACCGAGATCACGCTCAACACCAGTAAAGACGAAATTGCCGTGTGCAACCTCGGCTCGGTCAACCTCGCCCAGCACATTGTGGACGGCGAGCTGAACCTGCCCAAGCTGGAGAAAACCATCAAGACGGCCGTACGCATGCTCGATAACGTTATCGACATCAACTACTACAGCGTGCAACAGGCCGAGAACTCCAACTTCAAGCACCGCCCGGTAGGACTGGGCCTGATGGGCTTCCAGGACGCACTGTACAAGCAGCACATCGCCTACTCTTCTGATGACGCGGTAGCGTTTGCCGACCGTTCAATGGAAGCGATCAGCTACTACGCCATCAAAGCCTCCAGCGACCTCGCCGTTGAGCGCGGCAGCTACCAGAGCTACGAAGGTTCACTGTGGAGCCGTGGCATTCTGCCCATCGACTCGGTGAAAATTCTGATCGAAGAGCGCGGCGCCGACTACATTGAAGTCGACCAGAGCCAGACCCTCGACTGGGACAGCCTGCGCGCCACTGTGCAAAGCCAGGGCATGCGCAACTCCAATGTCATGGCGATTGCGCCCACGGCCACCATCGCCAACATCACCGGCGTCTCGCAGTCTATCGAGCCCACGTACCAGAACCTGTACGTGAAATCGAACCTGTCCGGCGAATTCACCGTGGTGAACCCCTATCTGGTCAAAGACCTGAAAGCCCGCGGCCTGTGGGACGCAGTAATGGTCAACGACCTGAAATACTACGAGGGCTCGGTACAGAAAATCGACCGCATCCCCGACGACCTGAAAGCCATGTACGCCACCGCCTTTGAAGTGGAGCCACGCTGGCTGGTCGACTCTGCCAGCCGTCGTCAGAAATGGCTGGATCAGGCGCAGTCGCTCAACCTGTACATCGCCGGCGCCTCCGGTAAAAAGCTGGACATCACCTACCGCATGGCATGGTTCCGTGGCCTGAAAACCACCTACTACCTCCGTGCGCTGGCCGCCAGCTCCACCGAGAAATCCACGGTGAGCCAAGGCTCGATGAACAAGGTCTCGGCCAACGCGGGCAACAGCGAGCCACAGGCCGCGCCCGTACCGCAAGCCTGCTCGCTGGATGATCCAGATTGCGAGGCCTGCCAGTAAAACACTCGGGGCGCCGGCCGCCGCGCGCCCCACGCTTCTGCACACATTTTTATAACGCCCTGATCGGGTGAAAGACATTATCGAGGTGACGAACCAATGCTCAGCTGGGACGATTTCGACAAAGACGACAACGAAGCCAACGCCAAGCCGCAGCCCAAAGCCGCGCCACAGCCTCAACAGGCACCTGCGGCAGAAAGCCGAGGCCCGGCCGTAGCCAGCCAGACACCACCGCCCGCACAAGCGGAAGAACCCGCCAGCGCGCAGAGCGTGATGGACAAAGCCAGCGCCTCACTTGATAACCTCGACGTGGCCGCCGGTCTGGAAGAGCTGGAAATGGGCGCCGCCCGCCTGCGCGTAGAAGACAAGCGCATCATCAACTGCCACCTCGACCTCAACCAGCTCGTGCCCTTCAAATACGACTGGGCCTGGCAGAAATACCTCGACGGCTGTGCCAACCACTGGATGCCGCAAGAGGTCAACATGACCGCCGACATCTCCCTGTGGAAAAACCCCGAGGGCCTGACCGACGACGAACGCCGTATCGTCATGCGCTCACTGGGCTACTTCTCCACCGCCGACTCGCTGGTGGCCAACAACCTCGTCCTGGCCGTGTACCGCCACATCACCAACCCCGAGTGCCGTCAGTACCTGCTGCGTCAGGCCTTTGAAGAAGCCATCCACACCCACGCCTACCAGTACTGTGTCGAGTCACTGGGCATGGACGAAGGCGAAGTCTTCAACATGTACCGCGAGCTGCCCTCCATCGCCAAAAAGGCGGCGTGGAGCCTGACCCACACTCAGGCACTGGGCGACCCCAACTTCAAAACCGGCACCCCGGAAGATGACCAGGAGCTGCTGCGCAACCTCATCGGCTTCTACGCCGTTACCGAAGGCATCTTCTTCTACTGTGGCTTCACCCAAATCCTGTCCATGGGTCGCCGCAACAAAATGACCGGCGTCGCCGAGCAGTTCCAGTACATCCTGCGCGACGAATCCATGCACCTGAACTTCGGCATCGACACTGTCTCTTATACACATCTGACGCTGCCGACGATCTACTCTGTGTAGA
>OJGW01000640.1_pt1 | contig 11489 bp, 10 predicted proteins | sample 1594511 | NCBI WGS metagenome assembly OJGW01 (sample SAMN05416844, study PRJEB24817) | seawater metagenome | isolation source: Sea water | place: Canada:Atlantic | collected 2013-07
CAGCGTCAGATGTGTATAAGAGACAGATTGTTACAAGCTTGAGGTGATATCAATCCATCACAATTACCACCAAGAAACGCTACCAAGTCTTGACCTTTAATAGCTATAGGCGCTGCGGCCGAGCCGCGCATTTTTCCATAAGTAGCATATAGGTTTAAAAAAGGAAACAGCCAAACATCCGCTTTAAGTTGAAGGTTTTCATTATCAGCTCTAGCAGTGCCAAACTGAACAAAGTCCATGTCAACCATTTCAGAGCCATTTATGCCCACTTTTAAATCTTTTAAGATAAGATCTTGTTTAATGGCATTTGGTATAATTGCAAAGCCAAAGGTTTTAGGTAACTCAAAGCCCAAATCAAGCACATTTTGTGCAAAAAAGGGCAATACTCTTGGCCATATTACTCTTTCACCATTTTTATCCAAAAGCGGTGAGCCAATCTCTCTTTGCTCGAGGGTGGCAAACTGTTCAGTGACACGAATGTGGCTTTCAGTTGAACAATCGCACTCTTTTTTTGATGAGGCTAATTCAGGCGGTGTTGATTGCTTATCTTGTGAAAAAGCAGTCGTTGAAAGCAATAATAATGGCAACGTAACCAGTGCCTTGTAGATGTTATTCATATTCTCAACTTTTTAATTGTTGGGTTCAAACGTAACAATGAATATAACTTAGTAGTCAAACTGCACACCTAAGCGGATGCTCAAACCTCTCATGAGTTCATTGCCATCAATTTTCACGGTATCTAACGTTGAGGCAATATCTATATTTAGGAATTTCATTACAGTAACACCTGCATTCACATACGATAATTGTGAGCCAGTAATATTTTTACTAAAACCTAAACGTGCACTAGGTAACCACCAGCTGTCTACCGCATAACCACCGGTAAAAGTTAACCATTGGTAATCATCCTTCATATTATCAGTGATTGCATTTGCATCTACCTCAGCATGTAAACTCCACTTTCGTTGCTTTGTATATATACCTGCTTCTAACCTTAGTTGTCTTTCAAGGGTTACTGACTTGTGGTGATCTAGCTGGGAGATAATAGTTTGTGAACTAATACTGCTGCGATCAAGTTCGGGAAAACTAAATGACTTTTCTATAACGTTCGTTAATGAAGCACCAAATTGATAATGCTCTGCTGCCCAAATTAAACCCAGATCAAAATCAAAACCATTTTTATAGATAAAATCAGCATTTTTTATGTCATCAAATAGCGCTTCCGAATCATTGATATCACCAAGTCTCGCGCTTACATTGGCAAGGCCAACACGATAATAGGTAGGTTTAATTCCCCAGTAAAAATCACCATACTTATTCGTTAACATTTTTTGACTATAGTTTAGTGAAATTTGACTAATTTTCATCGCTTTAATTAACAATAAACTATCATTATTTATCATTAGCTTAGTTTTGTTATTAGCCGGATTATAAAAAAGCGTGATACCACCAGATAGCTCTAATGCTTGTATTGGATCTGTTTCTTGAAAGTTTGGGATTGCAGCGAGTTGCTCCTTGGCTTGGGCAATATCAAAATTTGGTTGTTCAAAAATGCCTAATGCTTTAGAGCGTCCCTTTACCCCAAAACCAAGCAATAAAGAGCCACCAAAGATATCTTCACTTAAGATAAATGAACCATCAACATTCGCCTCAGCCTTGCCATACCCCTCTGAACCTATGATTGCCAATAAAGCAGCTGCTTGAAATACCTTACCTTTAACAATGCCAATTTTTCCCTCTAAATTAGGGTGTTGCTCAAACAAATCAGCCCAGTTGATAAAGTCACCATCGGGGTCATTATCAGGGCCTTCACCATCAGATCCATCGCCCGAATTGCCATCGCTAGGTGGTTTAAATTCATTAGCTAATTCATTTATTTTTTCAAATAGATCGTCAAAATTTCCGTACTCTAAATCTGAGCCTATATTAAGCATAGCGCCCGTTATAACGTGAGGATCATCTCGTTCAATAATTAGCGCTGGAACAGCTGGGTTACCATAGTTAGAGAGGGATTTTTGTGAATAACTTAAACTAGCCCCCTGAGGGTGTATGTCAGCTGAGGCAGTCGTTGAGATAGCTGCCCCTGCTAACACTAAGGTTAGATAAGTTATTTTAATTTTCGTTATAGATTTTAAAAGCATGAGCATAATGACAAACTATCGGCCGAAGATAATTGACTTAACTAAAGGTCAGCCATTACAGAGTTAACCCACTGTAGATGTTAGCTAAAGGATGACTTCCAGAGACGTTTTACACTTTATAACCCTGATATTTAGTTATTTAACGGTGCTGCAAGTTGAAACTCTAATAAAGTGCCCGCTGGAATATTAATCGAGTTACCACTAGATAGTAGCGACACACCTACACCTACTTTAGCTGCATTTTTAGCACCTTTTGAGCCGTTAGCCAAACCACCTACAGCCGCTAAACGTGCTGTTCTGCTTACGGTAGTTTTAGTGGTACTTTCAGTCACTGCTTTTACCTCAGAGGTTTGAATTGGCTTCATTTGATTGTTAATCATAATGTCAGTGAAGGTGATCACTAAGCTTGAACTTCCACGGGCACGACCCGATTGTTTAGCCTCCGCAATAACACCATATAAGGTACTGCCTCTTGAGGCGATAACAACATTATTTGCCACTAAATCAGCCTCAAGGCGTGCGGTAAATTTATGTCCTGTTTTATGTTTTTTGCTATCAATGGCAGCAGTGGTTTGTACAACAATACGAGTACCTACAGGTGCAACAACTGCTTTATCTACTTGGCCCGTTTGCTCAGCAACCTTTTTATCAGCTGGTTTATGTGTAGGTTGTTCATCTCCAAAGCTAATACTTTGCACATTGGCTGAATCAAACTTTAGTTGTTGACCGCCTATTTCAAAGACGACACCTTCGGCAGTTCTTGAAACTAAAGAGCCAGTTAACTTTTGACCATCCTTTAATACCAATACATCGGCTAATACGCTGGCTGAGCTTAGTACACTAAAAGCAAGCAGTGTTGAAGTGAGTATATTTTTCATCGATTATTCCTTTAGAAAAAACTTTAGGTTAAAGTCATCAAAAATTAGTTATCAAAGCTGATAGTTCACTTCAATGCGGTGGTCACCATCACTAAAGTTTACGTCTTCATTCCAGTTAGCAAAATATCGTACTGTCATTCTAGGATTTATTTGATAACTCGCCGTAAATTCATGGGTGAATAAACTACTATTACCATCGCCATAAGCATGCTCTTTATAAATATTTGAGCCTGATAAAGTCGTTAACCAAAAAGGGTTATAGTTAAGCCAGATCTTATCAGTAATGGCCATTTTCCCGTACATACCTACTAAGGCAAAAGTACCATTAAAGGAGTAACCACTATCAACAGTACCGTCATCTTGTAGGACATCTTTACCAATAGATGCACCCGCTCCCGCTAATGGGTATAAATTAAAACGCCACATTTTTGGTAACGCCTGCATGATACTATAGGACAGATCACCTGTTTTATCAGCTAAAGGGCTCTCATCAAAGTTATAATTAAAGTCTACTTGTCCGCCTCGACCATCAGTCATATCTACTTTAAAATTACGAAAACGGATAGAATCTATTGAGTTATCTTTATTATCCGTACCATCCCATCCAACAGCTTCTCCAAATGCACCTTTTAATTCAACAATGTTCATTGCCATTGTCTTAGGTGTACCTGGGTCATAGCTTTTGCCGATTTTTATATTGATGCCTTTATTCGTTATACCTGCACCTGCTTGAGTATATACAGCCAAAGGATCAGACATATCTTGTAGCTCTTTCTCCGGTACCGTTTCATTCTCAGCTAAAGCAGAAAAAGTGAGAAAACAAAGAGGTGCTAGTAATAAATTTTTTTTCAAATATACTTTCATACAAACCTTCCTATAAAATTTTTAAAAGCGCTTTAAAACTGGTATGTGGAATATTTATAGTCAATTAAAAACTATAAGTAGCACCAATTAACAAGCCATTACTATCTACATCAAAAACAAAGTCATTATCATCGTAATCAATGGCAAGATAACGGTATGAATATTTAAGTGACCAATTTTTATTTAGTGTTTGGTTTAGCCCTATCGCGATTAACCAACTGTTGTCAGAGGCAACACCAAAACCGCCAACTTCTAATCGTGTTATTAGAGCTAAGTTTTTAGATGCCTGCCAATTTGAATAAGCACCAATAAGCGGATCTACCCAAGTATCACCCACTTTTATTTGCTTAGTCAGGTTCAATTCAGGAATACCTAAGGGGGTAAAATCTGCATTTATGGTGGTTTTAACGTCGGCATAACGCATACCAGCATAAAGATATAATTCTGTATTTTTTGTTTTATAAACTTTATAGCCTGCAACTAGGTCTACAAGCTGTTCACGCGCAGTAACATCAACCTTATTATTGCCAATACCTGTAATGCCATCACCGCTTTTATCAAGGCCTATCTTCATATAAATAGTATCAATAAAAAGCAACCATTTATCATTTTTAGCCGAGGCGTTCAATAAAAAACCACTATCTAGATTTTTAAAAATATCGCTGGTACTCATGTCTAATTCAGCAATTAAATCTATTCCTGATCCTTTAACATTTCTAGCGCCGGTATCACCATTTTGGGCAACGCCCCATATGTAAGGTGTCACTTCAAATTGCCAATCGTCATTGTTACTTGCTTCACTAGAGAAAGAGGCTAAGCAGGTCATTATAGTAATCGCTATTAATATTTTCATTTCAAAATATTCCCTTATATGAGTTAAAACTCTGTAAGTGTCTCATCCTAAAATAGAAAGGCGAGTCAAATAACTGACCCGCCTTTCACTTTAACGATTAATGTTACTTACGAACCTTTATACTTATTTTACTTTAGCAAAAGATTTTTTAACCGTTTCTTGGAACTGTATACTTTCAGGTCTAAGGTTAGTTATGCCTTCAAAAGGAACACCGTGACGAGTAGGGTTAAATGGATATCTAGCATTCATATTTTCATGGCGTTTTCTTACCATGTCGAATGGTCCCCAAGCCCAAAGGAATTGTGCCATCATACCGCGCATTTCACGTGGATCTTGGTATAAGTCAAAAAAACTATTTTTAACTAAACCAGGACGATCACCAACCCAAACACGTTTGTATTGCTGTTTAATGGTTGCAGCAAGTACAGGACCGGTATAAATATGGTAGTAATCACGACGACTGTTACCATCACCTTCTAAAAGCATTGCTGTTTGATCAATACCATCAATAACACGGTCAGTAGGAACATGCTCCATAGCATTACCTAAACGAGCAAAGGTAGTGAATAAATCATGTACACTGATCATATCACCAACATATTGACCTTTTTCAATCATACCTGGCCATTCAGCGAATGCAGCAACACGAATACCACCTTCTTTATAACTACCTTTACCGCCGTTGAAAACGTTTTGGTACATAGCGCCAACGAGTTCTTCCATTGGACCATTATCAGCCATAGCAACAACTAAAGTATTTTCTGCAATACCTTGTTTATCTAATTCGTCTAAAATTTGACCAACATATGTATCTAAAAGCTCCATATTTTGAGCAAAAGGAGAACTATTACTAGTCGTTATGTCTTGACCATTTCGCATCAAGTCATAAACATTAGGCCAATAAGCTAAATAGAAAGGTTTGTCATCATTAGCTTTACGCTTGATAAAATCTAACGCTTTCGCTTGATGCCTTATATTTGTTTTACGGTAATTTTCAAGCGTTGGTGGTAGTGTTTCTCGGGCTTTCTCGCCTTTTTTACCTTCAATGTCCATGATGTATCCATATGGACGCCATGTTTGATCAACTAGATATTTTTTTTCATGCGAATCAGGTAAGTAACCCATGGTTGCATTGGCTTCTTGTCCTTCTGCATGCCACATTGCTGGTGGAAATTGGTTATACATTGAGAATGTAGCTTCATCAAAACCTTGATTATGCATGTAGCTCTCTTCGATATCACCTTGATGCGCTTTAGCAACAAAAGCGGTATTGTAGCCCACCTCAGAAAGTACTTCAGCAATGGTTACTTCTTCTGCTGCTAAACCGCCGCCTTCAGGTGGAAAAGATACCGTGTGCATACCACTACGAACCGCTAAACGACCTGTTAGGGCTGCTGCTCGTGTTGGTGTACAAGATGGTTCAGTATACATACGAGTAAATACAATACCGTCTTCACCCATTTTGTTTAGGTTAGGTGTATCAAAGCCTCGTATTTTATTAAAAGCTTTTATACCCACTTCACCAAAACTATTGTCATCCCACATAATGTGAACAATATTAGGACGTTTGCCGAATTTTTTATAAAGCTTGTCTAATTTTTTTTGTACTGTTTTGTCTTGTTTAGCCCATTTTTTGCCGAACTGCTCTTGCAAAATATTTTGCTCAGCATCATGGATTAGATTCGCTTTTGTCGCTGCATTTGCACTTAGTGTGGGTAGCAAAGTTAATGCTGCCACAGATAATGCGCTTAATGTTAACGGAAATTTCCGTGTGGTCATCGTCATTCTCCTTTGAATTATCTAGGTCTCCATATCAGGTTATTATCAAATCATTGATGAAGCAAGGTGTTCGCACCATAAGAGATTGATTTAAAACGAAAAAAAACAAACGCCCTCGTAAATTAAAGTGACAATAATGACAAAAAAAACATAAAAACCTATGAATATATGACGATAACAATAGAATTATTGATATTTGAATAATAATTTTTTTAGAAAAAATAATTATTATTAATAGCAAAACAGAACTCCTGTGATAAGTGTTCTGTATAATTGTAAGGGGTGTAATAAAATGAAACTGACTTAAAGAGGTATTTATAGATGTAAAGTTTTACTAAATTGTTTTACTTTTATTGAAAATTCGTCAATACAAATAGGTTTCGTAATGTAATCATCAAACCCTTGCCTAAGCGCTTTATTTATATCTGACTCAGCCACTTCACCACTAATCGCAATAAAATGTGTATTATCTAAGTTAGCCATTTTGTTTAGACTTTCAATCAATTCAATACCATTAAAATCTGGCAGGTTGATATCGATTAAAATAAGCGCGGGTGTTAATTTTATTGCCTTTTCTAGGCCTAGACTTGCTGAGTTAGCTGAATGAAAACTAAACTCTCCTATATTGATTAGTAATTGTTTTACCAACCTAACGGTCGCAGGGTTATCTTCGATATATAAGACATTAACTAATGGCTTTGTTGCATGCGTTAAATCACCTTCAAAATTTGATGTTATATCAGCACATTCGAGTTCGATAATAAAAAGATCAGCACTGTTTTTATATCTCTGTATTTTTAGTTTACCGTTGATCGATGCTAGTAACTGCTTTGCATTTGCTAAGTTAAGTTCAATTAATCGGGTATCCACACTATTTTCTTTTTCATAGGTTAAATTATTTATAGAAGAAAATTGCTTGCGCTCCTGTGAGTTATAAACCGTCTTACTGCTATGAATAGTGATTTGAACATTATTCTGTTTAGCGTTATTTGTTGCTACATCTATCGAAATAACGCTTTGATTGGGTATATGCTTAACCAACATAGTGAGGATATTTAGCAGAGCCTGCTGAAGAATGAACTTATCCGCTATAACCTGCGTTGAAATGTTTAATATATTTTTAACTTTAACAAACCGATCATCTACTTTGATAGCCAGCCTTATATTTTTTAATTGTGATTCGGTATAGAGTAAATGATATACTCCATTAAGTGCCTCTGATAATTGAACATTAGACAAAGCTGACTTGTGGGTATCCATACCAACCTTTGACCAAGCTAAGGTTTCTTTACTTATTTCTTCAATCTGTTCTGCGCTTTGAATAATTTCTTCAATATTAGCGATTTGAGTATGCGTGAGGTTATTTGAATTAACTTGTTTTAATAATTGTGCGAACCCCAAAATAACATTTAGTGGGGTTCTTAGTTCATGCCCTAACCCCATCAAGTACTTCGACTGCATCTCAATGGTGTGTTCAAGCATTAATTTTTCTTTTTCAGACTCAGTCATATTTATATCTTTAGGCATAAGTTTGTCCATTGCTTATTCTTTAAATAAAGCTAATTCAAATTTTAAATATTTTTGCAATGCTGTAAAGTCGATAGGTTTAGTGAAAATGTGGCTATTTGATGGAAGCTCTCCATAAGACGAAATCTCATCTAAACCGAGTCCTGTGACTATAATGACTTGACTATTTTTCAATGCTGGATAATCAACTATTGATTTTAACATTTGAAAGCCATCCATCTCCGGCATAAGCAAATCGGTAATAATAACATCTGGTTTTTGATTGCCAATTGCGATTAACGCGTCATAACCATTAATACAAAGAGATAGGTTAATATTTTCTTGCCATGACTCAATAGATTGTTTGTAAAGCCGAGCCATTTGAGGGTTATCTTCCACAACAAGCATTGTTCTACCCTGTTGTGATTGTGCTAAATTGTGTGAGTTACCTTGCTCAAGCAACATATTTTCAATTGATTTTCGTGAAATACGGCGATGACCACCTACGGTTGTTTTTGTGTCTAAAGTACCATTTTTAGTCCACAATTGAATAGTACTAACCGCAACACTTAATATTTTAGCCGTCTCACGACTCGTATAATATTCTTTATATCTATCCATAATAAACCTGTCTGACTTAGCTATCCATTATCACGCCAAATTTAGCATTTTTGTCACTTTTGTTATTTATTGCACGTTATTTCATCAACAACAAGTAAACAAACCTGTTTATTTACAATTATTTAATTTATCCTTTGCTTCACTTAAGAGCTCACTGGAATGATGATGGAACAAAATTCAGCTGAATTAATGCGCATATTATTAAACTCTTGCGATGATTTATGTTACGTAAAAGATATCAATGGTATTTATCTTTATGTAAACGATGCTTATTGCAAAAGAATATCACTTACAGAAGAAGAGATATTAGGTAAAAGTGACTTAGCACTGTACGACAAAGAAGTCGCTAACGTTTTGATGGCCAATGATCAAGATATTATGCGTAACAAGCAGGCTATTACTGTCGAAGAAGATGGTGAATACCAAGGTGAGTACTTCTGTTATAAATCCAATAAGACGCCACTTATTGATGAAAATGGTGAAGTATATGGTTTATCCGGAGTCGCTTTTGAATATACTGAAACTAAGTTACTTGAGAACGAAAAGTCAGAATTATTGACTCAACTAAAAACCTCAAACGAAACGCTTAATGACTTGTTTTCTGTTATCGCTCATGACTTAAAAGAGCCTTTTAATAGTTTGATGACAACGTCACAATTATTAATAGAGAATTATGCTCGAATAAACCAGAATGACACTAAAGAAATGTTAGTTGATATTAATAGCGCGGCTAAAAGCACCTATTTTTTGATGAATAATTTGCTGGCATGGTCTTTACAGAAAATGAATAATCTTGAGCCTACATTAGAACAGGGCAATATTAATCAGTTAGTCGATACTTGCCTCTCTCCGTATAAATTATTACTGAAAAATAAAGCGATTAAGCTAAAAGTCACTATTCCTGATGATACCTTTATTCAACTCGATGAAGCAATGATTCATATAGTGCTAACAAACTTGATCAACAATGCAATAAAATTCTCTAAGACAAATGGCTCTATTGAAGTATTAGTAAGTAAGGGTTCTCTTGGGAGCAGTATTGAAATTAAAGATAACGGTGTAGGTATTGATGAAGAATTATTACACGATATTTTTGAGGTTAAACAAAGCTCATTAGGCACAAGCAATGAAAAAGGCACTGGCATAGGGCTTAATTTATGCAAAAAATTGATAGAACAAATGGATGGAGTGATAAATATCACTAGCCAAAAAGGTTTAGGTACAACAGTAAAAATAATTTTACCTTAACGTAAGCCCTATCTAAAATGGAGGTATATTAGGCTGGGTTTAAGAAATAGGCTATTGATAAGTAGCCTCTTAGACTTAAGGAATTTGAAACTGCACGTTAAAATGATTTCATGAAAGCAACACCAAATACTGTTGCGGTATCTCCATCAACAAAGTCAGCAGCCAGTGTGGGAACAACATAAAACCCTGCAACATGGTAATCAATACTTATCGAAACCCTCGATATATTTTCTGTGTGACTTGAAGAACCCCCTATTTTTTCTTGACCGAAACCTACACCTATTCGTAATAATTTAAATTTTTGGTAAGGGTGGATATAAGCAGAGGCTAGAAGAACCTCTGTACCATCTCCTTGATGGGCATTATCTGTTCTTTCATAAACAGCCCCTACTCCCCACCTTTTTGAGAACATATATTCATATTCTAAGCCATAAGAAAAGTCAGTATTGCTATCTAATGAAGTAGCGCCAAAAAAAACACCGGCAAAGTGTTGATCTTCACCTGATGAGGCTGATACAGGTGATGTAATTAAAACCGTTCCTAATGCAATCCCTAATGTTAATGGCTTAATTTTCATAAGAATTCCTTTTATTGTAAATTTAATTTCTATAGACGCTAGGGAATTACAGTAATCATAAAGACCTTAGCAGTTTCTATTGATCGTATTGTGGGTAGTAAAATAATTTAAATAACAATATGATATTAAATGACTTTACGATAGTATTTATTATATATCTATTCGTTTTAGTACATTACCCTCAACAAATACAATTGTTTTCTAAAACCATGAATCTCCTTTAAAATACCAATGAGTAAAACACATGAATCCCAGAAAAATATGGCTTTCCTTCATATTTACAACTGTATTTTCAATATTATTTTCAATAAGCCATGCTGAAGAATTTGTTGGCTCTGAGCAGTGCCAAAGTTGCCACCAAAAAGAATTTTCTGCATGGCAAGGCTCACATCATGATATGGCAATGAAACATGCCAATGATAAATCTGTATTGGCAGACTTTACTAATGTTTCTTTTGAAGATGCAGGAAATATTAATAAATTCTATAAAAAGAAAGACCAATTCTGGGTCAATATTAAAGGGCCTGATGGCAAGTTCCATGACTACCAAATAAAATACACTTTTGGCTTTGAGCCTTTACAGCAATACATGGTGGAATTTGATGATGGTCGTGTGCAATTAATTCCGTTTGCTTGGGACTCTCGCACTAAAGCACAAGGTGGTCAGCGCTGGTTTAATTTGTACCCTGAATTTACTGAAAACCATCAAGACTTTTTTTGGACTAATAAAGGACAAAATTGGAATTACATGTGTGCCGATTGTCACTCAACTAACGTAAGTAAAAACTTTGATGTTAAAACAGATAGCTACAAAACAAAATTTAGTGAAATCAACGTTGGCTGTGAAGCCTGTCATGGCCCTGCAAACAAACATATAGACTGGGCAAAAGCACCAGATACCGCGGCGATTGATAAAGGCTTTTCACGCAAGTTAGGCAAACAAGTAGAAGAATGGATTAATAAAGAAGGCTTTAATACTTTAAAACCTAAAGCTCTGTCTCTTATACACATCTCCGAGCCCA
>OJGW01000643.1_pt1 | contig 11478 bp, 10 predicted proteins | sample 1594511 | NCBI WGS metagenome assembly OJGW01 (sample SAMN05416844, study PRJEB24817) | seawater metagenome | isolation source: Sea water | place: Canada:Atlantic | collected 2013-07
TTTTAAGCTAAATAGCCGTGATATTCTCAACCATTAATTGCACAGTGCGTTTACCACGAAATTCATTAACATCTAATCGATAAGCTAAATGCACCTGTTTTGCTTGGGTATTTGGCCAAACCTTAACATCAACATTAAAGGCAATACCATCAAATACTTCTCCCTGCTTTTCTACCACAAGTTTAAGGTGTTTTTCGCCGACAATCCGTTGCTGAACTAAAGTGAAATTGTCATCAAATAATGGTTCAGGGAAATTTTGCCCCCAAGGCCCTGCATCCCTAAGTTGCTCTGCAAAGTCTAAGTTAAGATGCTCCAAAGGAAGCTCACCATCAGATAAAATAATACTTTGTAAATCTTCTTCTTTTAACCACTTACCTGCCAATTCATTGAATAGTTGCTGAAAACGTTCAAAATCGCCTTGTTTTATTGATAAACCTGCCGCCATTGCATGACCACCAAATTTATTAATAATATCAGGATGCTGACTATCAATATGTTCTAATAAATCTCGAATGTGCAAACCTGGAATAGAGCGTGCAGAACCTTTAATTTCTCTATTCACATCACCAACAGAATCATCATCTTTACCCGTTGCAAAAACAATACAAGGCCGATGAAACTTTTCTTTTAATCGACCAGCGACAATACCAATAACACCTTGATGCCAGTCTTGCTGATAAAGTGCGATTGCATTAGGCAAATTATCTTCATCAAACCTGAGTGAAGTAAGTACTTGCTCAGCTTCAACTTGCATACCCTGCTCTATCTCTCGGCGAGTTTTATTAAGATCATCAAGCTCTGCAGCCATCACACGAGCACTAGATAAATCATTAGCAAGTAAACAGTTAATGCCATAAGACATATCATCAAGACGCCCTGCGGCATTAATTCTCGGGCCTAGGGCGAATCCAAAATCACTGGCAACGAGCCTTTGCTGATTTTTATTCGCAATTTCAATAAGCGCTTGAATACCAGGTCGAGTTTTTCCCGCACGGATGCGCTTCAAACCTTGTTCGACTAAAATTCGGTTATTCACATCAAGTGACACCACATCGGCTACTGTTCCTAAAGCAACTAAATCTAATAGTTGAGCGATATTAGGCTCAGCAATGCCTTGTTCGGTAAAGTAGTTTTGCTCACGGCAATACTTTCTTAAAGCCAGCATTAAATAAAAAGCCACTCCCACGCCGGCAAGAGCTTTGCTTGGGAAGTTACAACCATGTTGATTAGGGTTAACAATCGCATCAGCATTAGGTAATGAGTGTCCCGGTAAATGATGATCCGTCACAATAACCTGCATACCTAGATCTTTAGCACGCTTAACACCAGCAATACAGCTAATGCCATTGTCCACTGTTATTAACATTTGCGTATGTTGTTGCGCGGCAATATCAACAATTTCAGGGGTTAAACCATAACCATATTCGAAGCGGTTTGGCACAATGAAATCATGATTACTACTGTTAAATAGGTTCAATGCAGTCATCATTAAAGCGGTGCTCGTCGCACCGTCGGCATCAAAGTCGCCAACAATAACAATACGTAATTTATTTACTAATGCGTCATGTAATAACTGACATGCTTTATCCATGCCCATAAGCGCTGTTTCATCAAGCATACCTTTTAGATTAGTAACGTTAAGTTCAAGCTCTTGCGCCGATTTCATACCACGACTAGCATAAATTTGTTTTATGATTTCAGCTAGGTTATCAGGTAAGTGGTTGGTAACTACTTTCTCTCGGCGAACAATTGTTTTACTCATACAATTCGGTCTCAACTTTGCTGGTGATGATAGTTATAGATGTTCTAAAGTTTTATAGCTTATTTTTACCATAAAAAAAGCACTTGGTGAAAATCAGCAAGTACTTTTTACGGTTTATCTATATCGACAATGAATTGTAGATTAAGTATTTTTCAGCAATTCTTCCAATTGCGCTGGTGGTTGGTAACCAGGAACCATCATGCCATTTGATAAGATAATCGCTGGGGTGCCACTAACACCAATTTGACGACCAAAATTAAACTGAGCCTCAATTGGAGCTTCACAAATTCGATACGCAACACCAGTACCCGATTTAGCTTTAGTTAACGCTGTTGCATTATCTTCACTACACCACACTGAACGTAAATCTTTAAAACCTTGGGTTAAGTTCCCGCTTTGATCTTTAATACCTGCTCGTGGATAAGCTAAATAACGAAAGGTGATGCCGCGAGCATTATAGTCTGCCATTTGCTCGTGCATTTTACGGCAATAACCACAGGTAATATCAGTAAAAACTGACACCACGTATTTTTCATTCTCAGCTTTATAAACAATCATGTTATCTTCAAAGTTTTTCACCCCTTCTAGACGCACTTTAGCTAAGCTCTCTTCGCCTATGTCTGTCACGGTAGAGCCTAAATTGTAGACTTTTCCTTGAATAAAAAACTCACCATCATAACTCGCGTAAAACAAACCTTGGTTGGTAACAAGTAAAGCAATCCCTGGTAATGCCGTTTCTTCAACTTTAACCACTGTTAATCCGATAGAGCTGTTAATTTTTTCTTTTAAAAAATCTGCATCAAGCACTGCTTTATCACTTACTGGCTTGGCCAATGTAGTAGGTACATTGGTTTTTTCTGCTGCATTCACGCCTTGCCACAATAGAGGTAAAGTGAGTGTGGCAACTACAGCGCTAATAATAAATGTTTTATACATAATGATTCCTAACAATTTCCTAACAGCTTTCGAATAAATGAAAGCAATAAATCGATAATAATGACTCTGATGGTCGTGTTCATTTGAATAGACCTAGTTATACGCAAGGAAATTACAGCCATGAGAGATTATTTGCAACTTAAAATAGCCAGGAAATTGAATTAACTTGTAAACAAAGATAATTGTTTTTGCTAAAATCGCACCTAAAGTAGTTCGTATTGAAATAAAAATTGGAAATTGCATAATGAAAATTGGTTTATTTTATGGCTCAACCACTTGTTACACCGAAATAGTTGCTGAAAAAATTCAGGGAATAATGGGTGCCGACTTAGTTGATATATTCAATATAAAAGATCAACCTCTAGCTGACTGTCTTGATTATGACTTTATTATTTTAGGCATTTCCACCTGGGATTTTGGTGAGTTACAAGAAGACTGGGAATCAATGTGGAGTGATATAAATCAAATAGACTTATCAGATAAAATTATTGCTTTATACGGTATGGGCGATCAAGTTGGTTACACTGAATGGTTTCAAGATGCACTTGGCATGTTACATGAGCAAGTATTAGCGCAAGGTGCAACCGTAGTGGGTTATTGGCCAAATAAGGGTTATGACTTTACTGCCTCAAAAGGATTAACGGCTGATGGTAGTAAATTTGTAGGTTTATCATTAGATGAAGATAGCCAATACAATTTAACTGATGAGCGTTTAGATACTTGGTGTGAACAAGTATTACTTGAGTACAGTAGCTTACTATAGATACGTCTATTTTTACTCAGAATTCCCCCATTGCGGATTTATTTGGTCAATTACTTAGCCCTTGCGATAAATAGTTACAGCAAGGGCTAAAACCACTATAATTGCCGCATATTTATCTTTATTAACACTTAGTGAACTATCCCCTATGTTTGAGCAATTCGATCTCGACTCAGAATTATTAGCCAGTATCAATAAAATTGGTTACACCAAGCCTACCTCAATCCAAGAGCTTGTCATTCCTGAAGCAATGGCTGGCAAAGATGTTTTGGCGTCAGCACCAACGGGTACCGGCAAAACGGCTGCATTTTTATTACCTGTTGCTCAACATCTATTAGATTACCCGCGTACTAAGCCGGGCTTCCCTCGAGTATTAATTTTAACGCCTACGCGTGAGTTAGCGATACAGATTGGTGAAGATAGTGAACAGCTTACTGAGCTTACAAAAATAAAAACTGGCGTAATAACCGGTGGTGTTAACTACGGTAGTCATGCAGATATATTAACCACAACGACTGATATTTTAGTCGCAACACCTGGTCGATTATTAGAATATATTGAAAACGAGCAATTCGATGCTCGCGAAATTGAAATTCTTATTTTAGATGAAGCTGATCGCATGCTTGACCTTGGTTTTAGCGAAGCAATTAATCGCATTGTTGCCGAAGCACGCTGGCGCAAACAAACAATGTTATTTTCAGCGACCCTAGAAGGCTCAGGCGTACAGCGTTTTGCCAAAGAAGTGCTCAACGAACCGATCTTTTTAGAGTCGACTCCATCACGTAAAGAAAAAGCCGTCATTCATCAATGGATTCATTTAGCAGATGATGCCAATCATAAGCTAAAAATGTTAGTAAATACCCTTAAGCAAGAAGGGGTTGAGCGAACGGTTGTTTTCGCTAATAAACGTGAAACTGTACAGTACCTTTCAGGCAAACTTTATGCCGAAGAGTTACCCTGTGTTTGGTTAGAAGGCAAAATGCCGCAGGATAAGCGCAATAAAGCTATTGAACGTTTTAAAAATGGCGAAATTAAAGTATTAGTAGCAACCGATGTTGCCGCCCGTGGTTTGGATATCGACAATATCAGCCATGTCATTAATTTTGATATGCCTCGTAAGGTCGATATTTATATTCACCGTATTGGGCGCACAGGTCGTGCGGGTAACAAAGGTACCGCTATCTCCTTAGTTGAAGCACACGATATGGGTGTGATTGGCAAAATAGAACGTTACACCAAAGAACGCCTGCAACGCCGATTCATTCAAGACTTACGTCCAAAAAATAAAGAATCACGTGTGGTCAACAAAAAGGCCAAAGTTAAGCTTACAACTTCTCAGAAAAAAGCAAAAACGAAAAAACAAGTGAAGAAAAAAGCTAAGCGAGCAAAAACAGCTAAGTAAGCCTTATCTAGTTATCCCCAAGTAACGACAAGTCGCTTGGGTATGCCCTACCATACAAGAGTTACATTATTGTGACACTTTTATTGCACTTAAACCTGGGTATGTAATATTTCTGTCATAAAGCAATGCTGTAATAGCGCCGTATTCACTTTATGGATGAAGTTATACCAAACCTATTGATTAATAGTGCTTCGTAAACCTACTGATCAAATAGTCTGGTATTGAATAGTCCGACATTTATTGGGACTTTACTCTGAGTAATGTCCTTTTAATTGGGTTTTCAACTTTATGATAGTAATTAATATGAAAAATCAGTCACTAACTAATAAATCATCTGTACGTGTAAAAACAATTATCGCACTTGCTGTGGCAACGTCACTAACTACTTCACTTGCCCATGCACAAACGAGTACGGCAAACGAAAATAATCAAATAAGCACTACTACAAGCCAAAACACTGAAGTAAATAAAAGTACTGAAAGCAGTCTTGCAGACGCTTGGGATTTTGCTGACTTGTATGAAAATGAACAAGGTGACTATTTTAAGTTATCTGGCCGTTTGCAATTAGACTCCTCTTGGGTTGATAGTGATCAAGGTGACTTTAACGATACTTTATGGCGTCGTTTTCGCTTCGGTTTTAAAGGCAAATACGGTGAGTTTAAAGTTGCTTTAGAAGCCGATATAAATTTAAATGATTCACTGGGTGATTCTTACAATCGACTAACTGATGCCAACATTGGCTGGTCATTAGATAAAGACACCGAACTTAAATTCTTAAAACAGTCTACCGGTTTTACTTTAGACGGTAGAACTTCGTCTAAAAAGCTACTAACACCAGAGCGCAACAACCTAACAAATAATTTATGGTTTACCTCTGAGTACTTTACCGGTGTTAGTGTTAAAAGTAAGCTTAGCGATGACTGGTCCTATAAAACAGGCATATTCTCTAGTGATGGCTCTGATGAAATATCGATTAGTGAAGCCAGTTATTTCGCGATGTTTTCAACCAGTAAAAAACTAGCTAAGAATAACCTTTGGGATAAAGGTGAAGTTAGCCTTGATTACGTCTATAACGATACCCACGAAGACGGTTATACCCGTGACTTCTCTCAAGTTATTAGTACTTCAAGTAAATTTCAACAAAATGACTGGGGTTTACAGAGTGATATATCTTGGGGTAAAGGTGACTTAGGCCAGAGTGATCTCTTTGGTGTAGTTGTCATGCCAACCTATCAACAAAATGAAAAAATTCAATGGGTTGCTCGTTACACTTACTTAAGTAGCTCTGAAGATAATGGCGTTCGTTTAGGACGTTATGATAGTAAAGTAGTTGATGAGTATGGTCAAAGCAGCGTAGATGGTGAGCGCGGTGACAAATACCAAGAAGTATATGCTGGTGTTAACTGGTTTATAAACGAGCATAAATTAAAGCTTCAAGCTGGCTTACAATATGCAAAAATGGATGATAACGCCAATGATGGTGGCGCATATGATGGTTGGAGTTTTACCGTTGCAATGCGAAGTTACTGGTAAAAACATAAGCACAGAAAAAAAGACCGGTTTGCTGGTAGCAACCCGGTCTTTTTTTATACTTATAGCCTAGCAACTTTAAGTGCTAAGCTCACTATCATCTTGTTCTTCTTTAGCAACTGAGCGATATAACTTGGCACCAATAAAACCACCAACAATAGGCGCAACCCAGAACAACCATAATTGCGCTACAGCCCAATCACCAACAAACAAAGCGACACCGGTACTACGTGCAGGGTTTACTGAGGTATTCGTTACCGGAATACTAATCAAATGAATTAAGGTTAAACACAAACCAATCGCGATAGGTGCTAAACCTGCAGGGGCGCGTTTGTCCGTTGCCCCCATGATGACAAAAATAAACATCATAGTTAATACGACTTCAGCGACAAGGGCTGCTGTCATAGAGTAGCCACCAGGTGAATGTGCTCCATAGCCATTTGAGGCAAAACCCGCTGATAAATCAAAACTTGGTTGGCCACTCGCTATAAGATATAAAGCGCTAGCTCCAAGGATCGCACCAATGACTTGTGCAATGATATAAGGCATTAATTCATTAGCAGGAAAACGCCCTCCGGCCCAAAGGCCAACGGATACTGCAGGGTTTAAATGACAACCCGAAATATGTCCTATAGCATAAGCCATCGTTAACACAGTTAAACCAAAAGCGAATGAAACACCCAATAAGCCGATGCCGACATCAGGAAATCCAGCAGCTAATACTGCACTGCCACAGCCACCAAGAACCAACCAAAAAGTACCAATACATTCTGCTATATATTTATTCATTTTATTCCCTTATCTGTTAATAAATTTACATTTAAGTACTGTGATAATTAATAAACAGAGAGTAGCGTAAAATATCCTTTAGTCGAGCGCTTTAGCGTCTGTCTACTTTAGCCAAATAAGTCTCCAAGTTTATTTTTTAACTTATCTTTTGCTTTACCTTTAACTTTGTCTTCGAGCTTTTTCTGCTGCTGTTTAACAAGATCTGAATTCTTTAAATCATCTAACGCTTTGTCTGAATCGGTTAATAGTGCTTCAAGATCAAGTAACTCTGCTGATTGACTATCACCTAATTTCAACGCAGTAGTTAACTTTTCGTTTAAACCGTTATTTACTTTCTTTTTAAATTCATCCAACTTACCAGAAACCTGCTGTTTAAAGGCGCCAGTTAGTGCGTCATTTAACGACGAAGCGATAGTAAAACTTGGTTTAGTCATTTCACCATTTACGCCAACATCGACAGTCAAGCTATCTAATGACTTAATAGTATCAAGCAATAGATTAGTAATTTTTGATTTTGCCTCTCCTTGATAACTTGCTTGTCTAAGTGAGAATTGATTAGTTGCTTCAACGTCACCATTAACTAAATTAAAGCTACCTATACCATCAAGTTGCCCAGAACTTAACGATAAAGTTAACGCTTTGCTTTGTGTTAACTCAGTATTAGATAATGTTCGGTCATTAACAAGCCATTCACCATCAGCATTAAATTCACCCGATTGCGTTAGCTTAAAGTTACTGCTCAGTTTAAGTTCACCATTATCTATAGAATTAATATTGATAAGGCTATCTTTACCTCTGATCCAGTGTTGATGTGTCAGTTCACTGCCCGTGACTACTACTTCACCTTGTTCAAGTTGGATTGAGAACAGTGCCTTTTTAACTAAAATAGCAGGTAATGGCGTCTCTTCTCTAAAAAAGATAAAACGTCCTTCAGCATGAGACTTATCTTCACTAGCTGTTGTGCCATCATCTTTCATATTAGCCATCAAGGGAGATGCTTGTTCATAGAGCCACTGGGCTTTTTGTACATAACCTCTCGCTTTCTCACCAAAGAGAATATGGGCAAAATCTTCGGTATTCACGCTATCTAACTGGTATGTTTTCTCTATTTGTTTCCAGTCTTTATTTGGAGCGGTTTTTACCTCATTAATTTGCTGAGCTAATATTTCTTTACTGTTTAAGACTTGCTGTTTAGCTTTCTTAATTAGCGCTTGGTCAGCTTTAAATTCAGTTTTTATTTTATCAAATTCAGTTTTTATTTTTTCTATGTCAGCGAGTGAACTCACTTTCATTTTACCTAGCGCTTCCACTTTATCTTGATAAGATTTCAGCTTAGCCTTACTTGGTAGTTGGGTTTTCAACGCTTTGAGTTTTTCTTGCTCAACTTTATAGCTATCTTTTAATTGATTGCTAGCTTTAACTGTTAACAGGTTACTGTCATCGAGTAAGGCCTTAATATCAGGTAACTGCATATCAACTTCAGGTAGCATTGCTTTGGCTTGATCAGATAAACTTTCTTCTTTATCACTCGATTCATCATTAAGGAAAACTTTACCAGCTTGAGGTCTAACACTAGAAAATGCTAATTGGCTTACTTCAAGCTTATCAATAATAATTTTACCGAATAAATATTGCCAAACATCTACCCCAGCAGTAGCGCGTTCAAAACTAAATAAGTTTTTACTAGGATTTTCTTTATCGGTGACTTGCATACCTAAAACGCTCAACTCTAAAGGCGAATACCCAAGCTTCACATCAGCCACATTCACTTCGGCGCCGAAAGCACTCTCTGCAGAACTTACAATAGCGCTTTTGACTAAACTTTCGGCAAATAAATACAGTAAACCAGCCACTAGAGCACTTAACAGAACAAAGGCAACCAAGCCTTGCCAACGAATAAACCGTGCCATTACAGGCCTCCTTTAGACAGACTAGATTCACCTGCAAAACTACTGTACAAACCATAAAACTTAGATGCTTTTAATGCTTTAACAATTCTAAATTTTTCAAAAAACGTCATTATATGTACGCGATACTTCTCAATAATAAACTTGCTGATAAAATATATTGGTGCACAGAAAGTTGCACCTAAAACAAACGCACCTAAAACATAGGTGTGATGCCAGTGTGCTAACTTGAATAGGCTAAGTTGATATAAAGAGGTAAAAAAACCAGTCAATCCAGGTTGTGTTAGTAGAGATTCACCGACTTGAACAATGACCGGAGATAATAAATAACTCAGCCCAGAGAAGAATCCAACCGCGAGTATGAAACTACCTAAATGCACTCGGATGATTAATACAAAGAATATTATCGCTATATTATGTAGCGTTAATATTGGCGATAAACCAACGATAAAACCTAACGCTATTGCCAAGGCGATTTGCCTAATGGAACTATCACTATTTAATGCATGTAGTAGCTTTGCTAATAAAGTTAACATGTCACCTCCTGTTAAAATGTTTAAATATTATACCTAAGCCACTTAAAGCTGTGCCTTCACGTATTTTTCCTGTGCGTCTAATGCCAGTTAAACTGCATTGACTTAGAGTTTTGCATGGTTAACTTTCTTTGCGCGTGAAAACCCAGTCATTGTCTTTAGACATAGCTTCGTTATATTGATAACCCGCTAAATCAAAAGTTTTAATTTGCTCTGCGGACGTTAGCTTGTTTTGAATAATATAACGCGCCATCAGTCCACGTGCTTTTTTAGCAAAAAAACTGATTATTTTAAATTGACCATTTTTCCAATCTTTAAATGTAGGAGTAATGATAGTGGCGTTTAACGATTTTTTCTTAACTGATTTGAAATATTCAGTCGAGGCAAGATTGATGAGCACATCATCGTTTTGCTCACTTAACGCTTTATTCAATTCATTAGTGATAATCTCTCCCCAGAACTGGTATAAATTATCGCCACGACTATTGCCTAGCTTACAGCCCATTTCCAAACGATAGGCTTGCATTAAATCAAGCGGTTTTAACAAACCATATAAGCCTGACAGGATCCTGAAATTTTTCTGAGCAAAGTCAAAATCTTCATCACTAAAAGATTGCGCATCAAGTCCGGTATAGACATCGCCGTTAAAGCTTAATATTGCTTGCCTCGCATTGTCTTGAGTAAAGGGTGTAGACCATTGCCCGAAACGTGCAGCGTTTAAGCCAGCAAGTTTATCACTCAACTTCATCAAACTTGCGATTTCACTGGGTGAAAGTTTAATGCAATCATTTATCAGTAATTGGCTTTGTTCAAGTAAGCTGGGTTGGCTAAACTTTTCTGTAACCAGGGGGGATTCAAAATCTAATTTTTTTGCAGGTGAAACAACAAGTAACATATCTTTAAGCCAATTTTAGTGAGTACTTAATATCACGTAATATATCATAAGGTTCATACCCGTTAACAGAGTTTAATCCATGCTAATGTATGACTAGTTAATAACTTTTGGCGTAACTTACAAACAAAAACACAATATATTGTTAAAAATAGCGCAATAAAGGGTGCTTTTTTATTTTTATGTTGTAATATTTCTCCAGCTACATTCATTATCGAATATAGAAATATTTAGTAATCAAATTTCCGGAACACTATTAAGGTAACGACATGACAAATTCTTCTTCGCAGCTTTCACAATTAAAGCAAATGACAACAGTTGTAGCAGACACTGGTGACATAGAAGCTATCGCAAAGTTTCAACCTCAGGATGCGACTACAAATCCTTCGCTTTTATTAAAAGCAGCTTCTCTAGCTAATTACCAAGGTTTAGTAAAAGATTCTGTTATTTGGGCTAAAACTCAATCTGACAATGTAGATCAACAAGTCAACGATGCTGCAGATAAGCTTTCTGTGTTAATTGGTTTAGAAATTTTGAAAATTGTCCCTGGCCGTATCTCAACTGAAGTAGATGCTCGATTATCATTTGATACAGCCGCATCAATTGCTAAAGCTCACAAACTTATTGCCATGTATAACGAAGCAGGTATAAGTAATGATAGAATTTTAATTAAACTAGCTTCTACATGGGAAGGAATAAAAGCAGCTGAACAATTAGAGCAAGAAGGCATTAATTGTAACTTAACGCTATTGTTTAGCTTTGCACAAGCACGCGCCTGTGCTGAAGCAGGGGTTTATTTAATCTCTCCATTTGTTGGCCGTATTTTAGACTGGTATAAAAAAGATACTGGTCGAAGTGATTACGCAAGCAATGAAGATCCAGGTGTAGTGTCAGTTACCAGTATTTATAATTATTATAAACAGCAAGGTTTCAATACCGTGGTAATGGGCGCTAGCTTTAGAAATAT
>OJGW01000656.1_pt1 | contig 11301 bp, 12 predicted proteins | sample 1594511 | NCBI WGS metagenome assembly OJGW01 (sample SAMN05416844, study PRJEB24817) | seawater metagenome | isolation source: Sea water | place: Canada:Atlantic | collected 2013-07
TTCACATCATCAAGGCGATACCTTGGAAGGTGAATTCAAACGCAAAGATTAGTGGTAATTAAGTTTTTTTAGTTTAGGACTTGTGAAGATTTATTTTATCCCCATTTCTATTATCAACTATATAGTTGTTAATTATGACTAGTAACCTTACAAAATAATTGAGTAATTTCAGGAGAGAATTAATGAGCATTCGTCCACTACATGATCGTGTAATTGTTAAACGTAAAGAAGTTGAATCTAAATCAGCTGGCGGTATTGTATTAACCGGTAGCGCAGCAGAAAAATCAACACGTGGTGAAGTTACTGCCGTAGGTAATGGCCGTATCTTAGAAAATGGTGAAGTACGCCCATTAGACGTAAAAGTTGGCGATCAAGTAATCTTCAGTGAAGGTTATGGCGTTAAATCTGAAAAGATTGATGGTGAAACAGTCTTAATTCTTTCAGAAAGCGATATCTTAGCAATTGTTGAATAATTAAGAATTAAACTTGTCGCTAATACAGCTCTATAGCGGCATCAAAAGTGCTCATTTACTAAGGTAAGTTCAGTGCTTTTTCTTTGCTCTTTAGCGTATTAGCTGAAAGCAAAGCCTTAATTGATAAAAATACTTAGCATTGTTTTAAAAACAGTGCCAAAAACAAAATTATAGGAATAAATTTCATGGCTGCAAAAGACGTATTATTTGGAAATGACGCACGAGCTAAAATGCTACGTGGCGTAAATGTATTAGCTGACTCAGTAAAAGTTACATTAGGACCAAAAGGTCGTAATGTAGTAATTGATAAATCTTTTGGTGGTCCAACAATCACTAAAGATGGTGTTACTGTCGCTAAAGAAATCGAATTAGAAGATAAATTCGAAAATATGGGCGCACAAATGGTGAAAGAAGTTGCTTCTAAAGCCAATGACGAAGCCGGTGATGGTACGACTACTGCCACTGTTTTAGCACAAGCTATTGTTAACGAGGGCTTGAAATCTATCGCTGCGGGCATGAACCCAATGGATCTTAAGCGCGGTATCGACAAAGCCGTTATTGCTGCTGTTGCGGCATTAAAAGATGCATCAACACCTGTTACTGATAACAAAGCAATTGAGCAGGTAGGTACTATTTCTGCAAACTCAGACGAAACTGTTGGTCAAATCATTGCTACTGCAATGGACAAAGTAGGAGCTGAAGGCGTAATTACTGTTGAAGAAGGTCAAGCACTAACTGACGAATTAGATGTTGTTGAAGGCATGCAATTCGACCGTGGTTACTTATCGCCATACTTTATCAATAAGCAAGAAAACGGCACTGTTGAGCTTGAAAACCCATTCATCTTATTAGTAGATAAAAAAGTTTCAAACATACGTGAGCTATTAACTACGCTTGAAGGCGTAGCTAAATCAGGTAAGCCATTATTAATCATTGCTGAAGATGTTGAAGGTGAAGCCTTAGCAACATTAGTTGTTAACAACATGCGTGGTATTGTGAAAGTTGCTGCTGTTAAAGCACCTGGCTTTGGCGACCGTCGTAAAGCAATGTTACAAGACGTTGCAACACTAACGGCTGGTACTGTGATTTCTGAAGAAATTGGCATGGAATTAGAGAAAGCGACTTTAGAAGACTTAGGTCAAGCTAAACGTGTCGTTATCTCTAAAGACACAACGATTATCATCGACGGTATTGGTGATGACGCAGACATTAAAGCACGCGTTTCTCAAATTCGTGGTCAAATCGAAGAGTCTTCTTCTGATTACGACAAAGAGAAATTACAAGAACGCCTAGCTAAACTTGCTGGCGGTGTTGCCGTTATTAAAATTGGTGCTGCAACTGAAATTGAAATGAAAGAGAAAAAGGCTCGTGTTGAAGATGCATTACATGCAACGCGCGCGGCTGTTGAAGAAGGTGTTGTTGCCGGTGGTGGTGTTGCATTAGTTCGTGTAGCTGAAGCAATTAAAGACCTTGAAGGCATTAACGAAGACCAAACACACGGTATTAACGTTGCTATTCGTGCGATGGAAGCTCCGCTTCGTCAAATAGTTGCAAACTGTGGTGATGAATCTTCTGTAGTACTAAACGAAGTACGCAACGGTAAAGACAACTATGGTTACAATGCTGGTAACAGTACTTACGGCGATATGATTGCAATGGGTATCTTAGATCCAACTAAAGTAACGCGTTCAGCACTTCAATTTGCTGCTTCTGTTGCAGGTTTAATGTTAACGACTGAAGCTATGATTACCGATGCACCACAAGAAGCAGCTCCTGCAATGCCTGATATGGGCGGTATGGGCGGTATGGGTGGCATGGGAGGCATGATGTAATTTATGCTTGTCTAAATCGTTAATTACATCGTTCTGTTTTATTCGCATAGCAAAGACTATGCTTCGCTTACAGCGCCTTGTACTAAACAATTTATCCTATGCATAGAGCATTAAACTTGCTTGTAGCAGCTAAAATAAACTCACTTCGGTGAGTTTTTTGTTTTTACGATTTGAATTTATTCTTAAATAAAAACTGAATTACTCTACCAAGCCATTTCGCTTTAAGCCTCGTCTTACATTTTTGCAAAGCTTCCCTAAACTGGATATCTCACCCAGTTTTGGCACAACGCCATCATTAAGTTTCACTTCCCATTCGCAAAGCTCAGTATCAACTATTTCTAATAATTTCTTGGGGCAGCCGATACAAGAAATACCACAAATGTTTACTTCAGGTACATTGAAAGGAAAATCCTTCCGTACTTCGGTGATCAGGTTTTGCATTGCACTGACACAATCGGGTTTCTTACACATACTCTGGGTATCCTCAGGTGCTTATTCGCTTATTTTACTTTTTGCAATGTAAGCAATCAATATTAGTTAAGGCAAAGCTTCTTTGTCTTTTATGCATGCATGATTTATTCTTAATTATTATTAAAAGGTCAGAGGTAACATGGAATGAGTATGCTAACTAGGCTTCACTATTTTAACTGTGTGGTAGAGACGGGTAGTATCTCTAAAGCCAGCCGTATCTTTGATGTTCAGCCTTCGTCGATATCAAGGCAATTATCCGCACTTGAAAAAGAATTGGGAGTTTTATTACTCAACAGGACTAGTCGCAATATTGGACTGACTGAGGCCGGTCAAATCTATTACCAATACTCACGAAGCATTGCCTCAGATCTTGATGAAGCAAATAGAGCAGTGAATGACTTGCAACAAAAGCCTACAGGAAATCTGAAAGTTAGTATGACTGTTGGTTTTGCTGAATGTTGTATTTTGCCATTAATTCCTGCATTCACTGCACAATACCCTGAAATAAAGTTATCACTAGAAATGACGGGTCGAGTTGTTGATTTAGTGGAAGAAAATGTTGATATTGCAATCAGGACAGGTCGGTTACGAGACTCAACTTTAATCGCATTAAAATTAGTTGATAATGATTTTTTGTTATGTGCCAGTCCAGATTATTTAGCTAATAATGGATTGCCTGACTCCCCTTTTAATTTGATGGATTTTGATTGTATTCGTTACGAGTATTCTGGTTGGCGAAATTGGTATCTTATGTGTGAGAAATCAACCAAGTTAGCAATAAAAAGTCATTTAACTATTCGTTCTATAAACGGGCAGAAACAATTGATTTTAAATCATGCAGGGCTCGCTTTAATGCCAAAATGGGCAGTTAAAGACGAACTTGAAAATGGCTCGTTAGTTCAGATACTTGAGCAACATGTTTTCAGCCCATATGAAAGTTTGAGTTCAACATATGCCATTTATTCAAAACGGGAGCTTATCTCACCAAAAATACGAGTCTTTTTAGACTTTATTAAAATGCATATTGATTAAGATTAAATCTTCTGTAATGAGTCGGTTTTTACATCAGTGCTAAGTAGAATATGCTACTGAGTCGACTTTAAATGACTTTGGATTAACCGTTATTTTAGATATAAAGTACTAGCTTTCTTTGTTTTAAACTCATCCGTTGAGGCTTTTCTTTCTGTATCAGTAAATCGGTTAGAAAGTTATCTCTAGATAATGAACATTGTCATTAGCGTGTTGATTGTCTATTTTGGGTTATTAGAGCAGGTAATACTCATTTAGCTCCTTGCAATAATTAGTGGTGCTATTTACTTTGATATTGTTGGTGAAAGAAGGGGAGTAAATTGTTACTCCCCTCGATGACTAATGCATTTTAGCTTTTTATCATCATTTTTTTAACCGTAGCTTCAATCTTTGCAACAACTCTACGGTTTAGTTCATGATCAGCAGGTGTATTACCTTTAGATATTAATTGTGTTTCACCAAAACCCTCTGCAGATAGACGGTTTCCCTCAATATTGTACTTATTGACCAATACACTTTTAACCGCATCAGCACGTTTTTGTGAAAGAGTTAAATTATATTTAGCGCTGCCTGCAGCTGAACTGTGTCCTTCAATGACAACACTTGTATTTTTGTATTCCTTCATAAAGTCAGCTAAACGTTGAATATCACTCATCGTTTCTGATTTTATCTGTGAACTATTGTTTTCAAACGACACATTTAAGTTAACATCGACAGATTTATCTAAAAATAGCGGACAACCATTTGAATCTACTTTTACGTTTGCTGGCGTATTTTTACAGGTATCTTGCATATCATTAACGCCATCATTATCAGTATCCATAACAAATACTTCAGCAACTACGGGAATAGCAGCAACTTCCTGATAGGTTGTTTTTTTAATGACTGGGGATTTCTTTACTTCACCAAAAGCGTACTTCACACCAAGCTTAAACCCTTGGTCGGTAAAACCATAGTTTACATCACGATAAACAACCGCTTCGCTATATAAAGAGAAGCGATCACTAATATCAACATTATAACCAAGACCTAGATTAACCGCGTTGTAACTTTTCACGTTATTAAAACGTTTTACCCCAGCAAAAGCGTAAATACCGGTATCTTCAATCTTATAAATAGCGTCTAGGCCAAACCGTGTACCGTAATCTGTATCGTTACCATTGTTAATATCGTAACGAGTTTTTGCTAACTCTATCCGAGCATTCCATTGTTCATTAATAATTTTTTGTAAATCAATACCTAAACCTTTGCCAGCTTCTATTTGTTGCCAGTCCATTTTATTTTCTTTACCGGTGTCTGATTTAATATAATCGCCAAACACACCTATTTCCCATGTTTTATCAATGCCTTCTGCAGCTAATGGAGAACTAATTAATGCAGCTAACAGGGTAATGTTGAACGTTTTCATGGATAAATCCTTATTGAGTTTAATGTAATTTTATGTGGTTTCTGTCCCTATAACGGATGAGGAGTGCAAAAGTCACAATTATTTAATATTTTTTACAATTACTGTTTAAACAATAAAAAAGTAAGGGTAATAGCGTAGAATGCACTCGATTGAAAACAGCTCAACGTTCATATAAAAAATAAGAATGAAATTTATACAAATTTTATGTGACTTTTTAACCGCTCATGCGTTAAAGAGTTAAGCGATAAAAATTATTGCTAGGGGATGAAATGAAAGATATAGAAAAAGATATAGCAGCAGAGCTTAAAAGCGGCTCTGAAGTAGCCTTTGCCACTTCAGATGATGATCTTTTTAAACGTGCGACCACCACGGTGAATAACCAGCAAGGAACAAAAGATCTTCTAGCACTTGGCATGGCTTCTCTATGGGTTGTTTTTATGAGTATTTTTATGAAAATTTTAAAGCCCATATTTAAACAAATGACACGTAAACCAAAGAAGATAAGAAAAGATACTAAAGCAAGTATAACTAATAATGGGAACTCATAATGGATACTGAAAACATCACAGAAAAAGCTTATTCTGGCGTTATGGCTATTTGGCATAAAATGATAACGTTTTTGCCTGACTTAATTGTCGCGACAATATTTTTGTTGGTAGGCTGGTTAGTTGCCTCTATGGTTAAGAGATTTCTAAATAAATTTTTAATTAAAATTGGCTTCAATACGTTTTTGGATAAACTTGGTTTAGACACCTTACTGAAAAAAATGGAAGTGAGCGTTACGGGTAGTCAAGTGGTTGCCAGTATTGTTTCAACATTTTTCCTCTTAATATTTTTATTAGCGGCATTAGATATTGTCGGCTTAACAGTGCTATCAGGGTTAATAGACACCTTAGTACTGTTTTTGCCAAAACTACTCGCATCACTCGCCGTACTCTTGTCTGGCTTTTTTGTCGCTCAAATTGTTTTCAATGGCGTAAAAATAGCAGCTAAGAATACTGGTATTGATTATGGTCGTTCTGTTGCTGAAGTTTGTCGAGGCATTATTATCGTTATCACGGTTTCACTATCAATAACGCAACTTGATATTGATGTGTCTTTACTGAATAACATCATGACTGTCATTATTGCGAGCGTTGGCTTAGCCGCAGCGATTTCTTTAGGTATTGGTACTAAGTCGATGGCACAGGAAATTGTTGCGGGCGTTTATCTTCGAGAGATGTACCAAGTAGGTGATAACATCGAAGTCAAAGATATTAAAGGCACTTTAGCTTCAATTGGTAGCGTGGCGAGTAAAGTAATGGGGGAAGGTGAGTCGATGACCACGGTACCTAATACCTTTTTACTTGCTAATAAAGTTACCAAGCAATAAAACGTACCTTTTAACGTTTGACTACGCTTAATGAACGGCAGCTTGTAACTTTAGTACAAGCAAACTTGCCTTATGATACACGTCTATTTCAGCAATTAATTACGCCATACCTACCTATTTTGAAGGGGTATTGTGCAAAGTTACTTAATAATCAATCTGATGCTGAAGACGTTGTACAAGAAACCATTATCAAGACACTCACCCACTTGAAGAGTTTTAAGTGGGCGGTGTCTTTTAAAGCGTGGCTATTCAAAATTGCCCACAATGAATGTATTAACAAAATAAGAGAGCGTCGTTGGGATAGTTTAGAGCAGAGTGATGAATATTTAGATAAGATGATTTCCGAAGATGGTCTCCACCAAGATATAGCCACTGCGCTATCTGCGTTAATGGTCAATTTGTCATTTGTCGATCGTAATATTATGTTATTACGCTACCGTACCGAGTTAGAATTTCAAGAAATAGCAGATATATGTGACTTAAAACTTTCCGCGGTTAAAATGCGCCATAAGAGAGTGATAGAATTCTTGAAAGGGCAGTTAAAAGAGTAGATTTATAAAGAAAGACCTAATGTTCAGGTAGACCGATAATTACTTTACAAGAGCTTAAGTCTTTTGATATTAACATATTGATTATAAGGGTATTATTAAAAGTTAACTTGTTTAACAAACAAATTAGCCCCTTAGCTATGCTGATTGTGTCAAAGTAATAAGCTCATTTAGTTTGCTTTTTACTTGCTCTTTTTTATCATCTGATATGATTAATGCTTGCGCTAACCTTTGTTTTATTTCAGTTAACCGAATAGGAGAAATATTGCTTTTTTCAATGATAGCTGCCGTATCAGCACCACTTTCTTTATTCGTGGCTAAAGTATTATTTACCAATTTTTTGACTGATGAGCTTTGTAATTCTTGAGCAGTAATGAACTCTAAACAATTACTAAAATTATCTCTTACAATAATTGCTTCAGTTAAGCATAATTCATTAATCGTCATTATCAGGTACTCTTTTTCGAGTAAAATTTGCTCGTAACTCAGTTTTTGAACTCCCTTATTAATAACTTTATCAATCGATTTATTTTCTCTTGGTAATAAAGCGCCATGGAGTCGCCGGTTTTCTAATAACTCAGTGACACTTTGCTCTAATAGTCTGATGGTAAGTTTGAAGTTGACACATACTGCTTCAAGTTCTTGAGTCGAAAAGTTGCTAAGTAATGTTAACAATTTTGCTTGGCTTGATAATAAATTAAATATTGTAGTTCTCCTTAAATGACACTAATTCCATCATAGTAATGTTCGCACATAGCTAACTCTATTAAAGTAGCCAAACTTCTACACGGCGATTACGCTTTCGACCATCTTCAGTATTATTATTTGCTATAGGTAATGCTTCTCCTAAAGCTTCAACAGCAAATACGGGGAGCCCGCGTGAAGTTAAGGCAAGCTCAACTGATTTTGCTCGTTTATAAGATAAGCTGTTATTCTTTACCTGTGCCCCTACACTGTCAGAAAAACCCATTAAGACAATTCTACGATTTGGGTGTTCCTCCATAAACTCGACGAGTCGTATTAAATCGCGTTTACCTTTGTTATCAAGCTCTTTAGTTGCATAAGCAAACCTAAAATTAAGTGAAAGGCGTTTAGCTTCACGAGCATATTGCTGATACTTTTTAGGCGCTTGAGATAAAGGGTAAACCTGTTCTAATTTTATATTCTGTGAAATGAGGCCAGCATTTGCAACGACCTGCTGGCCTTGCGTTGATAGTGCATACTGGGCAAAGTCTTTTACCAAGTTAGAAGCAGTGGTTGGAGTATAAAAATATAAACGCCTGGAAAGGGCGTAATCTTCTGTCCCTATGGTAAAGCGAGTAGGGTATATAGCACCAGTCTCTTTGCTTTCAGATATTGCTATTGCTTTATTATGTAATACATAGTTCAGGCCAATAAAGCCTATGGCTGCTTCGCTCTGTGAGACTAGTGTTGATAACTCTGAGCTAGATTCAAGTCGTTTAGCTTGTTGAGATAAGGTCTTGTTATACTTTTTTAACACCAAATTTTTAAACGTGTCCCAAGTACCTGAAAATTGATCTCGTGCAAACAGTTCAATGGGGATTGCAGCTCCCCCAACTTGTGACCAGTTGTTTATTTCACCTGAAAATATTTTAGCAAGTGTTTCACTTGAAAGACGCTTAACTGAGTTATTTTGATTAACAATAACGGCTAGCCCATCTAAGCCGATAATATGCTCATTGCCAAGTTTATTTAAGTGACCTGCAGTATTGGTTAGTTGCTCAACTTCACTATTCTTTATTCTACGTGATGACATCCCAATATCGGCTATTTCAGCTTTTAATGCAGAAAAGGCGGTACTCGAACCATGGGCTTTCAGTTCGATGGCATATTGCTTCTCGCCAACACTGTAGTGTAAAGCCTGCTCTAGAGGTGAATGACGAGTCCAAGTATAGTTATTAATATTTTGTTTTTTCAAAAAACCTTCAAGTAATAATGGCGCTAATTTTTCTCCAATAGTATTTGAACCATGCAAGCGAAATACGGTTTCACTGATAGGTTTCACTGTTGTGGAAGGTCTTGCTATTGAACTAAGCGTCTTTAAGGTATTGCTATCGGTTAATTTTATTGCTCCATCACTAGAATTGGGCTCACTTATTATTTTAGTGACGTGTGCTTTTGACTTGATAGATAAGTTATGTGATTGAAATGAGTTCAGGTACCATAAAAAGCTAATAGCTAACACTAATAAGGCTAAGGTAAGCAGCAAACGTAAAGAGCGTTTTTGTACTTTAATCATACCGTTTCTATCACTGCTTTTTTCTACGGCGTTAAGCCATGAAGTGATGAGGTTAATATCTGGTTGGGCAAGTTGTGTTAATTCACTGATAACTAACTGGCGGTAATCTATTTCTTGAAGCATTTTCTCTATTGATATTTCTATATCGAATTCACTTTGTGCAAAGCAAGCCAAGCGACTAAGCTGCGCCATCAATGGTTGGTTGTCTGATTGCCATGAGCCCGAAAAAACAGTCGTCATTGAGGCTTATCTCTAAGAGTAATATTGCAAGAAAGTTTAATCAGTCAAGGTTACATTTTAATGACGATTTTTATTCTTTCTTTAAATTCATTCTCGTGAGTTTTTAAGGATCAAATTAGTTCATTTATATTACATTCTGTCGCAGAATTTAATTGGATGTATTTATATACTTAACTACAGAATTAAGTCAGTATTGCTGTGTACATACATATTTCTAGGATTGAAAAATGAAGAAAAATATTAGTTTAGCTTTGGCTCTATTTAGTTGTTTATACGTGAGTGCGTGTGTGACTGTGCCTCAAGAAAAACAAATCAATAAAAATCAATTGGCAATATCGAGTGTTCGTGATATTCCAATTTCTTACCCACTGGGTAGCCTGTTTTCTTTAGCGCCAAAATATGTAAAAGAAACTTCATTAAAACCTGCGCAAACTCAAACAGTATATAAACTTTATGCAAATGCTATTATTGCTGATTTAAAGACGCATGGTTACAAAAATACTGAGGATGCCAGTAGTTCTGTTTTTCATGTTGGTTTTGGTATTGCGTTAGCCAGTGATTTATCAGACGAAGTTATCAATGATAAGTTTGGAATTACACCAGGTTTACCCAGTAATAATGAATTTAAAAAAGGCAGTTTTTTGATTTATATTGAAGATGCCCTTACCGGAAAAAAGGTATGGCGTGGTGCTGTGCAAGGATTTGCTCACGAAGATATGAAAGATACAGAAAGAGAGCAACGAACAGCAGCAATTGTTAACCGCGTAATGAAACAATTTTACGCTACAAATTAACACAGGTTAGTATCAAATTAGCACGGTTCTAACAGGTGTTTTCTGTTTTACTTAAGTTGAATAAATAATTTGAGGAACAAGATATGAAACAATCTATTTTAATGGTTACATTATTAACAGCCAGTTTTTTATTAGCACCAAATGCTTTTGCCGCAACCAGTGAAGTAACTTGGACTGATTATAAAAGTTACCGTGATATCGATTCAGGTAATGATGGACGCAAGCAGTTTAGAGAGCGTACTTTTAAAGACCTTGAGAAGCACTTTGCTAAACTAGCCGAAATGTTGCCAGCAGGGCAAACCTTAAAAATTGATGTTACTGATGTCGATTTAGCTGGTGATACGCATCATGGTGGTGTCAACCGTACCCGTATTGTTAAAGAAATATACTCACCTCGGATGAATTTCTCTTACCAAGTATTAGACACTGATGGCACCGTAATTAAATCAGATGACGTTGTGGTAAAAGATATGAATTTCATGTCAGGAAGTAGCTTAAAGTATCGCAATAAATCGTTAGGTTATGAAAAGAAAATGCTTGATGAATGGTTTAACGATACTTTTAAAGAAATGATTATCACCAAGTAATACATCATTATAAATAACCTATAAAAAGTCACGTTAGTGGCTTTTTTTATTGCTAAAAATCGTATTTTACCAAACCAATATCAAACGGGTTAATGAGCTATTCAGCATATAATTCACTAGCGTGCATAGCAAAGCAGGTGATTACAATATCGTTATTCTCTATTTCATTTTGAGATGCAATCAGTTTGCAGGGGAGTTCTCTAAGGTGGTTTAATCTAATATAACCTGAACTCTGGATAATCTGTCTCTTATACACATCTGACGCTGCCGACGATCTACTCTGTGTA
>OJGW01000657.1_pt1 | contig 11295 bp, 9 predicted proteins | sample 1594511 | NCBI WGS metagenome assembly OJGW01 (sample SAMN05416844, study PRJEB24817) | seawater metagenome | isolation source: Sea water | place: Canada:Atlantic | collected 2013-07
CTGGTATTTATTTGTAAATTTAATTTTAAATAAAAAATGAGGAAAAATTTCCAAGTCTTTACATTCTTCGTTATAATCTTGCTGGCTGGAAATCAAAACCTTGCAAGTCAAGAAATAAGTGCTGTAATTAAAGACAGTTTAACTCAGGAACCCATCCCTTTTGCTTCAATTTACTCCTCAAAAGGAACAGGAATAATGGCAAATGAAGAGGGGCTTTTTAGACTTCATTTAGAAGCAAAAGCCAATGACACGATTTATTTCTCATGTATGGGTTATGAAACATTAAGTCAAGTCGCTTCACAATTTAGAGACAGCATTGTGTTCCTTACTCCAAAATCAATTGCGCTTAATTCTGTTATTGTTACTAACAAAGATCTCACTGCTAGAGAAATAATCAAAGCAATCAAAAGAGATATTCCTGATAAATATGAATTGGGTCTGACAAATAAAAAACTTTTTTTTAGATCGTCTGGTTTTCAGAAGTTTAAGGCGCTTAAAGTTAAGGTTAAAAAATCCTCTATTGAAGAGTTTAATCAGGAGTTTTGGGACAGCACGCTTCAAAAAATGCCACGAGAATCTGACTGGCATGTTGAAATATTGGGGAATTTATATGGAGATCACACCGAGGAAAATCAAAAACTAGAATTGCAAAAAGCATTAGAACTCGAAGACAAAGAAACCACTGCGCTATTTGAAAATATTGCAAGTGCATTTGACACCATCTTAAAGCAAAACGTTAAGCCTGATTCTTATTTTAAACTGCGAACAGGTATCATCAGCGCTGATTTAGAATCGGATAACCTAAGTTCCTCAGTAAAGGATACCCTCACTTCCGAAGAAAAAAAGGTTAAAGAAAAAGAATCATTTTTAAAATGGAGAAAAGAAATTTTAACAGATCTATCTGTTTCCCTTTTCGAAAAGGAATCGCTTAACCTAAGTGTTATCAAAAAGGCATCTAAATATGATTTTAAACGCATTAATTTTACTTATATCGGAGACCTCCCCGTTTATATTTTAAGCTTCACTCCCAAGGGAAATGCGGATTATACGGGAAAGATATATGTCGACGCGAATGAAATGGCGCTCATAAGGATTGAATATAAAAACATTCAAGACATTCGTGACATTAGCTTGCTCGGAATGTCTTTCAAACACTATCTGAAAGAAGTGGTTTTACAATTCAAAAAAATGAACTCTGGAAAATATACATTGCAATTTTTTGAGCTTTCTGATGGTTACGAATCGGGAGTTGATCGAGTTTTCACAATTGTAGAAAAAAACAAAGTCGTTAAAGGCCGTAACAAGCAAAATGAACTTAAAATGGACTTAAATGTTCAAACCATTCAAACGCAAAAACATCAAGGTGTCATTTTTGAAACGAAAATAATCTCTCAAGAGGAATTTGATGGTTTTAAAGAGAGCCCTTCGATATTACCGGTAAATCTTACAGAGTATGATCCAACTTTTTGGCAAGGACATACCATCATAGAGCCGAATCAAGCAATAAAAAATTTTAAAGTAGATCATTGATCTTAAAAGTAGCCTTCCCAAATGTATAGTGATTTTAGATCGTTTTATTGAGCCCTAAGTTTGAATCTATTAAAGCGCTATTAGGGAGAATAGGATTAGCACTGGGGAGTTTCGATTTTAAGGAAACTTAGCAGATTAATCTTTTATTTGTAAATTCAATTTTTTAAACAAATGAAAAGTTACCAAAAAATACTGCAAATTCATCCAAACGACAACATTCTTGTCGCACTCACAGACTTAAAAAAGGGGGATCAAATTTTATTTGAAGATCGATTGTATGTCTTACAAAATGACATTGCAGCAAAACATAAGTTTGCCAAGATTGATTTTGTTAAAGGAGCCTCTATTTTTATGTATGGCGTATTGGTGGGCAAAGCAACAAAAGAAATTCTAAAAGGAGGACTCATAAGCACCTCAAACATTGTTCACGACACAGAGGCATACAGCGTTCAGGAAGTTGCAATAAAAACACCTTGGGTCGCTCCAGACCTTTCAAGATTCCAAAACAAAAGCTTTGACGGTTACCACAGGGCAGATGGCTCCGTTGGAACAGAAAACAATTGGTTAATTATTCCTTTGGTTTTTTGTCAAAACAGAAATGTTGAAGTTTTAAAAGAGACCCTAGTAGAAAAACTGGGCTTCGGAAAAAAGAGACATTTAGAATTTAATGTCGACAAACTGATCGATGCTTATAAAGCTGGAGATTCTTCAGCATCAATTTTAGGAAAAAGTATAATCGAGGAAGCTGATGAATTGACCAAAAATCCATTGTTCCCAAATGTGGATGGTGTTCGTTTTTTAACCCACGACGGTGGTTGTGGCGGAGCAGCTTCAGATGCCATTGCATTGTGTAATTTATTGGCGGGCTATATCAACAATCCTAATGTAGCAGGCGCTACGGTTTTGAGCTTGGGATGTCAACACGCGCAAGCTAGTATTTTAGAAAATGTATTAGCAAAAATGGCACCCAATAATCGAAAGCCTGTTTATATATTAGAACAGCAACAAAGTAATTCAGAAAAGGAATTGATTGCGGAAGCCGTCAAAAAAACCTTTGTGGGCTTAATAGAAGTTAATAAAATCGAACGACAACCAGCGCCTTTAAGTAAGCTGGTCATTGGTCTAGAATGTGGAGGGTCTGACGGATTTTCGGGAATTTCAGCCAATCCGACATTGGGCTATGTTTCTGATCTAGTCGTAGGCTTGGGAGGTGCAACAATGTTGTCAGAATTTCCTGAACTTCATGGAGTTGAACAAGAATTAATCAATCGATGTGAAGACCGGAATAATGCGAAGAAATTCGCCCATATTATGTCTACTTATAATGAGAAAGCAGAGGCTTTGGGCGCAGCATTTTCAATGAATCCCTCTCCAGGAAACATCAAAGACGGGCTGATAACGGATGCCATTAAATCTTCAGGTGCCGCAAAAAAGGGAGGAACCTCTCCTATAAAAGATGTTTTAGATTACACAGAACAAGTGGTGCAACCTGGTTTAAATTTGCTTTGTACACCCGGAAATGATGTCGAATCGACAACTGGTTTGGCAGGCTCTGGGGCCAATGTTATTTTGTTTACTACAGGTTTGGGTACTCCAACCGGAAATCCAATTTGCCCTGTTGTAAAAGTCGCAACCAACACAAAGTTATTTGATAAGATGAATGATATTATTGATTTTAATACGGGGACGATAATCGAAGGAAAAACGACAATTGAAGAAACAGGCGAAGCGCTATTGGATTTTGTAATTCGAGTTGCCAGTGGTGAAATACAAACAAAGGCCAGAAAATTAATGCAAGATGACTTTATCCCTTGGAAAAGAGGAATGTCATTATAAAACAGCTTTTAAAATGTCAAAATTTAGTTTAAAAAACAAAACCGTATTAATTACTGGTGGAGGAAGCGGAATAGGAAAAGCCATTGCGGTTACCTTTGCCACTCAAGGGGCAAAAATTCATATTTTAGACTTTAACGAAACTGCTGCAAAAGAAACTGAGGAGGAAATTAATAATACAGGAGCGTTAGCAAAAGTACATGCCTGTGATGTATCCAATCAGAAAAACGTAAATGCTGTAGTCGCTCAAATCGCAAAAAGTGATAGGATTGATGTCTTAATAAATAATGCTGGAATTTCTCATGTTGGAAATATTGAATCTGTAGAAGAAGCAGACCTTGACCGCCTGTACAGCGTTAACATAAAAGGGGTTTATAATTGCATTAAAGCATGTATCCCCGTGATGAAAAATCAAAAAAGTGGCGTGATTCTAAATCTGGCCTCTATTGCCTCGCATGTAGGGCTCAACGATCGCTTTGCTTACTCGATGACCAAAGGCGCCGTGTTGACCATGACCTATGCCATCGCAAAAGATTATTTGACTTCGAACATTCGTTGTAACAGCATCTCTCCTGCGAGAGTTCACACCCCGTTTGTGGATGGCTTTATCAATAAAAACTATCCTGGAAAAGAAGCTGAAATGTTTGAGAAACTCTCAAAAACACAACCCATAGGTCGAATGGGGAAACCTCAAGAAATAGCAGACTTAGCATTATTTTTATGTTCAGAGGAAGCAGGATTTATCACAGGATCTGACTATCCAATTGATGGCGGATTCATAAAATTAAATGGAAACTAATAAAACAATAAAATGAAGTTAATTAGATTTGGAGCAATCGGTCATGAAAAACCTGGAGTTCAATTAGCCAACGGAACAAAAATAGATGTCTCGGGTTTTGGTTCGGATTATAACGAAGAGTTTTTTGGGAATGGGGGCATCAATAAGCTCTCTGAATGGTTGGATAATAACCAAAATCAGTGTCCCAAAATTGGATCAGAAGTTCGATTGGGAGTTCCATTGGTTCGGCCTTCAAAAATTGTTTGTGTGGGTTTAAATTATGCAAAGCACGCCGCTGAAAGTGGTATGGAGGTCCCTCAAGAACCCGTGCTGTTCTTTAAAGCAACTTCAGCTTTGGTAGGACCAAATGATGACATTATTATTCCCAAAGGAAGTGAGAAAACTGACTGGGAAGTAGAATTGGCGATTGTCATCGGAGCGAAAGCCTCTTATGTTGAAGAAACGGATGCTTTGGATCATGTTGCGGGCTATGTATTGCACAATGATGTAAGCGAAAGAGCTTTTCAGCTGGAAAGATCTGGACAGTGGGTGAAGGGGAAAAGTTGTGATTCTTTTGCGCCAGTTGGTCCTTTTATTGCCACAAAAGATGAAATTGCTGATCCCAATAATTTAGACCTTTGGTTAAAGTTAAATGGCGAAATGATGCAAGACAGCAATACTTCAGATTTTATTTTTAACATACAGCAGGTGGTAAGTCATATCAGTCAATTCATGACGCTCTTGCCAGGAGATATAATTTCAACCGGAACACCCTTCGGTGTTGGCCTTGGACTGACGCCCCCCAAATATCTTAAAGCAGGAGACGTTGTTGAACTTGGAATTGAAGGTTTGGGTGTGTCCAAACAATTATGTAAAAACTATCAATAAATGATTATTGATGCCCACCAGCATTTGTGGAAATATGATCCTGTCAGAGACAATTGGATCGAGGATTCCATGGAGGTTCTTCGGGAAGATTTTCTGCCAAAAGACTTAAAACCTATTTTGGATGCCAATGGTGTTGCAGGTTGTATTGCTGTTCAGGCGGATCAATCAGAGGAAGAAACCGAGTTTCTTTTAAAGTGTGCTCAAGAAAATCCATTTCTAAAAGGCGTCGTGGGTTGGGTGGATTTAATGGCTGGAAATGTTGAAGAACGTCTTGCCAATTATTCACGTAATGAATATTTCAAAGGAGTACGACACATCGTCCAAGCAGAAAAAGATGATTTTTTATTAAATAAAGATTTCCAAAATGGTGTTGGAAAATTATCTCAATATGGACTTTCTTATGACCTGTTAATTTACCCACGACAATTTCCTGCAACCCTTGAAATGGTTGAAAAATTCCCGAATCAAATTTTTGTTTTAGACCATATCGCCAAACCTAGTGTATCTGAAAAATTAGATGCGGAATGGGTGAAAAACATCCTTTTGTTGTCAAAACATGAAAATGTATTTTGCAAAATATCTGGTATGGTCACTGAAACCAAAAATTTTGAATGGGTGAAAAGTGATTTTACCCCCTACTTGGCGAGTGTTGTCAGTGCTTTTGGGACGGATCGTTTACTTTATGGTTCTGACTGGCCTGTTTGTTTACTAGCGGCAGATTATAAAGAAGTGCTGGGCATTATCGTTGATTATTTCCAAAACTTTTCAACTTTAGAAAAATCTAAAATTTTTGCGTTAAATGCAATCAAAGCTTATAATTTAGATTGATTGAATTTAACGCAAAAAGTTTCTTTTATTAGAAAGACTTTATTGTGAATCTGGCTGATATCCTGATTCTCCTTGATCATTATCCTGGAACATTGACCGCAATACTGTTTTACTAGGCTTGGAAATAACTGGAGCAAAATATTTATTATAAAGTGCATAGCCCAATGGGTTATTTGACAGTAATCCCTCCTGTGTTCTCGAGTTGTCATTCCACTCTGGAGCAAGAGTTCCTCCGTCCCAAAATTCGCTAAATTCCCACATGGCATAGGTTAATAAATATGTATATTCTTTTAATAACATTGGCCAGATATCTTTATTGCTGATTTCTCCATAATCACTTATATTATAGACTCCTCGGTCAATTGCTTCCTTCAAGGCAAGGAAAATTTCTGTTCCACTAATGTCTCCCTCTTCTATTTCTGAATCTAGAGCTGCTGTCGAACCTTCAACTGCTCCTCTAACTCCAAATCTGTGAATAGTATGTAGCACGTGTTCTAACATTTCGTTAATATCATCCTCTCCTGTGAATTTACTATCAACATTCTTATACCAAACCATATCGTCTAACGCCAAGGCGTCAGTATAATCCTCTAAACCCTGGTAGGCAAGTTTTCCTTGATCAGAAAGGAAGCTAGGAGAATATTCTCCTCCACCTCCTACGGCGATCCGCTGACCTGTTTGGCGACCCATGTGCCATCCTTCTTCTCCCAACAAGGTTTTGATCATTCGTTCTTGAGCTATTTTATTAATTCCTTCAGCGTCCTTATCCATTATCATTTTAAAGACTTGAGCTGTTTTGTAGATCCAAGTATTTGGGACTGATACTGTTTGTCCTCCTCCTGGTCCGGTAGCAATTAATTTAATCCCATAAACTTCAAGTGACCTGTCAAATAATACTGCTGGGATAATTTGAATAATGTCTCCACTTGTATAATAATTCTTCGGCAAAGCTATTAATTGAAAAATAGGAGTAAGCGTTAAGTCAGAATCTAAAACAATTGTTATGCTGTTTGTCGTTTCAGAACGTCCCTCCCATCCGGTAAGCTCATATCCCTGTGTTGGTGAAGCGGTAATAGTAACACTTGTTCCTTCGTCATAAGTACCCCCTCCGACAACTGAACCTGTAGAGTCGGCGTTTACCGTCAAAGTGTATTGTTGTTGTTTTATTTGATTAAAACTAGCAGTTAGGTTTGTATCTTGACTCAGAGTTATTTTAATTGGGTTCTCCGTTGAACTATTGGACCAACTTGAAAATTCGAAGCCTTCGTCAGCAGTTGCTGTGATTGAAATTTCTTTACCTTTTTCAAAAGTACCTCCCGAAGAGGATACCTTCCCCCCTTGATTGGATGTAACTGAGAGTTTAAAGGTAGTTTTAGTGCTTTCAATTGGTGGGGTAGTAGTGTTCTCTTCTCCATCTGAAGAACAGCTAATTCCCAATAATAAAAACAAGATAATAACTAAATTTTTCATTTTTTTATTATTAATTATTCTTTAATATACTAAAAATCAATTAAATAAAATGTTAATTTTAATTTTAATTTTTTAACATTAATTATAAAAAAGTATCCAAATGGTGTGCTGTTTTTTATTTAGTTAATTATTAATTAAAATACCCTTCTAATTTGATTTTTCCATTATTTCTTTGAAATGATAAATATTAAAGCCGAGTGGCGCTGATTTTGAAATGTTCACCATCGCTTTAGCAACAAGAGCTGCACTTATTGGTCGAAACTTAGAGGGCATCAATTTGGAAAATATTGGCATAACCAATTGTGCTAATCTTTCTCCAAAACGTTTCTCTTTTCTTTTGCCCATTAAAAGAGAGGGGCGAAAAACTGAAGTTGAAGGTAAATCTAAGCTTAAGACGTTGGCTTCAATTTGGCCTTTCAGTTTTAGATAAAAGCCTTTTGCATGTTCATTAGCACCTGAAGAGGATACAAATGAAAAGTTTTCCACATTATGAGTCTTACAGGCTTTTGCAATATTTATTATAATTTCCATATCGACCTTGCGATAGGCTTCTTGGTCCCTCTTGACTTTAGATTGCGTAGTCCCAATGGCTGCAAAAACCACTTGGCTGTTTTTAACAATTTTTGAAATAGATTGAGGGTTAGAAAAGTCAATAACATGTGACTCGATTTTTTTGTTAATTATAGAAAAAGGAGCCCTTGTGACTACATTTACTTTACCACAATCAGTGTCATTTAATAGAATTTCTAATAGGGGACTCCCTATCATCCCCGTAGCGCCAAAAACAGTTACTTCTTTTAATTTCATCGTATTTGTTTAATTATTTATGAAAATTAAATTACTACAATTTAAGCGTATTTAAATTTCTAGGTGGTTTTCATGACAGTGAAAATAGTTGGTAAAGTCAGGTCATTATTTTAAGTTTGAAGGTATTAAAGATTTATCTTGATTCATGAAAAAAATTGATGTGGTTTGTTTGTTGTCTATGACATTAATTTTTGTCAATACAGGATGCCTATATTCTCAAAGTGTTTATCCTCCTAAAATTGAAAGTGACACCAGCCTTGTTTATAAAAAAGTTAATGAATTGAATCTTAAGTTATGGATTTTTAATCCTCCACAATCTATAAAAAATGATCCCAGGCCTGCCATTGTTTTTTTCTTTGGGGGAGGCTGGAAAGGGGGGGATCCAAACCAATTTCTTGAACATTGTAAGTATTTAAGTGCTCGAGGAATGGTTGCAATATTGGCAGATTATAGGGTCTCTTCTAGAAACAATACAACTGCGGTTTATGCAGTAAAGGATGCGAAATCAGCCATCAGATGGGTGAGAAAAAATGCTGATGCTTTGGGGGTAATTCCCGATAAAATTCTAGCAAGTGGTGGTTCTGCGGGAGGGCATTTAGCTGCGGCAACTGGGACAATTCCAATGCACGATGAGGTAACTGAAGATAAAAATGTGAGCTCTAGACCCAACGCCATGATTTTATTTAATCCTGTTGTGATTTTATACCCCTTTGAAAAGATAAGCTCTTCATGGGAAAAAAAGAATTACACTTTAACAAAATTAGGTGTTGCTCCTGAATTCCTATCTCCTTATAACTTTATAGATGAAAACACCCCTCCTACAATAATTTTTCACGGGAAAGCTGACACCACTGTTGATTATAAAACAGTTTTGAAGTTTGATTCGAAAATGAAAACATATAGGAATGAATGCGTTACACACCTCTACGAAGGAGAAAAACATGGCTTTTTTAATCACAATAGAAATGCCGAGAATGGAGCTTATGATGCTAGCATGATTAAAGTTGACTCATTTCTTGTGGTGAATGGTTTTCTCGAAAAGCATAAAAATTAAAATTTTATAAGTAATCACTTACTGTTAAATTAATATCAAAAAAGCTGCATTACTCCTGTTTTAAGGCGTTTAACGATGTCATAAGTCATAATTATAAGTGCTTACTTACACCCTCGGGTCTTTTAATGTTAAATCCAGGTGTGGTGGTTTTTTTAATCATAAACCCTGGTTCTTGTTTTTTCTTTTTAAAAATTTAGGGGAGTTGCTTTACATAAAAACAAATGCCTGTTTTTAAGTCCCAATGGTTGTGAAATTTAGTTCAGGTTTAAAAAAATTAAATTGTAATTTACGAACTAATTAAAACCACAACCCGTTAATGTCTGTTAATCTATTGAAATTTTCTGCTTTATTATTATTGGCCTTGGTCTCGTGTTCGAACCCCCAAGGGGAGAACAAAGAAGTTCCGTTACCTAAATTGCCGAAAAACTATGTGGCGAACTATACAACTCAAGAAATCACTGTCGATGGGAAAGATAATGAGCAAGTATGGAAAGACAATGCTTGGACCGAACCCTTTATTGACATTGAAGGGGTGAAAATTCCGAGGTTTGAGACCCGAATGAAAATGCTATGGGATGATAAAAATCTTTATTTTTTTACGAAATTAAAAGAACCACACATTTGGGGAGATCTTAAACAGCGGGATACCGTGATTTTTTATAACAATGATTTTGAGATTTTTATTGATCCTGATGGGGACACCCACAATTATATGGAAATCGAAGTCAATGCCTTAAATACTGTTTGGGATTTGTTTTTAACCAAGCCCTATCGGAACCATCCTGTGGTTTTAAATCAGTGGGATGTCAAAGGTTTTCAATCGAATGTTAATGTCTCAGGGACAATAAACGACGCCTCGGATATCGATCAGTTTTGGACTGTAGAGATTGCGATTCCTTGGGAATCATTGCTCGAAGCCACGAATGAAAAGCAACCTCCAGAAGGTGAAACTTGGCGTTTAAATTTTTCTAGAGTTGAATGGGATTACGAATTAGTAAACAATAAATATTATCGAAAAAAAGATCCACAAGGAAAGTTTTTACCAGAGTACAATTGGGTGTGGAGTCCACAAGAAGTGATCAACATGCATGAACCTGAAAGGTGGGGTTTTGTTCATTTCAATAAAAAATCGGCGAACAAAAACATCCCACAGTTTGAATATCCCGAAGATGCACAACTTGTTTTATGGATGTATGAGCATTATAGAAAAGTTTTGCGTTCCTCTGGAGATAAAACAGACCTTAAGGTGAAGTTTCCGATTAAAGAATCCCATCAAGGAAATGATTTAATTATGGAACAAATCATAAATCCAAAAGGCTATCTGTTAAAAACTAAAAGTCAAAAAACTGGCATCACCTATTTTATCAATCAAGAGGGGAAACTAATTGTGGGAGAATTTTAAAAAGTAAACTCAGTAAATAATTTTATCACTCGGAATGGCGTCCACTTTGTAATTCCCAAACTCGAAAACACCTTTTAATTTTTGCGGTATATTCTCGGAATTATAATCCATTGAGTCTTTTTGAAATAAAAACACATCCGTCAAAGCGGGAAAAGAAAATAAAGTTGGGAGAATTTTAAAATCGAAATTGGAATTGGTCAGATTAATTTGTTTTAAGTGAAGCAACCCTGACAGTTGACCGATTCCTTTTCCAGTAATCTCGGTATTGTCTAACTTAAGCACCGTTAAATGTTGGAACTTTACAAGTGAGCTAAAAACACTATCTGTTATTTTTGTTTTACCTAAATCTAGATAAACAATGTGATCCTTTATTGGAAGTAACGAATCCAAAAATTGATCTTCAAAAAGAGACATGTTGACGCAAGAAACTTCTAAAAAAGCAGCAGTTTTAAATATTGGAGCAATATTAATTCCTAAATCTTTTAAGTTTTCTACTACCTCAGTATTCGCAGGAGGAATTTCAATTTTAGGGTAAATTCCCATAGTATTTTTTGGAAAAAAACTACTAAAAATACTTCGCTCCAAACCTAGGTCCTTGATGACTTTTTTTTCATCTGCGCCCAACTCAATCCATCGGCTAATTACTTTAATTTCTGCTTTGGTTAGCTGTGTTTTTGCCTTTGGGGGCATGTGCATTTCGTCCTC
>OJGW01000665.1_pt1 | contig 11228 bp, 9 predicted proteins | sample 1594511 | NCBI WGS metagenome assembly OJGW01 (sample SAMN05416844, study PRJEB24817) | seawater metagenome | isolation source: Sea water | place: Canada:Atlantic | collected 2013-07
AACCATGGCAGTGGCTTTAAACGTATCTGTGCGGCCTTGCGTTATTTGGCGATAAATCACCCTGATGTTGCTATTGTTTATCCGGTTCACCCGAACCCTAAAGTCCGCGGTCCTGTTGAAGAGGAGTTAGGCGATTTACCTAACGTCGATTTGATTGAACCTCAAGACTATGCCCCGTTTTTGTATTTAATGAAAAACTCACACCTCATATTGACCGACTCAGGCGGCGTGCAAGAAGAAGCGCCCTCTCTTGCTATTCCTGTTCTGGTTATGCGCGATACAACGGAACGTCAAGAGGCGGTGGATGCAGGTACGGTTAAATTGGTTGGCACCAATACGGACATGATTATTAAAGAAGCGGAAATTTTGCTTCACGATGCTGACGCTTATCGGGCGATGGCGAAAACAGAAAACCCTTATGGTGATGGGCATGCATGCAAACGTATCGAAGATGCCCTTCGTCACTCATTTGAAAGTAAAGGAATATAATTAATGAAAGAACGTGTCATTATGATGGTAGGGCTCGGTTATATCGGGTTGCCAACAGCCGCGGTTATGGCGTCAAAGGGAATGAAAGTCGTTGGCTTGGATGTTAATCAAAGCGTTTGTGACACCATCAACCGTGGTGAAATTCACATCGTAGAGCCAGGTTTGGAGTCGGTTGTAAAAAGCGTAGTTGCCTCTGGAAAGTTACGCGCCACGACAAAGCCTGAAGAAGCTGACGTTTTTGTTATCGCAGTGCCTACCCCTCATGGGGAAGATAAGGCACCCGACTTGTCTTATATCAAATCAGCCTGTGAAACCATTGCACCGGTGTTAAAAAAGGGTGACCTCGTGGTACTCGAATCGACGTCACCAGTAACAACAACGGATAAAATGTCGACATGGCTTAAAACTGCAAGAACAGACCTATCTTTCCCTGTAGAGGGCGATGAGGAGCTCGACATTGATGTTAACGTCGCTTATTGCCCAGAGCGCGTATTACCCGGCAAAGTTATTGAAGAGCTCGTTAATAATGATCGTTCGATTGGTGGTATGACGCTTGGTTGCGCAAAGGCTGCACAACAATTCTATCGCTCTTTTGTTAAGGGGGAATGTGTTATTACTACGGCTCGTACGGCTGAGATGGTGAAATTAGTAGAGAACGCAAGCAGAGATGTTAGTATTGCCTTTGCCAATGAGCTATCACTGCTTAGCGAGCACTTTGATATTAATGTACGAGAAGTGATTTCTTTGGCCAATCGTCATCCTCGCGTCAACATCTTGCAGCCCGGTGCTGGTGTAGGCGGTCACTGCATAGCTGTCGACCCTTGGTTTATCGTTCATTCAGCCCCTCATCTATCCCGTTTGATCAAAACCGCGAGAGAAGTTAATGATGCGAAACCGGCGTGGGTTGTGGAGCAATTAGAGAAGCAGATTTCGAGCTTCCTTATATCTAATACTGAACGCAACATGAAATCACTTAGAGTCGCGTTTTTCGGCCTTTCTTTCAAACCTAATATCGATGACCTTCGGGAAAGCCCAGCTATTGAAGTGGTGAATCAATTTTTATCTAACTACCCAGATATCAACGTTGAAGTGGTTGAGCCTAACGTCAATGACTTGGATAAAGCGGGTTTGGTGAAATCAGACGAGGGGGATTTGTATAAACTCGTCAGCTTAAATAAAGCACTTAGTGCGGATGTCGGGGTGGTGTTGGTTGCCCATGATGAGTTCAAAAATGTCCCTGAACTTAACTCGGGGAAATTCCTGAACGTTGTGTGGTAACACCAATGATTTAAAGCAAAAAAATCGAACCACGCTCTCGCTCTGGTTCGATTTTTTTTATCGTCGCTAATAAATTTTAACCTTTCCAATCAAGCAACACTTTCGCTTTCTTCGAGACAATATTTTTTTGAGTTTCCATCCCAAGATTGAATATTTCAATACCTTTGTTGTTGCTGATGAAGTCGAGCGCGGAAACATAGCCTTGAGCTGCCTTTTCATAAGGAAGCGAATGATCATGCCTTATAATTGCCGCTCTCCACTCAGGTTGGTTTAAGGCGCGAAACTCAATGTCTTTTTCAGATTCACTCTTGAAGTTCCCATAAGTGGTGATGGATTGGCGTGGTGAGAGTTCATTAACGACCTCAAAGCTTTGACCGTAAACGCAGACACTAGAACGAAGCACAAGATTGAAGATGCGATGCTCTTCCATCTCGTCGAGGAGATAACGTGTTGAGATGACATTAGACTCAAAAGCGGTTAAAATGGAATGCTTATTCCCTTTATACTCGGACATGCCCGCGCAATGGATAACCGCATCAAAACGTCCTCTCCCAACAACCTCAAGTCCCTTTTGGCGTAACGCTGGAATATCTATACGTTGTTGAAACATGCCGCCATCCTGAGCTTTAAAGAAAGCGTCTTTGAGTTGCTCCTTACTGGCCATTTCAACAGAGAAGAATGCAATATCGTCATTGCAATCTTTTTGCAGGTCGGTGATGCCTTGTCGGCCACTCGTGCTGAGGTTATCAAACACAGTTACTTGATGACCTGCTTGATAAAGTTGTTTTACGATGTTTTTACCTAAGCGTCCACATCCGCCCGTGACGAGATAATGCATGTATATCCTTATACAATTCTATTCCATTAGAAGTGCTATTCTATCACAAAAAAATCAAATATTCTTTGTCTTGTTGGTTTTCGGCTTTTTTGTTATTATCGTCGCAGAAATAAAGGATTTTTCACCACAAGGAATATGGATGTCTGCAATTGTTGTTACCGGCTCGGCCGGTTTTATTGGTTTTCATGTATCACAAGCGTTATTGCGTCAAGGATATAAGGTCGTTGGTATCGATAACCTTAACGACTACTATTCAACGACCCTTAAGCAGGATAGATTGGACACTTTGCGAAAGGGTAAACCGGGAGAGTCTGAGTTTTTCTTTTATCAGAATGATATCACGGACAAGTCATCGTTAGACGCAATTTTCGAGCGTCACAAGCCATCATGTGTCATTAATCTTGCCGCGCAAGCAGGTGTTAGATACTCAATAGAGGCTCCTCAAGCTTACATCGATACGAACGTGACTGGTTTTCAAAACATTTTAGACGCATGCCGCAACAATTCGGTAGAGCATCTCCTTTATGCATCTTCAAGCTCAGTCTATGGAAACGCAAAAGAAATGCCTTTTTCTAGCGCCCAGCCAGTAGATCATCCAGTTTCAATGTATGCCGCCACGAAGCGTATGAATGAACTTATGGCGCATGTGTACAGCGATATGTATGGCATGAAAACGACAGGGCTAAGGTTTTTCACCGTGTACGGACCATGGGGGCGTCCTGACATGGCCCCAATGAAATTTGCAAAAGCTATAATGGCTGGGGAACCTATTGACGTTTACAATAACGGAGACCATTGGCGAGACTTTACGTACATTGATGATATAGTGGCGGGTATATGTGGGTTGATAAACTCACCAACAAGCGCGAGTGATAAAAAGAGCCCAGATAGAGCAGCTTCTAATTTTGGAATTTATAACATTGGTGCAAAAAAGCCGATTAATCTATTGGCCTTTATTGAAACCCTTGAAGACAAATTGGAAAAGAAAGCTGTCATGAATATGAAACCAATGCAGCCTGGGGATGTTCATACCACATATGCAGACGTAGAGCCGTTGTCATCACTTACCGGGTATACGCCCAAGGTTGATTTGACTGAAGGTATTGGGCAATTCATTTCGTGGTATCGCTCATATTACAATGAGAACTAGCATGGACATTTTCTTTTTTTTGAAAAAAGTTGTCGCTCGATTTTGTGATCCGCTCACGGGAATCATGTTTTTTGGTTTGTTGATTTTTCTTTTACTGTCGATTAAGCCTGGTTGGGCTGAGCATCGCACCACAGTCTGTGCGATATTTTTTGCCACACTTTGGGTTTTGTCAACGCCGGTTGTTAGCCATTTACTTTTGGTGCCGCTAGAAAGGCATGATGTCTTCGCTGCCTACGACCACGAAAAAGACAGCGCCGATGTCATTGTTGTACTTGGGTGTGGACATACGGAGACGGAATCTCTCCCTTTATCTAGTCGTTATCAATCCTGTTCTATGCGTCGTGTCGTGCATGCACTCATGCTAAAAGAAGAGACTGGGTTGCCTGTCGCCTTCTCAGGAGGCGTCATGCCAGACAAGAGAGTGTCAGAGGGGGAATATAACATGAAACTTGCCTTGGCGCTTGGTGTGGCTCCTGATGCCTTATCAACGTGCGCTGATGGTTCTGTTGACACGGCGAGTGAAGCAAAACTATTATCTGATGAAATGAAAGGTAAAAAATTAGTCCTTGTTACCTCGGCTGCTCACATGAGACGTTCCTATGACTATTTTCAAAAAGAAGGGTTGACGATATTTGCTTCGCCAACAGATCATCTTTTGCATTTTGAAGCGCTGAATTATTGGAACGTTAATTTGTACATCCCTGATAGAAAGAGCTTAGCGAAGACTTATGTTGCTTTTTATGAATATGCCGGATTGTTGTCTCAGCGTTTTTTTGGTGAGTAGCTCTTAGAACTGATTAAGTAGCGAGGAAAAAGCCACTGATTGCAGTGGCTTTTTTTGTTTATTTAAAGGCCATTTCTTTTAACATTTCTATACATTTATCCGCATTGATACGCTGTGCATTTATATAATGCAAGTGATAGGTTTTGCCTGCTTTTAGTGATAATGATTTAGGCGGGTTTAACTGCAAGCTTTTGCCCATGGGATCATTAGCAATCGCAATTAATGAAGCATTATCGGACTCGGCCAGAGCTTTCTCAATATCTCCAAAAGTCGCATCGACAGGTAGTGAGATAGCAGTGGAATACATGTTCTGCCCCACGCGACCATCAAGCATTTCATTGAAAACGCGACTGGTTCCGCAATCCTGCATGGCGCGAACGGCCAACTCTTCGCTGTAATCGACAATAACTTCAACGTTATTATAGGCAGCAGAAATATCATCAGCTAAGGTAGTATTACTGATACATGTCGTAATATGGGTGTGAGGAGCCATACGCGAATAGCGTGCTGAGTGAACGTAGTTAGTATAATCATCCCCACCATCAACAATAATTTTGTGAGCATTCTTCAACCCACACCGTTTGACTTGAGTTTCATTTATCATGTCTTCAAGTTTGCAAAAGATAATTTCGGATCTATTTAGGAAGGGGTTATCGATAGCCTCATCGCATACCACGACAATATCTCTGGGCTCTCGGCTTTTATCACTCAAGATGAGAGAGATGATTTCATCGGTACGAATGGGTTTGTAACCCATAATTAAAATGTGATTTTCTTTATGTTCTAAATTAAGCATACCTTTTTGCACCATGTTAAAACTATGAAGTGCGGATTTACCGAACTTTGTTAGTATCATTGAAAATAAAAGCAGTGACGTTGGGATCATAAAGCAAACAAATATCTTGCCAGCCTGGGTTGCCGGAGAAAGGTCTCCATATCCAACAGTAGAGCTGCTCACAACCCAAAAGTAGATAAACGTCACGACGTCTTCGACTAAATGGGTTTCATTTGCAAGCGATAAGAGGGCGTATGACACCGTCATGTGCAGGGCAACCAAAATCATGATGACATGATAAGGTATGTTGGCGACGTGCACGATTAAGCGCCTTAAACTGCGCAGAGCAAACATAATATTCCTCTTTTTGTTTTATTATGTTGCTCTATATTATCATTGTAATTGCCTTCAATCAACAGTAAAAAAGACACCTGCAATAATTGCTATATTTCAATTATTCGATCAGATGTATCTATAGCCTTCTTTCTGTGGGCAACTGAGATTACCGTCATTTTCATCTTGTTGATGTAATTTAGAATAGATGCTTCATTTTCTTCATCTAAATTTGCGGTCCCTTCATCTAGGATGAGTATTTTGGGTTGCCGATATAATGCACGAGCAATAAGAATACGTTGACGCTGCCCACCAGAGAATGTGCTTCCATTTTCGCCGCAAGCTGTATCTAATCCCATGGGGAGCTCTCTGATTGTCTCAAGCATATTTACTGCTTCTAAGCAGTGAATAGCTCTGTCTGTGTCGGGGCGTGATTCGAAGAAGGTCACATTCTCAAGCAGTGTGCCAGAGAACACCATGTCGTTTTGCATAACAGCGGCGAACTGTTCTCTATAGCGATGACGGCTCAACTCAGTGATATTTTGTCCATAATAAAGAATGTCACCATTATTCGGTTTGATAAACCCTAGAATGAGATCAATAAGCGTTGATTTGCCGGCTCCTGATGAACCAATAATAGCGACTTTTTCACCTTCTTGAATATCAAACGAAACATCATTGATAATGGTTTTTCGACTATCGTAACCAAAATTGATGTTTTTTAGTGATAAGGCGGGATGATTATTGTCTTCCGTCATTTCTTTTGGGGTTGAAGGATCGGATTCCGCATCAACAAAAACAATGTCTTCAAGTTTTTGAAGATGCACTTTCATCGTGGCCAACTTCACCACGTGGTCAATACATTCTTGCGCTTTGCTGCTTAGTAAGTATTTATATGATAAAGCGAGAAAGAACGTGCCTATTGATATGGTCCCCTCCATGATGAAATAAACACCCACCGCAGAAAATATGATGTTTTCTGCCTGGTAAATCAGCGTTCCCATAGCAGACATTCTGTTCTCTATTCTCGCAGCTAAGGCATTTTGATGGATGACATTCGCATATTTAGCGCGCCATAAACTCAATCGCTGGTTTTCTCGGTTGAATGATTTAACCGTACCAATCCCTTTTATTGATTCGATAAAAGAAGTGTACTCATAGCCATGAGCGACAATGCTTTCGCTGTTAGCAGCATTAAGTTTATCTTGGTATAAATACCTAATTATGCCGTAAATCAAGCTGGACACCAATATGATGGCGGATAAAACGGGACTGACGTTAAACATAACAACTAAAGCGACGGCGAGTAAAATGCCATCGACGAGGAAAGACACGACCCCTTGGGATAATATGTCCTTAATATAATTTACTGAATCAAACCGAGTGGCGGTATCTCCAATGTGCCTTGATTGAAAATATCGCATGGGTAGTTTTAGTAAATGCCCAAAGATATTGGTGCCTATTTGCTCTGATATTTGACTCCCAAGCTTAACAATCAGATTGTCCCTCACCCACTGAGATAGCGAAGCGAATAACACCATTAACAAGAAGCCGGAGGCGATTGGAATAATGTTGTCATAGGCTTCTGACGGCAAGATGTCATCAAGCATTATTTTTGAAAATAAGGGGAGCGTAAGAAATGTTGCTTGGTATAGCAAAGTGATAAGCACAGCTTTGGCAATAGGCCCCACGGTTGCTTTTCTGTTTTTCCATAAATCAAATATTGAGAGGGTTTCACCAAAGCGTTTCTTGGAGATTGATTCAAGAGGAGTTAACTCGATCCCATATCCCGTGATGTGATCTGCTGCTTCACGGTGTGACATTGTTGTTTTGCCAGATGCAGGATCAACAATATGAATATGCTTTTTTGTGACCTTTTCGACGACGACGAAGTGAGTGAAGTCCCAATGCAAGATGGCCGGCGTTTGCAAGCAATCAATCTCTTCCATTTCCATGAAAACAATGCGAGAAGTGAAATCCAATTCGCCGGAGAACTCAACGAGCTCTTCCATAGTGCTACCATGCAAGGAAGGATTAAAGTGGTGGCGAATGCCATTTATGGTGCACTCATGTCCATGGTAATTGGCAATCATGGTCAAGCAAGCTAGACCACATTCGCTCATTTCGCCTTGCAATATCGGTTTGATTTTTTTCTTTATCACGGCTATCCCTTGCCATTTATCGTCCTATATAGCTAAAGAGATAATGCAAAAAAGATGCCTCTTTGATTTCGATAATGAGTGTCAAAGAAAAAATTAATAAACCAAAGAATAGGTAGGCAAAGTGATCTTTCTTTGCACGTCGTATATGGTAGGTTATTCCGTGTCGACGTTCGTAAAACGAGACAGCTTGGGGTAAAAAATCGAGTTGGTCTTCTGAGTCATCCATGATTCGTCGCCTTCAACATATTTCAGAAACAAAAAAAGGGCTAAAAAGCCCTTTCTTGCGTCAAGACAACAGTCTTATACAGGGATTCGAGGACGAATCTTACCGCCAGACAATTGCTTTGCGTTTGGTTTTGCAGTTTTAAGCTTTTTCATAACAAATCTCCATATTGGGTTTTGTGTTTCGCCAGTTTCTCTGGACAACTTAAATTTAGCAACGGATGACAATTACAAAAGAATTATTTTTTATAACGCAAACAAAATAGATGTTGTTGAAATAAAAATCATGAAAAGTCCTTAAAAATAACGCTTTTTCTTTTGCTTGTTTATACGTATGTGTTGTCATACCTAAGTATAAAAGGTTAAAAATTAATCAACTCTATAAAGTTCAAGATATGTGTTTACCATTTTTTCCATGCTGTATTTGTCACGAACCAATTCATATCCGCGACCAGCAAGCTTTTCTCGCTCTATTGCTGACATGTTTAGTAATGTACCTATGCCATCAGCTAGTGCTGATTCAGAGTGTCCGGCTACCAATATAGCTTCTTGATGTGATATGAAATCGGTCACCCCGCCAACCATGGGGCATATCACGGGGCGATTAGCAGCCATCGCCTCTAACACAGTCATTGGCATTGCTTCGTAATCCGAAGATAAGATAAAACCATCGGCCGCTTTTAAGTGTGGAGACACATCCATGCAAAGCCCGCTAAATGAGATGTTTTCCTCTAACCCCAGCTCTTTAACAAGCGATTTTAATTTAGTGTCGTCAGGCCCATTACCTACGACGTTACAATGAATTTGGCATTCTGGATATTCTTTTTTTGCTATAGAAATAGCATTAAAAAGACGTTCGTGATTTTTAACGGGGGCGAGTCGCCCAATGATAACAAGCTTTAATTCATTTGAGAGGTTAGCGCTTAAATCAGGCTTCGACGGCACGCTCACACCATTAAAAACAAAAGTGACTTTGTCTTTGTTGACGCCAACAGTTTCCGTTATCCACTTTTTTAAATCATCAGAGACGACAACGTATTCATGGATAAGGTGACTTACCCACTTTCGCAATAAGTTATGTTTTTTATTGGCCCCCTTGGGGTCATCTCCCCCTAAACCATGATCTGCATGTATTTGTCTTTTGACGCCGCATAATCTCGCGGCAGTATGATACTCGATAGTACCAAAGTTATAGGTATGGAATATAGTGACGTTGTGTTTTCGTAGTGTTTTTATGAGCCGCCAATAAACAGCAGGATCGGTGCCAGGCTTTTTATTGAGGCTGACGACTTCTACATTTTTAGGCAATGTGCTGGCCATTTCCAAATCGTCGGTTAGTGATATTACAACATGTTTAACATGTGGAATGTGTTGACTATTTGAAATCAGATTTACAATGACTTTTTCAAGACCCCCGCAGCCAAAACTTTGGGTTAGATGGGCAATGCATTCCGTTGCCATAATTTTTTTCCTGTGAAGTTGAACGGTAATTTTTGTATTGTTTAATTGGGCGAAAAAATACGCCACATAAATGTGAAGAACAGAATAACATATTTTTTAAAAAAGGCGTAGTGCTCCCTTTATTGCGCGGAAATATGCTGCGTGTTATTATGCAAATACAAAGGAATATTGGAATAATAATGGAATATTACACCGAAACCCGTCGCCACGACAGCGTACCATCATTGCATAATGACATCTTTAACAAGGAAAGAGATTGGGAAACTCTTTACTCTCGTTCCCCATGTCAAAGGCATAGATATTTCACATCTCCTTCTTTTTTAAAATCATGGATTATTAATTGGCCAAGTCACGTTGTGACATATTCATCCCGTTTATTTAAAGGTGACAAGTGTGTTGGAATTGCTTTCTTTGGATGCACAAGAGAAACCATAGGAAAGATTTTAAAACCTAAGACTTTGCATCTAATGCGAACCGGTCTAAGTGATGTTGATCAGGTGTGGCCCGAGTTTATAGAACCGGTTTCTGATTTGTCATCAGAAGAGTTGTCTCTGGTTTGGCCTCATTGGGTAGCAAGCGTCATGCGAGACACGGGGGCGAGTCAAATGATTCAGCATGTCACGCCATTATCTTCAATGCTACCCCATAGCAAAAGCACCGAAAAGCGTGTTGCACTTCGTGTTGAGAACCAAGAGGGAGGCCCATACAGGGATCTGTCCATCCCACTTGAATTTAAAAGCTCTACACGGCGTAAACTTTCACAAACCAACAGGTATTTTAAAGAAGAGCCCTTGCATTTAAAAGAAATGATAGCTCCTGATGATGTTAAAAACTTATTATCTTTGATGTCTAAGTGGCATCGACAAAAATGGGATCGAACGGATACGCCAAGTGGATTTAACAACCCTTATTTCAAAGCAACGTTACACCAAATGGCTCTCGGATCATCAACCCCTTCTTTTGCCTTAATGTCGGGCCAAAAAATTGTAGGGGGGACGATTTTAGTTGAGGACGACGCCTGGGTTGGATTCTATCTTTCAGGATACCAGTCATTTGAGAGCAATCATGTTCACTTAGGTATCGCGATGCACGCAAAGCTCATGCAGCACTTTCAAGATCGCGGTAAGCGCGTTTATGACTTTATGGCTGGGGAAGATAGCTATAAAGGCGCTTTATCCACCCATCATAACACCTATGCAAGAGGGCGATGGGTTAAGCAACGCAGTATAATAGGCTTGGCTTATCGTATTTTGGGTGACAAACAAGATTGTTTATATTAAAAATAAATGCTAATATAATAAAACATAAACACAAAGGTTTAATTATGAAAAAGTTTACATCAGTCATTGCATTAACGCTATCACTCTCTGTTTTATCAGGATGCTCAGAAGCATCAATGTCGTGGAAAGAAAAGGCGGCAAAGGCGAAAGCTATTGCTGCCGAGCTTTTGCGAGAACGCCAAACAGGGGAGAGTGTTGATAAATCGCTTTTTTCAAATAAGGAGGATGCCCTCCCTTATGAAGAAGGCGAGCATAAACCTACTGTACTTGGACGTGAAGGGGATCAGTTGATCATCGATTATGGACGGTTTATTGTGCATTACAATTGTCGTCGTCGTGGCTATGATTATTCCAATTTTAAAGCCATGGCAGATAATGGTGAGTTACCTCGTTACGAGCCATTCCACCACTGTCTCTTATACACATCTCCGAGCCCACGAGACCTCTCTACATCTC
>OJGW01000670.1_pt1 | contig 11191 bp, 13 predicted proteins | sample 1594511 | NCBI WGS metagenome assembly OJGW01 (sample SAMN05416844, study PRJEB24817) | seawater metagenome | isolation source: Sea water | place: Canada:Atlantic | collected 2013-07
TATAAGAGACAGATCCTGCTCCGCCAGGCGAAAGCGCGCCAGGCTCTGGGCACTGACAAAATTCTGCGCCACCAGTTGTTCCTGACGCGAGAGTTCACTGACGGCCGTCTCCCGTGCCGCCCTGGCTGCAGCCAGTTCCGCCTCGGCAATGCGCAGCGCCTGGTCGAAATCCCGCGGGTCGAGGCGAAACAAAACCTGGCCAGGCGTCACCTTCTCCCCCGCATTGGCCCGGCGCTGCAGGATGCGCCCGCCAACCTGGAAGGCGAGTGGCGTTTCAAACCGCGCCCGCACGGTGCCGGAAAGCTGCAGGCGCTGATCCGAGGTCGCCCTCAGGGGCACCGTCAAAACCCAGTGGGCCGCGGGCGCCTGGGCCTGATTACCGGTATCCTCGCCACAGGCAGCCAGGGTAAACGCCGCCAGAATGGCGACCAGCCTTGCTCGCAACATGAAAGGTGATCCATCCGCCAATTTAGTGTACGGTATCGTACAGTAATTAAGAGGTACGCACCAGTGTCAAGCAAGCAGGCCAAAGCCGCACCGTCCTCTACCGCGAGCAACGCCCGGCCCGGGCGACCGCCCGACCCGGCCAAGCAACGCGCCATTCTCGACGCCGCGCGGTCACTGCTGTTCCAGGGGGGCCCGGGTGAGCTCTCCATGGAGGCCGTAGCGCGCCGGGCGGGTGTCTCGAAGGTGACGATCTACGCCCGCTATGCCAATCGCGAAGCCCTGCTCGACGCCGTAATTGGCGACCAGGCCAACAGCCTGATGGACAGCCTCAATCTGCAACCGGAAGACGCCTCCAGTGCCCGCAAGGCGCTGTGCAGCTTCGGCCAACAGCTGCTGAGCTTCGTCCTCGGTGAGGAGCACCAGGGCTTCCTGCGCCTGGTACTGGCCAGCCCCGCTTCTTCCCAGGCGATCCTGGCGCGTATCTACCGCTCGGGACCGGAAGCCACTCACGCGCAGCTGGAACACTGGATGACCCGGGCCGATGCCGCCGGCCTGCTGCGCATACCGGACCCGCCACAAAGCACGGAGCTGTTGATTGGCATGCTGCTGGGACTGGAGTTGATCCGGCTACTCTACGGCCAGCCGGCAAAATTCACGGGCGAGTCCCTGGAAACGCATGTCGAGCAGGTGGTGGACCGCTTCCTCAGCCTGCACGGGACCTGATGGCTCCGGCGCCATGCCTGCGCGCCACAACGCCTGCCCTGGTCTATCCTGTAGCGGCAAGCCCACAAGCAGGAGATGATGCGGTGAACCAACCAGAAACCGTCCTGTGGTTCGACACCCTTGACCTCTCGTGCCTGCCGCAAGTCGGTGGCAAGAACGCCAGCCTGGGGGAAATGTACCAGCGCCTGAGCGAGGAAGGGATCCGGGTCCCCTTCGGTTTTGCCACCACGGCGCAGGCCTTCCGCGACTACCTGGCGGACAACCGGCTGGAGGCCCCCATCCGCGAGGCTGTGGCTGCCATGCGTCGAGGCAGCCAATCGCTCGAAGCCACCGGCGGAGCCATCCGCGAGCTGATCCGCAGGGGGAATTTTTCCAACCGCCAGCGCACCCTGATCACGGGCGCCTACCGCGAACTCTGTGAGCGCCTGCAGACCCCCTCCCTGGCTGTCGCCGTGCGCAGCTCCGCCACCGCGGAAGACCTGCCCGAGGCTTCCTTTGCCGGACAACAGGAGAGCTTCCTCAATGTCCGCGGCGAGGAGGCCCTTCTGCAGGCCTGCCGCGAATGCTACGCCTCCCTCTACACCGATCGCGCCATTGCCTACCGGGAAGAGCGAGGCTTCGAACACGAACAGGTCGCCCTGTCCGTCGGTGTCCAGCAGATGGTGGAATCCGCCGCGGCGGGCGTGATGTTCACCCTGGATACCGAGAGCGGCTTTCCCGACGTGGTGCTCATCAGTGCTGCCTGGGGCTTGGGGGAAACCGTCGTGAAGGGTTCGGTCAATCCCGACCGCTACATGGCCTACAAGCCCTTCCTCGAGGAGCGCGCACTGAGCCCCGTGATTGAAGCGAGCGTGGGCAGCAAGCTGGTGAAAATGCGCTATGCGCTACCGGAGGATAGCCAGCCCTCGGATGCCGACGATGATCAGGGGCCCACTGTCACCGTCCCTACCAGCACGGCAGAACAACGCAGCCGGGTGCTGGATGACGTAGCGGTCCTGCACCTGGCCCGCTGGGGAGCCAGAATCGAGGCGCACTACGGGCGGCCCATGGATATCGAGTGGGCCCGGGACAGCGACGGGCAGCTGTTCATTGTTCAGGCCCGGCCGGAAACCATAGAATCGCAGAAGGACCGCAGCGTCCTGGTGAGCTATCACCTGAAGGAAAAAGGTCGGGTGCTGCTTGAGGGGGCAGCCGTGGGCAGTGCCATCGCCGGCGGGCCGGTCTGCGTGGTGGACCGGCCGGGCGATGTCGATGCCTTTCCCGAGGGTGCCATCCTGGTCACCGAGCGCACCGACCCGGACTGGGTACCCATCATGCGCTATGCTTGGTATGTATTCAAACAAAAGAATCAACCTCGCAATCTTCGCATGTTCTGTCGTGGTATTCGTGCTCTCGTTTTGGCTGGTGCGCAGCCAGGTCACTGTGTCAGGATCTAGCTACATGCGAGCAATGATTCCGCACCACTCCATCGCAGTTATGACTTCGGAGCGTGCGCAGATTCGCGACCCCCGCGTGCGTAAGCTTGCCGACGAAATTATTGGAGCCCAGCGGCGCGAGATCGCCGAAATGCGCTACCTGATCGCTGATGTCTCGGCCGGTAATGTTGTTGAAAGGATATACGAAGATCCTCCTGCTAAAGTGGGAACGGTGGGCGATGCATTAAGCAACACGTTGATCTCCACGCTCGACCCGTCTCCCATGCTCCGGTCCGAAGCCAATCAAATTCTTGAGACAGGACCACGCTGCACTTTTAATCGCAGTCCGGAAACTGATCCGATCCTGTGGGCGGCACAGGGAGGCAACGCCGGTGCCATGAAACTGAACGGTGTGCTCTTGTCGCTGGAAGCGAGTGGTGAAACCGATTCAGGCGGATTTGCATTTAAGGGGTCCTAGGGATTTTGCCTCCAAATACTGCAAAAGCCTCTGAAGCCCCCGTATTTACTGGCCTGTAGGGAGGCATTAGCTTTCACTTTGCGGCCGATAGCCCTCAATCGGTGCCATTAACTCATCCAGTTTCGGTAGTTCTCCCGTCGGCGCGAAGGTGTACGTACCCCGGAAGTTGATATTCTCCGATGCGACAGGTGATACGCACTTTTCGGTTTCCATGTAATTTTCGCTCCCCTGCTCCTCTTGCATGGATTTAAACGTCGCATTGAGCAAGATGGGTTTGCATTTGAAGTAGCCCAACAATGCGATGGCGATACAGCGGTACTTGCGCTGCCTTATTCTGGCCAGCACAGCACGCTCTTTATCATTCAGTGTGAAATATAACCGCTGATACGAGTCGTTAAAGGAGGGGACGCCGTATAAATCCTCGATCTCAGCGGCAGTGAGAATCGATAGTCGCTTGTTTCTGCTCATTCTTTGACCCAAAGGCCGAAGAAGATACTGAAACTTGAGCTAAATTAAAATTAATAGTGGCTTGGAGGCCAGTAAATACGGGGGCTTCAGAGGTTTTTGCAGTATTTGGGGGCAAAATCCCTAGGACCCCTACATCATCCCTATGGGTGCAACTGAGTCCTACTATGATGGTAAGCGGTCTATAAACCCCACCTAAAATTGCTGCCGGGACTTCGCTACGCTCCAGACTTTTCAGATCTGGAGTATCCAATGAGCACCGAGTCAAATCCTACCAAAGCCCAGCTCTGGCAAGCACATTTTGCTGCTTGGAAGAGCAGTGGCTTATCGCAGGCTGAGTATTGCAAACAACATGACCTCAAGCTGTCGAACTTTACTTACTGGCGCAGCCGCGTTAACAAACCCCAGCGCAAGTTCATGCCGATTTCCGCTCCGACTGGAACGGATCGCCTCATCATGAGTTTACCCTGCGGTATTCGCCTTGAGCTTACTGCGCAAACATTGCCCGCCGTATTGCCCGCCGTGCTTCGCGCAATACAGGACGCCAGCTAATGCTGCGTCCTCAACCGGGCATCCAAGCCTATTTGTACCTGGAGCCCGTGGATATGCGCAAGTCCATTGATGGGCTGGCCATACTCGTTGAGAGCGAGCTGGCGCTGTCGCCGATGATGGAAGCGCTGTTTGTCTTCTGCAATCGCGGTCGGGATAAAATCAAAATCCTGTACTGGGAGCGCAATGGCTTTGTGCTCTGGTACAAGCGTCTTGAGAAGCAGCGATTCCGCTGGCCTCGTCAGTCCGATTTTAACTATGAGCAGCGCGATGGCCGCGATCTGAATTACCTGCTCGACGGCTTTGATATCTGGCAACAACGACCGCATCAAACCCTGCATTTTGACTCGGTCTCCTGAGTCGTCTCCGGTATAATATGGCGCCATGATGGCGCCCCTCACACAGTCCCTGCCAGACGATATCGATGCCCTGAAGGCCCTGCTTCTGAAGAAGGAGCAGCGTATTGATTTGCTTGAAGAGCAGATTCGTTTACTCAAGCAAAAGCGCTTTGGCACCAGCAGTGAGAAGAGCGATCAACAGGTAGAGTTGTTTGATGAAGCGGAGCTGGGCGACGCCGAAGCGCAGCTTCTGGCGCAGGAAGAGAACAAACCGGTAGCGACTGAGCCAACCGCAGCGTCGGCCCCAAAAACCAAGCGCGGTCGCAAGCCGCTTCCAGCCGAGCTTCCCCGCGTTCGCATTGAGCACGACCTGCCTGACGCGGACAAAGTCTGTACCTGCGGTTGTATGCGCGAATGTATTGGTGAAGAAATCAGCGAACAATTGGACATCATTCCGGCCAGAGTGCAGGTGCTGGTTAACGTCCGTAAAAAGTATGCGTGCAGACAGTGTGAGGGTAGCGTCAGCACGGCATCACTTCCACCGCAGCCCATTCCCAAGAGCAACGCCAGTCCAGGCTTGCTCGCCCACATCGCGGTTGCCAAATACCAGGATGCGTTGCCACTGTACCGGCAGGAAGCGATTCTGGGTCGCAGCGATATCGATCTACCGCGCAACACCCTGGCGCTGTGGATGGTCAAGGCAGGCCAGCTGATACAACCCTTGGTCAATCTCTTGCAGGATCGGTTGCTGAGTTATCCAGTACTGCAGTGCGATGAAACCACGGTGCAAGTGCTCAAGGAGCCCGGCAAAGACCCTGAGAGCACCTCCTATATGTGGGTGCGGGTCGGTGGGCCGCCCACGCAAACCATTAAACTTTACCATTACGCCGACAGTCGCCGGGGCGAGGTGGCCCAGCAGTTGCTAATGGGCTATCAGGGCTATGTGCAGACCGATGACTACGCGGGCTACAACGGTGCCTGTGCCCAGGCGGGTATCACCCAGCTGGGGTGCTGGGCCCATGCCCGGCGCAAGTTTGTTGAGGCGCAAAAGGCCGCAGGCAAGCAGAAGAAAGCCGGGAAGGCCGATGTGGCGGTGAGTATGATCGCCAAGCTCTATGCGATAGAAAAGCGAGCGGAATCCATGGCCCCGGAGGCGCTCCATGCCCTGCGCCAACAAGAGAGCCTTCCTCAACTCCAGGCCATCCGCGCCTGGCTGGATAAAACCCTGCACAGCACGCTACCCAAGGGCTTGCTGGGTAAAGCCCTGGGTTATCTCGACAAGAACTGGGACAGGCTGACGATCTATACCGAGGACGGCCGACTGAACATCGACAACAACCGGGCAGAGAACGCAATCCGGCCCTTCGTGGTGGGGCGGAAGAACTGGCTGTTCAGTGCCAGCGTCGCCGGCGCGACCGCCAGTGCAAACCTGTACGGCCTGATTGAAACGGCCAAAGCCAATGGGCTGGAGCCCTATGCGTACCTGAGGCGGGTCTTTACAGAATTACCCAATGCACAGCGTCTGGATGATATCGAAGCATTACTGCCCTGGCAGCTGCCGGAAAAACACACCAACCCCCTGAAGGCGGCATCATGAAACGCGTGATGAATATCAATATTGATCATCTTGATGCCGACGAACTGATGGCGCTGAACCAGCGCATTATTGAACGGCTGAAGATGCTGGAATCGCTGCATGCACACAAATCAATGATGCAGTTCCACCCTGGCGCGAGAGTCAGCTTCGATTCTCCGCAGGGCGAACGTGTCATCGCTACCGTGATGAAATTCAATCGCAAAACTGTCACCGTTGTAACGGACAGTGGGCAGCGCTGGAATGTGTCACCACATCTGCTCTCGGCGATAAAAGATGCGGGGCAGTCGCCTGTTATCGACGGGAGATTAGAAAACGACTGAGCGCAAGAGCGGGGTTTGTTGAGCGCTTACCTATGATGAGCTTGACAGCCTGGTTAAAGAGGCGGGGATTCCTGCTCACATTTGGGACGCAAATGAAGACACGGCCATGACACTACCTCCTATCAACAACCCCGCAGTGAATGCCGCAACTGCCCCCCAGACTCCGGCTGATCCAGATACTGGGCCTGATCACTTTGACGATTCCGATTACATTCCAGATCACAACGATGCGCCATTTAACCTTTATGCGGACGAGGAAGAAAATCTATAAAACCTGCAGGAAGAGCACTTGCTGGTTATGGAGACCGTGGTATCTCTATATAAGACACCTTTAATCTATGGAATTATGACTATGCTCTTTCAATTTGAAAATGGACTCGAAATTCAAAAAACGCGTATCGGTGCTGAAGTTCTCCGTTCAGGCTTTTATATCGACCACACCGGCGACGAAACTCCTACCACCTCACAACACTCTACTGTGGGCTTTCACCGCATAGGGCTGCCTGAGATCGTCGTGAGAGGCGTCTCACTCGACTGCGCTCAACAAGTCCTCTCTGGGCTCTACCTGGCTGCCCAAATCGGGTTGGCTGAGCTAACCAAAGGAAACCATCTCGAAGAACTCTTCGACCGCGAAGTGCACTTCACCAGTGTTTCTCCTGCCGTCAAAAAATCCGACTTCCTCGCGGCTCGCCTCTACCACGGCAACTGGGACTTTGACGTGCTTGAAATGTGTCTCGGAAAGACTACGAAGATTCAGCTCGCATCCTAAGAATTATGCATCGATGTCTGCTGCACCTCAGCGGGCCAGCCCCTTCTCTGGTCAGCAGCTTCGTCCAGGACGACCAAAGGCTACTATGGCCGTAAAGCCAGAACGGCATTAACATCCTGAGTAAGCCTTAGCCAACCTGCAGTAACCGAACAGCGCAGTTCAACTAACTCTGTGAGCTTTTTGTAATCATCCGACAGATTTCTCGCAAAGATCGGTTCGTGGTGAGCGATTCGATTTCTGAGCTTTCTGATTTGCTCCAGATCATTATAGATCAATGTTCTTACCGCACGGGTTCCCAGTGCTGGATCTGCGTTAGGAAATGAGGAGTAGATATACGGATTCCATAGACGAGAATCGTGTCTACTCGTAAACATTTTCTGCCAGAATACGAACTTCAGCTCGGGTATTACCTTCCCCGTAGTGGCATGGCTGCGAGTTACAGAACGTATATCTCGGCGAGGGCTATATCCCACGGGTGGATCTGGGAGACTCCGGGAAAATGCGGTCGAGAAAGGCCAACGTGGGCCATACAGCCGTGTCAGACTGTCACTCACTGCGTTTCGGACTACTACCTCGCAGATGTGTATTGCTGAGAGCAGAGAGCCTGATATAGTCGCGTTCCAAGCGTACAGGTTCAAAGCCCCCATATCCTGGTCGTCCGTTAGAGTTACAGCTCCACGGTAGGTGCCCATCCGAGCTGTTGATAGACTCGCAGTGACTGCATCGATTACATCCTTGTTTGACATATGAGCTAAACAGCCTTATAGTGATTTCACTAGCCACGGGAATTGTTGGTGAAAACCTCCCCCCGAGGACAGAAGATAGAAGGCCCGCTTTATGCGGGCTTTTTTTTGCCTGAAAAGTGGCGAGTATACCCGTGAGGCTACCATCAATCCATTCCTGCCCGGTGTAGGCTTGCAGAAAGCTCGCTCCAGGCCTGCCAAACCTGTCTTAGAGCCCCGATCTCATAGCTCCTGGGGCACTCGCCTTTCATAAATGCTCTTGTAGGGAATCAACCACTCTTTTCGGATAGAACCGTCGGGCTCAGTAGCGACCAGCCTGAGGTAGGTGTGGAACACAGCCCGATCACCCTGGTTGGTAAGACGATACCGAGTTGTGGAGTGGGGCAGAGGCCTGTCGCCGCTTTGGTCGGTAACCATTACAAGGTCGGGGATTCTGAGGAAAAATTCTACTTCCTCGTCAGTTGAGCTGATAACTGAAAGCTCGATGGCGCCGCTAACTTGTAACAGGGCGTTCAAGCCACTGCCGAATGATAGACGATCTTTCGACGCCAGTTTGGGGCCGTCAATGAAGCCTGTGTTGCCATTAAAAAATATCGTGGTGGAGTTTTCAGTTATAGGTGTTGAGCCAATAAAGTAATCCGCAATATCCCCATAGGGATCGCCACTTTCGTTTTCTATCCCAAGTGCTGGCCTCACAAGATTGTCGTAGAACCCGGCGACGAGGTGCGCTGAACCTTCACTTTCATGAAAAAGCTCTTTAAAGCCCCTAATCAGCGTTTCTCGAATTTCAGGCTGACTTTCTACATTGCTCTGGACCCACTCACCTTCGTACCACTTAGCCTCTGCGGCATGGGCAATGGTATCCTGTACCTGAGCTATCTGTGCAGTAGATGCACGCTCGCCAGCTCGGTCCTGATAGTAGGCGTAGAGTGAGAACACAAGTCCAAGCAGACCGACAATGCCCAGTAATCCTGTAGCCAGCGGGTGCCTACCTACGAGCTCAATGAAACTCTTGACCTGAAAGCCAACCCCACGAAAGAAAATCCCTATTTTCATCTGGTTCCACCCGCTGCAAATTTAGGCAAATACGACTTTATCCAATTCCCGTCACGCCCAGAAGCTAACTACAGGCAAGCAACGGCCTTGTATGGTGCCAATATGCTATTGCTCTGGCTCATCTTCCTTGACAGAGGCAATCGGAATTTTTTCGCCTTGACCGGTCAACTCCAGGGAGTGCACCACGGGTGCGCTATCTATTTCAGCCAAGTCATTTGCCAGACGTTTACTGGCGTCCAGGTATTTTAATGCACTGCGGATGTCTTTCCACTTCACCCAATCCATCAGCTCCCGTACGTCGGCATTTCGGTCAATGGCATGGTTCGCAAAACCGCGCCGTAGCGAGTGGGTTGAGAACCCCTCCGCCTCGATCCCGGCCCGAGCGATCGCACGCTTCATCAGCTCCAGCACACTATTAATATGAAGCGGTGCATCACCCGCATGTCCCCAGCGCCCGATTTTCACAAACACCGGCCCCTCGTCGGCCATCATTGCCGCTCGCCAATCGAACAGGGCGGTCACCGGGCATAGCTCAGACATTTCGTGAAGGGTCCAACTCCGACCCTCGGCACCGCGGTCACCCTTGGACGCCGGCAGGAACACTTCCAGGTTGCGAATCGGCCGTCCGGTCTTTGCATCTCGACCTTCGCCGAAGGTCAGGTATTCCCAGCGTAGATTCACCAACTCATCGGAGCGGAATGCACACCAGAACCCCAACAGAAAGAAGGCCTTGTCCCTGCCGGCGCTGCGTGCCTGCGCCAAACTCTGCTTTGGGTCATCTAGCTGTGCGGCCGCAACAATGGCATCGTCGCAAGCCTGGACAACGCGGACAAGATGATCCCGGCTGAGCGGTTCCGCTTTCTTAGGCGCCTTTCGGTAGCGGCTTCGCGCCCCTTTCAGTACAGTTTTCACTAGGCTGTCCTGAGTAGGATTCGGGTAGCCCATTTCCTCATGCCAGGTGCCAAGCAGCGACACCCGCTGGCCCACGGTGGACACCGCCAGCCCCTCCTCAAGGGAAAAGGCAATATAATCGGCCATCGCCGTGGGGCTGGCCGGCAGCAGACCGCCAAAGGTGTGCTCGAAGTGGCGCACGGCGCCGTCCGCCGCCCGCAGGGTATTCTGCCGCAAACCGGCTTCTTTCAGGGCCTCGACACTGACGCCATCCCTCCGCGGTCGTTCCACTTACTTTCTCCTTTTTGCGCTTAGCGCCCCAAATTGCATACTTTGCTTGGAAATTGCCTACTTTGCGAAAAAAAATTGCCTACTTTGCGTGGGCATCCACACCGACCCTCACTTTTCCGTTGCGGTTATTCTACATGTGATAATACCATTTTCCCCGCCTTTAAATATCCGACAAAACCAACTTGGGACGAGTGTCTTATTCGCAGCGAGCCTTTAATCAAGGTGAAGCCTTCACCGGTTGCGCAGATCAATCAGCAACGCGAAAAGTAACCAGTTCCAGGGAAATAGCGACGAAGAGAACACATCTGGAGCGAGAGAGTGAATCCCCCCGGGTTTCTCGGAGGCTAACTTTCTTGAGAGAATTAGCTGATGAGCAAACGACCTGGATACTCTCCCGAAGTTCGGGAACGCGCTGTTCGCATGGTGTTAACCGGCGAGCATGAACACAAATCCCGCTGGGCGGCGATACAGTCTGTCGCGGCCAAGATTGGCTGTACCCCAGAGACCTTACGGTCTTGGGTTAACAAAATAGAAGTAGATAGCGGTGCCAGGCCTGGCGTCACCACTGATCAAGCCGCTCGGCTGAAGCAGCTGGAACGAGAGAACCGTGAGCTGATGAGGGCCAATGAGATACTGCGTAAGGCCGCCGCTTTTTTCGCCAAGGCGGAGCTCGACCGCAAACCGAAGTAATGGCGGCGTTTATTGACCGGGAACGCGAGAATCACGGTGTCGAGTCAATCTGCAAAGTCTTGCCGATTGCGCCGTCTACGTATTACCGCTTCAAAGATTTGGAAGCCAATCCTGCCAAGCGCTGCGTGCGTACTCGGCGGGACGAGGTATTGAAGCCTGAGATTGTGCGGGTCTTCGATGAGAATCAGCAGGTTTATGGCGCCCGTAAGGTCTGGAAGCAGCTAAACCGGGAATCGATTAGTGTTGCTCGTTGTACGGTTGAGCGGCTGATGTCCGGATTGGGATTGGAAGGCGTAAAGCGCGGTAAGCGTTGCATCACCACGATCCCGGATGAGCTGGCTGAGAAGCCGCTTGATTTGGTGAATCGCCAGTTTACCGCGCAGGCCCCGAACCAGCTTTGGGTGGCTGACATCACGTAT
>OJGW01000671.1_pt1 | contig 11191 bp, 8 predicted proteins | sample 1594511 | NCBI WGS metagenome assembly OJGW01 (sample SAMN05416844, study PRJEB24817) | seawater metagenome | isolation source: Sea water | place: Canada:Atlantic | collected 2013-07
GTCGGCAGCGTCAGATGTGTATAAGAGACAGGCAAATGCGCCTGTGAACATCAAGCGGGATTTCTGGACAATTCTTTTTGTGCTTTTTATTGCCTTATCGATTGCCTTCTCCATTGCCTTCTCCGTTTTGCTTTTATAATCGAGCGATGAACGACTTCAAGTGACGAGGTACATTTATACCTCTATGCCCGATTTTTGTCCCGAATGAATTTCTGGTCAAGAACCAAAAACGGCAAGCGTGCGATTGCCGGCTCAATCGGCCGTTTAAAAAGAAGAAAGCGCTGACTATTGATTTAGATCAACAGTAACGGTTATGACTTAGGTGTGATTTACCATGTTGAAAACGAAAAAAGGGCCGCCCTCTCGGACAACCCTTTCCCTTTTAACCAAGTCAGCTAAAGCGCTTTTGCTGCACTTCGGCACACGCGAAAACTAACCACTCAATCTATAAATCGCGCGCCGGCTAAACCTATAACTTACTCAGCTGCGTCTGCTGCATCCATCTCTTGCTTCTCTTCGTCAGAAACCTCTTTCATGCTGAGCTTGATGCGGCCACGCGCATCGAGGTCTAAGCACTTAACGAGAATTTCTTGGCCTTCGCTGAGATATTCCTCAACGCTCTCGACACGCTCATCAGAAATCTGTGAGATATGCACGAGTCCGTCTTTACCAGGCAGGATTGTGACGAATGCTCCGAAGTCTACGATACGCGCCACTTTACCGCGGTAAATTCGACCCACTTCCGCTTCGGCAGTAATGGCGTTAACCATGTCGATTGCTGCGTCGCGTGAAGAGGCGTCTTCGCCGTAGATGCGCACGTTACCGTCGTCATCGATATCAACCGAGGCGCCAGTCTGCTCGGTGATGCCGCGAATAACCGCGCCACCCTTACCGATAACGTCGCGGATTTTGTCTGGATCGATTTTGAGCATAGCCATCGAAGGCGCATTCTCAGAGACGCTGTCGCGTGACTTCGCGAGCACTTTATTCATCTCAACGAGGATGTGATTGCGCGCAGTGTTAGCCTGCTCAAGCGCAATCTCCATGATCTCTTCGGTGATGCCTTGGATTTTAATATCCATCTGCAGCGCAGTAACGCCTTCGGCTGTACCGGCTACTTTAAAGTCCATGTCGCCGAGGTGATCTTCGTCGCCGAGGATGTCAGTAAGTACCGCAAAGCGCTCGCCTTCTTTGATCAAACCCATAGCGATACCGGCAACAGGTGCTTTAAGAGGCACACCCGCATCCATCATCGCAAGGCTGCTACCGCAGACTGACGCCATTGAGCTCGAGCCGTTTGACTCGGTGATCTCAGACACCACGCGGATCGCGTAAGGGAAGTCTTCTTCGCGTGGCATAACCGCTGCGATGCCGCGACGCGCGAGGCGGCCGTGGCCAATTTCGCGGCGCTTAGGGCCACTCATGAAGCCCGTTTCGCCAACCGAGTACGGAGGGAAGTTGTAATGCAACATGAACGGGTCTTTGCGCGAACCACCGAGGTCTTCGATGATTTGCGAATCGCGCAGCGCGCCAAGCGTAGTGACAACAATTGCCTGAGTCTCGCCACGTGTGAAGAGCGCCGAGCCGTGTGCGCGAGGCAGCAGGCCAGTTTCTACTTCGATCGCGCGGACAGTCTTCGTGTCGCGACCGTCGATGCGAGGCGCACCGTCGAGGATACGATTACGCACGGTGCTCTTCTCGAGCTTACCAAACGCCGCTTTCACGTCGGCAGCAGATACGCCTGCTTCTTCGTCGGCTAGTGCTTCGACTGCTTCGGTTTGAATCGCACCAATGCGATCGTAACGCGCCATCTTGTCGGACACCTGATAGGCTTCGATAACAGCAGCTTCAAACTTTTCAGCGAGCGCCGCTTTAAGCGCAGCATTTTCTTCAGCGGCAACCCACTCCCATGAAGGCTTGCCAGTTTCGGCCTTGAGCTCTTCGATAGCAGTAACAACGGCCTGCATTTCTTGATGTGCAAACAACACGGCACCAAGCATCTCGTCTTCGCTGAGCTCTTTCGCCTCAGACTCAACCATAAGTACCGCAGATTTTGTGCCGGCAACAACCATGTCGAGTAGCGACGATTGGAGCTCGTTGTTAGTTGGGTTCAGCATATAGCCTTTTTCTGCGTCGTAACCAACGCGCGCCGCGCCGATAGGCTCAGCGAAAGGAATACCCGAAATAGAGAGTGCCGCAGAGGCACCAATGAGCGCTGCGATATCTGCGTCTTCGTTTTTGTCGGCTGAGATAACGGTACAGACAACCTGCACTTCGTTCATGAAACCCTTAGGGAATAATGGACGAATCGGACGGTCGATGAGGCGCGATGTGAGCGTCTCTTTCTCAGTCGGACGGCCTTCGCGCTTGAAAAAGCCGCCAGGGATTTTGCCTACTGCGTAGGTCTTTTCTTGATAGTTAACTGTGAGCGGAAAGAAATCCGCGCCAGGGTTTGCCTTTTTGCGGCCAACAACGGTCGCGAGTACTTGGCTATTACCCATTGTCACGATAACCGAGCCTGTAGCTTGGCGTGCGACTTTTCCTGTTTCCAGCGTGACGGTTTGATTACCGTACTGGAATGTTTTAACGACTGGATTAAACATACTTTTTCCTATTTTCTTTAAAAAACGTAGGCCAACTCATCAGGCCATGCGCTAGTTAATCCGGTTAATTGATTTGCGTTACGAGCACGCGACGCTGATTAGCGACGCAGGCCTAGACGCTTGATCAGAGAGGAATAGCGATCGACGCTCTTGCGCTTGAGGTAGTCAAGCAGCTTACGACGGCTGTTAACCATACGAATGAGACCGCGACGCGAATGGTGATCGTGGATATGCTCTTTAAAGTGTCCCTGCAGCTCATTAATGTTTGCTGTCAGTAGCGCAACTTGAACTTCGGGTGAACCAGTGTCGCCCTCGCCCTGTGCATAGTCCTTGATGATTCCTGCTTTTACTTCAGCTGATAAAGCCATTTTCTTACTCCATAAATATGCGATTAATTGTTAGTAGCCGACATCCATTTCAATCAGACCAACCATGCATATTAATAGTTAGCTGAGGTCTTCCCTGAGTGCTTCATGCACTTATCCGAGCGTCGCTCTTTACTGCCTAGTTGAGCGCTCGCTCTGAATTTTTAAATACTCGTTACGCGCCAGGCGATGCAACCACCAGTCGCTTGGGTGCGACATTCCCGTCATCGTCTATGCAGCCAATACCGATAAACTCGCCTTCTTCGTAAAGCCGCACAAGCCCGTCGGCTGGCGCTTGGCTAACCTGAACTGGCTGGCCATGCTTTAGAAACTGCGCCGTGTAATTCGGCAGCTGCACGGCAGGTAAATCGTCTATCGCTTTGTCCATTGGCATGAGGTGCGCATCTATCGCGTCGAACCCCCCTGCCTCTTTTTTAGCCTCGAGCGCTTCGAGCGTGACACTGTCTTCGATAGAGAAGACGCCGGCACGAAGTCGCCGGAGCGCGATTATATGCCCTCCGCAGCCAAGAATCTGCCCCAAATCGTCGGCAATGGTCCTTATGTAAGTCCCCTTGCTGCAATCGACTTCGATCTCGATCTCGTTTGCGGCAGCATCAACATCTGTCAATGCGATCGAATAGATCGTAATGGCGCGCGCCTTACGTTCTACCGTCTTGCCTTGCCGCGCTAGCTTATACAGCGGCTGACCGTCTTGCTTGAGCGCCGAATACATAGGCGGCACCTGCTCTATCTCGCCTTCGAAGCCTCTAAGCGCTGCCTTTACTGCAGCCTCATCGATGGTAAAACCCTCGACCTTGGCGATCACCTCGCCCTCGCTGTCTGCAGTGTCTGTCCGCTCGCCCAGCTTTATCCGCGCGCGATACGCTTTATCCGAATCGAGCAAGAACTGCGACACCTTGGTTGCCTCGCCCAAACACAGCGGCAATACACCGGTCGCAAGTGGGTCTAGACTGCCTGTGTGGCCCGCCTTGTTGGCATCAAACAAGTGCTTTACTACTTGCAGCGCTCGATTCGAGCTGCCACCAAGTGGTTTATCTAACACGACAATGCCGTGTATGTGTCGCCCTTTTTGCTTTCTGCGCGCCACGCTTAGCTATTGTCGTCGGCAGGCAGATCGTCGCCATGCTGGGCGATATCGGCCTTAAGCGCGCTGTCGATAAGGCTCGACAACTGCGCGCCGTTCTCGATGCTCGAGTCGTAGCGAAACTGAAGCTTAGGAACAGAACGCAGCGCGAGGCGCTTTGCTAAAAGCGTTCGAAGATAGCCCGCGGCTTGGTTAAGCGCTTTGAGGTTCTCTTCGACCTCGAGCTTGTCCAGATCGCCGGGGCTGCTTAGCGCATCGTTCGCCTCGTCGCTCGCGCTCGGTGTGTTAAGTACCGTGACGAACACCCTCGCATGCGCGAGATCGCGGCTTACATCGACGCCTGTTACCGACACCATGCCCACGCGTGGATCGCTCACTTCGAGCTGGATCAACGTTGCCAATTCGCGCTGGATCTGATCCGCCACGCGTTGGCCTCTTGGAGTCATGTTTGCCATCTAGTTCCTTGCTTCTTTTCGCAGTACTGTGACTCGTTAAAGCGTACGCGCGATCTCAGTTGTTTTGTACACTTCGATTTTGTCGCCGACGCGCACGTCGGTATAGTTTTTCACACCGATACCACATTCGACGCCGTTCTTAACCTCATTCGCGTCGTCTTTAAAGCGGCGCAATGACTCAAGCTCACCTTCATAAATCACCACGTCATCGCGTAGCACGCGAATGGGTTTGTTGCGGTGAATCGTGCCTTCGATAACCATCGAGCCGGCGATCTGGCCGAACTTAGGTGAAGTAAACACGTCGCGCACTTCGGCAACACCGAGAATTTCTTCGCGGATTTCGGGCGACAACATACCGCCCATAATCGCTTTCACATCGTCGAGCACATTGTAAATAACGTTGTAATAGCGAAGCTGAAGGCCTTCGTTGTCGATGATTTCTTTTGAGGTTTTGTCGGCGCGCACATTAAATCCAACGATCATCGCTTTCGATGTTGCCGCAAGGTGAACATCGTTTTCGGAAATGCCACCGACACCTGAGGACACGATCTTTACCTGCACCTCGTCCGTGTTCATTGCAACGAGCGAAGCGGTTAATGCCTCGAGCGTGCCGCGCACATCGGTTTTGAGAATAATATTGAAAATGCTGAGGTTCGGCTTGCCGATGCCTGCGAACATATTATCGATAAGCGCAGCTTGCTGCATCGCTTGCACTGAATCTTTAAGGCGTGTGCGGCGGAACTCGGCCACCTCTTTCGCTTTTTTCTCATCGGCTAGCACAACAAACTCATCGCCTGCGTCGGGCACACCAGTAAGACCAAGAATTTCGACAGGAATAGAAGGGCCCGCCGACTTAATGTTCACACCGTTCTCGTCTACTAAAGCGCGGACGCGTCCGTATTCTTTACCGACCAGTACGATATCGCCTGTACGAAGTGTGCCGTTCTGCACAAGTACCGACGCAACTGCGCCGCGGCCTTTATCGAGACGCGATTCAACCACAACGCCCTGCCCAGGCACGTCGGTATAGGCAGTAAGCTCCATCAATTCGGCCTGCAGCAAAATAGCTTCGAGAAGCTTGTCAACGCCGTCACCGGTATGAGCAGACACAGGGATAAACTGTGTGTCGCCGCCCCAATCGTCAGGAATTACTTCCATCGCCGCAAGCTCGTTCTTCACGCGGTCGGGGTCTGCGCCCTCTTTGTCCATCTTATTAATCGCTACAACTAAAGGCACGCCAGCGGCTTTCGCATGCTGCACGGCCTCGGCGGTTTGCGGCTTCACGCCGTCGTCGCCGGCTACGACCAACACGATGACATCGGTTGCTTTCGCACCGCGTGAACGCATCGCGCTAAACGCCGCGTGTCCCGGAGTGTCGAGGAAGCTGACCATGCCGTGGTCTGTGTCTACATGGTAGGCACCAATATGCTGCGTAATGCCGCCCGCTTCGTGCGACGCGACTGTCGACTTGCGAATATAGTCGAGCAGTGAGGTTTTACCGTGGTCAACATGGCCCATCACTGTGACAACTGGCGCGCGCGTAATTTTGTCTTCGCCAATTTCGGCGGCCAATGATTCGGCGAGCTGCTCTTCGAGTGCATCTTCGGAAACGAAGTTCGGACGATGGCCCATTTCTTCGACCAGCAGCGTGGCTGTGTCGGCGTCGACAACGTGATTAATATTGGCCATCACGCCCATCTTGAATAGTGCTTTAACAACCGCTGCCGCTTTGACAGTCATCTGCTGAGCAAGGTCGGTTACCTTATTGGCTTCGCCAATTTTGATATCGCGAACGACCGCCTCAGTTGGCATCTCGAATGCCTGAGTAGAACCCGACAACCGATTGCGGCCGCGGCGGCCACCACGGCGGCGACCTTCGCTGTCTCCGCCTTCGAGAACAAACGCGTCGTTTACATGCAACGTGCGGTTCTGACGCTTAGCCGGCTTGCCCTTAGTCGTACGAGCCTGCGTACGCTTCTTCTCGGCCTCGTCATCGATCTCTTTCTTAGTAGCAGGCTTGCGCTTAGCGCCAGGCTTATCGGCACGGGCAGAGGCTGCTTCTTCGGAAGGGACGTCGGGGACTGTTGGTGCCGCTGCTCGCGCTGCGGGGGCTGACGGCGCGGCAGGTGCAGGTTCGTCGGCAGGCGCTTTCGCTGCCTCTGCAGCTGCGGCAACAACGGGATCTGGCGTAATAATCGCGGGCTCAGCTGCAACCGGCTCTTCGGACACGACCTCTTCTTCGACTTCGGTGCGCTTAACGTACGTACGCTTTTTACGCACCTCTACGTTAACGGTCTTACCACGACCCGAACTCGACGCGCTCTTCAGCGTGCCTAGCGTTTTGCGCTTTAGCGTAATCTTGCTTGGAGCAGCTGCGCCCTCACCTTCACCATGACTTCCACGCAACGACTGCAACAGCGTGTTCTTATCGTCATTAGAAATAATCTCGTCGGCCTTCTTGTGCGGTAAGCCTGCGTCCTTTACTTGCGACAGCAGCTTATCGACATCGACTCCGACGACTTTGGCGAGTTCGCTTATGGTTACATCTGCCATTCAATCTACTCCAGTTTTCTTGCGCGCTTTGCGCGCTCTGTGCCGGTTTCTCTTAACTTCACCGGCCGGCTGCCTCGCAGCCCTCACTAAATGTCTAATTCATCGGTTCGGCCTCGAACCACAGAGCCGAGCGACTTGCGTCCGCAGCCCAGCTACCAACTATTCGAACCATGGCGCACGTGCGGTCATAATCAATTGCCCCGCTCTTTCCTCTGTCATGCCTTCGATTTCCATCAGCTCATCGGTAGCCTGCTCCGCGAGGTCTTCCATGCACAGAATGCTGCGCTTCGCGAGTTCTAGCGCGAGCTCTTTATCCATGCCTTCCATATTCATTAGATCGTCTGCCACATTCATCGACGACAGATCTTCCTCGGATGCAATCGCCTGAGTTAACAACGCGTCTTTCGCGCGGTTGCGTAGCTCTTCGGCAATCTCCTCGTCGAAACCGTCGATAGACAGAATTTCTTCCATCGGTACATACGCGATCTCTTCGAGAGAGGTAAAGCCTTCGCTAACGAGCACCTCGGCAGTCTCGTCATCGACATCGAGCTTGGCCATAAACATTTCGATGAGGTCAACCGATTCTTTTTCTTGTTTCTCGGCGGCTTCTTCTTCGCTCATGACGTTAATAGTCCAGCCGGTTAATTCGGCCGACAAACGCACGTTCTGACCATTGCGCCCAATCGCCTGCGCGAGATTATCTTCTTCAACCGCAACGTCCATTGTGTTGCTGTCTTCATCCATTATGATGGAGGCGACTTCGGCAGGTGACATCGCGTTAATCACGAGCTGCGCCGGATTGTCGTCCCACAAAATAATGTCGATACGCTCGTTCGACAGCTCGCCAGAAACAACCTGCACGCGCGAACCGCGCATACCCACACAGGCGCCCACGGGGTCGATACGGCCGTCGTTAGTCGACACAACGATTTTCGCGCGTGAGCCGGGATCGCGCGCCGCGGCGCGGATTGAAATAATTTGCTCGCTGATCTCTGGCACTTCTATTTTGAAGAGCTCAATCAGCATCTGCGGCGAGGTGCGGCTCAAAAACAGCTGAGGCCCGCGCTGCTCAGGGCGCACGTCGATGAGCAATGCGCGGATGCGATCGCTCATACGGAAATTTTCGCGCGGGATCATCTGATCGCGCATGAGAATGGCTTCGGCGTTGCCGCCTAGGTCTACAATAATGCTCTCGCGAGTTACTTTCTTTACTGTACCGGTAACCAGCTCGCCGATTTTGTCTTTGTATTCGTTCAGAACGATTTCGCGTTCGGCGTCTCGTACTTTTTGAACAATCACTTGCTTCGCAGTCTGCGCAGCGATGCGGCCGAAGGGCACATTGTCGATCTTCTCTTCGATCTTGCTGCCTACCTCAAGCGCCGCGTCTCGCTCCTGTACCTGCTCGAGCATGTACTGAGTAAATTCGTTGACATATTCGTCGTCGGCGACCACCGTCCAGATGCGGAAGGTCTCGTATTCGCCCGTTTTGCGGTCTACCGCAACTCGACAATCGATCTCTTCTTCTTCGTTGAGCTTTCTAGTTGCCATTGAAAGCGCTGATTCGATTGCCTCGAAAATCACCTCGCGCGAGACGCCCTTCTCGTTAGAGACCGCGTCAACAACCATCAATATTTCTTTACTCATCATAACAGTGTCACCTTACTCGAAACTTGCGCCGGCCAGACCGGGGCACAGAGTAACCATAGCTAAAAGTCGATATTGGCCTTGTCGATATCTGCGAGCGTAATCTCGATCAGCTCGCCGTCGTCGGCATCGATGGCATCGATCGCCAGACCAATCCTGTCGTCTACTACCTTTTTAATCACGCCCTTAAACCGGCGGCGTCCCTGCAGCGCGCTGCGCAGGCGTACGTTTACCTTCTCGCCTACATACAACGCAAATTGCTCCGCGGTAAACAGCGGCCTATCCATCCCTGGCGACGACACCTCGAGGGTATATTCGCCGGTGATCGGATCTTCGACATCTAGCAAGGCGCTAACCTGACGGCTCACTTTCTCGCAATCTTCGATCCCTATGCCTTCTTCATGCTCGATATACACGCGAAGCAGTGAATATTTGCCCTGCTGCTGCAGCTCGATTCCCCACAGAATAAGCCCCAACGCCTCTACTGTCGGCGCTATCAATTCGGCTATCTGTACGGCTGCGTTCTTCACTCGTTACTCCCTAAAATCTCTGTTCTTCTCGTCACAAAACATTCTCGCCAACAAGACAAAGAGCCGCGAGCACAAACAACACATACAAAAAATGGGCTCAAGGCCCACTTCAAATACCTTGACGCCGACCCATGCGAGGCGACGCAAAGAGAATGTAGATGACGCCTCGAAGCGCCTCAATCGCACGAAAACAACTTCTCTAACGCGACCGTCTTACCCAGCCAAATTTAGCAGGGTGCGCATTATAACCGGAATTGGCTGAAAACCGCAATACTGCTGGGGTGTTTCCAACCTGTCATCCAGTCGATTTCCTTAGCCGACTGGATGTCAGGTTAGTGCTTAATGCATCCTAAACTACCGGTAGATCGCCGCGCGCGCAGCCGCGTGGGTTTGCAGCGAGTACAGGATGTCATCGTTCTGAATCATGCCGATGAAGACAAGATTCTCAACCGGATCAATCCAGAACCAAGAGCCGGCAATGCCCCACCACCAGTGCGTGCCCTGCGAAGCGCCTTGATAAGCCTCAGAATTTTCGACAATCGCAAAATCCAGACCAAAGACGTTACCCGGATAGAGGCCGCCGATATTTTCCACAGCTGCCGGCAGCTGGTTGGTGCGCATCAGCTCGATCCCCTCGGACGACAGCAGCTGTTGGCCGTTGTGCATACCTCGATTTAAGTGCATTTGAACGAACTGTAAATAGTCGGCTGCTGTAGAGGTTAAGCCACCGCCGCCAGATTCGAACACCGGCGCGCTCTTAAAGTCGTAACCCCCAGCAATACCGCCGCGGTTGTCGGTGCGGCGCAGCGTGCCGTCGCTGTTAGGTGCGTATTGGCGCGAGAGGCGATGCGCATTTTCGGGCTTCACAAAAAAGCCTGTATCCACCATGCCGAGCGGATCGAACAGGCGCTGCTGCAGAAACTCGCCAAAGCTCATTCCCGACAGGCGTTCGACCATATAGCCCTGAACGTCGACAGAAATACTGTAAACCCACTGCGTGCCGGGCTGATAGCCAAGGGGAATGTCTTTTAGTGCAGGCATCGAATCAGCAAGCGACGTACCGGTCAGGTCCATAACCCCGGCGTTGGCATAGGCTTCGGCAACCGGCCCCTGCGAAAGCGGCGGCGTATACAGCAGCCCGCCGGTATGGCTCATCAACTCTCGCACTGTCATCGCATGCTCTGCGAACTCGGTTTCCCAGCTGCCATCGTCGTTCTGCGATGCGAACACCTGCATACCAGCAAGCTCGGGCAGATGCATTTCAACGGGATCGTCGAGCTGAAACTTGCCCTCGTCCCAGAGCATCATCAGCGCCGTGCCAGTCACCGGCTTGGTCATCGAGAATATGCGGAAGATCGTGTCTGTCTGCATAGGCACCTGATCTTCGACGTTCTGGAAGCCCATGGCCTCGGTCATAAGAACTTCGCCATTCTGCGCGACCGTTACGACGGCGCCGGAGAGCTTGCCCGCCTCGATGCGAGATTTTAAGTCTGCGGTGACGGCCTCTAATTGCTCCGGGCCAACGTCGGCGTTGGCGGCACTGCCGAAAAGTGCCAAGCAGGTGAGAATTGTCGTTGCGGCTGCGTTGGGCAAGTTGCTCAGGTTGCGCAGAAAGTGTCCTTTCATGTATTCCTCCAAGAATCTATTTTTGGGCGTCGCTATGGTCAGCGAGGGTTCGGACATTAGATCATCTAAATTACGCTGAAAAAAGTCTTATAGAGCCTGTCAACGCCTCAATAAGGAACAGTCACCTCACGCCGCTACGGGGTCTTTACACGATCAGAACTTTTTCGAGCGCTCCGACGTAGATATAGGCGTGGTAAATAGCTTAGTCTTAGATAACTTACAGCCAAGTCAAAGCGGCGCGCGCCCTCTGAGCAACCAAAACTAAATACCTGTCTCTTATACACATCTGACGCTGCCGACGATCTACTCT